>JAESGV010000837.1_pt1 | contig 13251 bp, 16 predicted proteins | sample 9269781 | NCBI WGS metagenome assembly JAESGV01 (sample SAMN15741586, study PRJNA653496) | algae metagenome | isolation source: Tildeniella torsiva UHER 1998/13D and co-occurring heterotrophs from... | place: Slovakia: Slovak Paradise National Park, Hrabusice, Kosice Region | collected 2000-01-01 | reverse complement strand
AAGAAGTCATTCAAGTTCGAAGTCAAGGTTTCCAACTTAACTAGCGAGAAGAAGAACACTGATCTCTTGAAGTCTGCCGCCAAGGAAGAATCATGGGAAAAGCCAGCAAAAGACGAAACTGAAACTGAAACTAGACCAAGAAAGAATTCACTAGCTGATCGCATGAAGCAATTCGAAAACCAAGCTGCCGAAGAAGTTCAAGCTTAAATGTGTACAATACTATCTATTAAATTTAAACTATACTATTTCTCTGCTCGCTTTTTTGTCGAAGCCTTTCAAGCCTCTCCATTACATCTTTGCTTAGCTGCTGTATCATACGCTGCACGTAATGACTTCGACAGAGCAACTTGAACGAGAACAACGTAAGAAAACTCTGAAACCATCTCTTTCGTAGAGGTTTAAACAGACATTAGACAAGAAAAGTACAAAGAGCTTCCATTAGCAGATTTAAAGTACAATATTTAATTTGTTTGTTGGGTTATACGTAATGTGTTCTTCATACTCCTCACGGTAGACCGTAGCGAGTGTTTCCATGTATACTTCTTTTCCTGAATGTTGACGAAATTATTTTCTTTCGTGCATAATGTGATTTCTCTATTACTGCTCAGCGTTATTTTTTGTTTCCTAACAGGAAAACGATATTGTTCGAGCTCTATTCGAAGCTCATTAGTTTCAATCTTCTCTTGAGCAGTTAACTCTCGTGGCTGACGTCTCATTTACTTTCTCTTATTCTTTATCTGCCTTAGCAACGCGTAAAACGAACCATACTTGGAGATACAATCGCGAATCCGAGGTATTATTGGTTTAGTCCTTCGTCCAGAAATATAGTTCGTACGCGTCACATAAATGTTCTTGCCTGTATGTCACTGTGGTGTAGAGATAGCCATTTTCAGAATAGCTACCGTACTGGTTGTAAATTCTCTAGTTTACCGGAAAGTTTGGCGTATGACAACCAACGTTGAATTGGTGGAACCTCTTAACGCAGATGTAACGCCAGGTTCCGTCGACAAAGCGAGTCAATATTATTCCAGGTTAAAACGAGCACCTGCTGTGGTGCGCGTGACAGCAATAGCTTTAATATTAACACTATTTTTCGCAATGGCTATCACAGTAGTAATCATCATGATAACGCTTCTCGCAACCCAAGTCGTTACATTCTCAGCAACAAAATCGTGCGATGGAACTAGCAAAATATGTAAATTAGTCCTCAGCAACACACGAACAAAAGAGAACGCCACAATTTATTCTGATATAGGAGGTACTGTAAATAATTTATTCTTGTTGAAAAAGTCAACAAACGAGTTATACAACGTGCTAGAAAGTGAACCAACAGACGAAGCGGTGCGAGATGGTGATTGGTTCCGTGGCAAAATGTTAATACCATGGTCAAACAAGTACGAAAAAACAATACCTTAACATTTTTAGAATACCATGGGGAAAATATACATTTGATGGAACAGAGTATCAACTTGATATTGATTCCAAAAATGTGAGTGCACATGGATTACTGTATTATCGTAAAATGATTGTCGTAACTACGAGTGTTGATTTCCAATCGGCAAGTTGTCAATTGTCATATGATTTTATTGGAGATGACCACGGTTACCCATTCGATTTACGCGTTACGATAACGTATACACTATCACCTTTGGGATTCAAAGTGACCACTAATGCTCAAAACAAAGGAACCAAGTCGCTACCTTGGGCACAAGGATGGCATCCATACTTTACATTCAATGCACCAGCTACATACGCTGAACGTGTTGATATTTTAACGTTAAGTACGCCAACACTAACCAAGATCGATACAGATGAAAATGGAATACCAACAGGTACACAATCACAGTTGGTATTTAGCGGATCGCTGAACAATACAAACTTGGATGTATGTTTGGTCGCTAGTGGCCAAAGAAACACCGATTCTAGCGGAAGAACAATCACTACACTATCACATCCAACTAGGAAAGCGGAATATGTTATATGGCAAGATAATTCCTATCCATATGTCCAAGTATTTACCACATGGTACTCTGTTGCGATAGAACCATTGACTAGCGTAACTAATTCTTTTAATAATGGAAAAGGTCTGATAACACTCAAACCAAACGATAACTGGTCAGGATCTTTTGGCGTCTACATTAAATAATTTAGTTACGTACCTAGATCAGCGTTTTGTTTGAACCGTGTCGATAGAGTGTTCACAAAGAACAGCTATCTCATAGCAGTATAAAACTACTCAAATAAGAAATATTAACATCTTGGAGAATCAGGATATTTTACGTCCAATCGTAGTTTTTTTCGTTGTTGCTTCCGCGTTTGAGCTGGTGCCCAAATAATTGCCCGGCCAGCCTGCTAACGAACAAACAATACTGTGTACATCATCATGAGTTGCCCTTTTGCATCCGTAGGCAAAAAGTCGATAATCGTGGAAGAACCAACAGTAGCACCAGAGCACACAGAAGAATCATACAATGTACGTGTACTTGATTCTCACATTTTTTTTACCACCAACTAATAGCTTGCGCGAGAGTTGCGCAACGGTACAACCAGTGTTCACGTCGCTGCAGAACACACTAATTTCATAAAACGATTTCAAACGGGCGATTTCAGCAGAGAAACATATGGAAAGTTTTTATGCCAGCTGTACTATGTGTATAAAGCGTTAGAAGAGGAGTTGGAGCGACACAAGGAGAACCCAAATGTTGCATTGATACACTTCCCAAAAGAGCTGAACCGTACAAAATTGTTACAAGAGGATCTACGCTTCTTCCTCGGTACTACGTGGGAGAAGATAGCCCAAGAAACACTAGAAAACAGCAAAGCAACACAACAGTATGTATCGAGCATCAAACGAGCTGGACATATGAAACCAATTAACTTGGTTGCACATACATACACTAGGTATTTGGGTGACTTGAGCGGAGGACAAATCATCAAAAGATTAGTACAAAAGACTCTGAATTTGCCAGAAGGTCAAGGAACTGCTTTTTACGAATTTTTCCATGTTGACAACGTCGCCAATTTTAAGCACGTATTCAGACAGGGACTAAATTCAGTTGAAGTGACAAGAAAAGAAGGTGAGGAGCTCGTACAAGAGGCTCGTGATGTGTTTATGCTGAACATTGGACTCTTTGAAGAATTGGAAATAATAGAGAAAGCTACAAAGATGCGCAGCAAATATAGCGCATCCACCATTGTATGGTTTATAGTATCGTTACTGTTAGTTGTGATCAGTATTATGCTACTGAGAAATTAAAAAGTCAAAAAATTGTAATTCAACTTTCGCGCCAAACAAATAACCGTTGCGTTCAAACAATGCAAGCACCTGTCCAGGGTAACGTCACATGGCAACGTACAACGTTTAGTGAAGTCGAAAGTGGAGGTCAACAAAAAGGCCTGACACCAGACTTTGCGAGAACTCGATTTAGAGACTTTATTCGTCACTTTGCAAAAGAGGGAGATTATATTTATCGCGACCAGCTACGACAGAACTACCACGTGGGGAGATACCATTTGAATGTAGAAATCGAACATATTCAAAACTTTGACGAAGATCTCGCACAGTGGTTAATAAGTCAGCCTGGAACTGTGATTCCATTCGTATGTTTGCATGTATACTTTAACAATGTAGTTGGAACTAGCAGCAAAAGAAGCAGCAGCGTCACTCAGTGTACATAAATTTGCAAAAGACCCTAAAGAGAAAACCGGGAATGGACCAGTAGATTCTTTTTCGCAAGCATCACAAAACTCTCAGAACGATGGCATAGAAGATATTGATCGTGTTATTAGACCAACTTTTTTGCACTTGACGGACGTACATGATATCAACGTAACATTTGCGTGGGGATCGAAACCGTTAAAGATTCGTGAGTTGTCATCAGAACATGTATCTCGTTTAGTCAATATCAGCGGGTATGTTAATTTATTCATACTAACAATGAAGTATTGTCATCAATGCATCTAGAACAAGTTCCAAATGTGTTCACGCACACTTACAATGTTCTCAATGCAAAGTAGAAAAAACAGTATCAGTCAAACCAGGTTTCTCCGGAATCACAATCCCAACTCGATGCGATACAGCACCCATGGAGGGCGCTCAACCATGCAGAGCAGGTTCTTTTGTGATCATGGCGGACAAGTGTACATTTGTAGATCAACAAACTATGAAATTGCAGGAATCACCAGAAACAGTTCCCACAGGAGAAATGCCAAGAAATTTGATTCTATCCGTTGATCGATATTTGGTCGAACGCACACCTCCAGGTACTCGTGTCTCAATTGTTGGTATCTTCTCTACATTCCAATCAGCAAAAGGTGGTTCCGGACGCAGTAAGGGTGGCGGAGCAAGTAACACTGTCAGTTACCCATACATTCGAGTCGTTGGAATCAATATTAGTCAACATGGAAGTGGTCGTTCCGACATGCGCTTTGAATCAGTTGAAGAAGAAAAATTCACACGTTGGTCAAAAGATTCAGAATTTGTTGGAAGACTTGTTCGTTCCATGGACCCTGCCATCTATGGTCATGAAGATATAAAAAAGGCTTTACTGTGCCAATTGTTTGGAGGAAGTAGCAAAACTATGAATGATGGAATTCGTCGTCGTGGTGACATTAATGTTCTCCTATTAGGAGATCCATCAACTGCAAAATCACAATTACTCAAGTTTGTCGAAAAAGTAGCTCCCATTGGTGTCTACACTTCTGGAAAAGGTAGCAGTGCTGCAGGTCTAACTGCATGTGTAATCAAAGAACCAGGAAGTGGAGAATTCTACTTGGAAGGTGGATCGATGGTACTTGCTGATGGTGGAATCGTATGCATTGACGAGTTTGACAAGATGCGTGATCAGGATCGCGTTGCCATTCACGAAGCTATGGAACAACAAACCATCTCGATTGCAAAAGCAGGTATCACAACTGTTTTGAACAGCAGAACTGCAGTTCTAGCAGCAGCCAATCCTGTATTTGGACGTTATGACGATTTAAAATCTGCAGAAGAACAAATTGATTTCCAATCGACCATCTTGTCACGTTTTGATATGATCTACATTGTTAAAGATCTTCGTGATCCAGCCAGAGATGATCGTATTGCTCGTCACGTGTTGAATATTCACATGACCAAAGCAGTAAAAAAGGATGATGGAAAGGGTGACGAATTGGATACTGAAGTCATGAAGAGATACATTGCTTATTGTCGTACAAAGTGTTCTCCACGTTTATCATCAGAAGCTGCTGATCGTCTTCAACATTATTATGTGAATCAACGTTCAGAACATCGTACAGATAACAATATGCCAGTTATTCCTATTACTGTTCGTCAATTAGAGGCGCTTGTACGTATTTCTGAATCTCTAGCAAAAATGGAACTCTCTGGTGTCGCAACTGATAAACATGCGCAACAAGCAATTGATTTATTCAAAGGATCAACAATTGAAGCTATTAATTCTGGCAAGGTTGGCAAAACTTTGCACATGTCAACTGAGGTGTCGAAAGAGATTCAACAAGTTGAAGAAAACATCAAGGCTCGCTTACCCATTGGTGCAATGACTAATCAAGAAAATTTGATCACACTATTGACGAAAAATGGTCTAGATAGATTCAATGTAGAAAGAGCAATGTTCATTATGGTGCAAAGAAACGAATTAGAGTATAGAAATCAGAGAAGAACAATTATTAGAAAACGATAAAGTTATTTATTTAAAAGACCTGTTCGTGAGCTATCGGGAAGCGCCGTTAGTGGTTGCCATTTTGCGAAACTATTACGATTGGCGACATCTGTTGTAAGTAGTGACATTTGAAACGCGTGTTTGTCACACAAGCAGTACTAACTAGGTGAACATGAGTACTCTATCTGATGCCACGTTGGCAGGGTTCTTGCAGAAAAAAGGGCAACATGTTAAACTCTTTCGTTCTCGGTACTTTAAGCTGCGCGGCAACTATTTGTACTATTTTAAAGAGGAAACAGATATTCGACCAAGAGGAGTTATACCACTCAAAGACGCTACGATAACAATGTGCGAGAAAAAAGAAAACCAGCTGGAAATTAGTGGTACGCATTTACCGAGGACATATGAACTATTAGCGCAAGATGTACATGATTGTAGAAAATGGGCAGATGAATTGAAAAAAGCGACAAATTGTGCCACATAAAATGAACTTTTATTCAATGAATACGAGATCTTGGAAAATCGGCAAGATAGGAGTATGGTGAGGATGTCTACAAGCCCACTTATCAATAACTCTTAAAAACTTGTTGACATCTTGATATCCGTAACAGAGAGAAAATAACTCGACCAAAATTTCCACTCTTCTTTCTCTGCCAAACTTTTTGATCAAAGAGTACTCAGAACAACCAGGTGTAAGTGTACTTTCCCAGGTTTCAGGAAGAGGAAAAGGATGTTTGAATAAGTAGAATGATAATGTTTCTGCAAAATTGTTCAGGTCGATTCGTATTTGCTGTTTCAAAGATAGAGCCACAATGCCATCTAGGACATCGTGAAAGCTAAAATTGTAAGATGAATGCAAATGTTCTTACGTTTTGTGAATTGAATCCTTTTCGTTTCTAAATACTTCACTAAGATTTTCATCAAAATCAAGCAAAGTGCCATAGTTTCGAAAACTTGCTGCCATTTTGTCTTCTACGCTCATACTTTTTGATGGGTTGCAATCTGGTTGAAAAACTACTCGTGCGCGCTTTTCGTACCAACCACGTACAATATCAATAGCTTCTTGAGCGTGATCGATTCCCATCTTCTTTGCCAAGTTTCTAAATTGTTACTTGAATATTAACAACTTACGAACACAAAGCGATAAGGTCTACATTACTAGTGTCGCCTTTATCAAAAAGTGCTTCGAATCGTGCCATTTGTGTCGGAATATCCTCGAGATTGTCTCCTTGATGTGACAATCGGTCAAGATATAATCCAGTATTCAATGAACCTCGTTTAAAATATCCGATTTTGTGCAAACGCTTTTTCTTGGCCTTGCCATCACTTTCTGCAACTGCTTGACTCTTTCGCTTCATATTGTTTGTTGAAGGTTGGAGACAACTATGATTTACAAAACACATTTAAACAGTCGTTTACTTGGTTTAAAGCAACAATGAAGCATGAACACATTGACTAGCTAGATGTCTTGTGTCAAAATTGTAAGGTTCAAACAAATGAAAGATGGGTAACAGGAACACGCAAGACCAAAGTAATTCAAACACGCTCTACATCACAAGTGCCCCACTCACACAGAAAGAATTCACAACTCAGTTCCTCTCGTACGCAAAAACTGGAGATTACGGAGGAGCATGGGCAAGTATCAACCCACAAAGTTTACTACAACATACCGATGTCACAATAATAACAGAAAATAATGGGAGACAACCATTTGACAACGAAGAAACGCTACTACAGTTATATTACGAATTATCAGAACGATTACGGTTTCAAACACCATGCATCAAACTTGAGCTCGCAAACTCACCAGATTCTTTCGTGACAAATATTGGAGATGGCTTAAATATTGTAGAAAACCCTACTCCACACGATTGTGCGTTCAGAATCATGGGAGACAGAATAGAGTTTTTATCCAAACCTAACTATTATGTAAAATGCAGTGGCAAGCGTATTGTTGTTGATAAACATTACCCGAGACAAGAGAGCCTGGAAGAATTCATCAAACATACATCGTTTAAAATCAAAAGGAGTGGCGACAGTTACAGTATAGAAAGTGCGCATTTAGTAGATCATTATATCAGAAGCGGAAACTATATGAATAGCAATGAATTATGGCTAGGCCAAATCGGTAATATGGAGTATCCATTCAGGTTTAATATTATACATTCTGATATTTGCATGCGAGAACGATGTAAGAGTGGACTTCTACAATTCGTTTCCGAGTATGGAGGACATTATTTAGGTGCCAAAGAAGGATCTGTGCAAATGTTACCTAATAGTTCTGACGATACTATTTTCAACGTTGTAGGAGCAAAAGATGGAATCATGTTGGAATGTTATAACAATCCTGGAACTTATTTATCAGGTAGTGTCAATAGTACTCGGGAAGGGAACTTGGTTCTTTCCGAAGATACAACAAGATGCGTTTTTACTGTGCGAGAAGCACCTCGAGGTGAAAACACTGTAATGTTCTTGACAGAAACTGAATACGGGATCATGATTGTCGTTCATCATAAAATAGAAAGTATTAGTGATAGAAAAGGTCTAGGTGAGAATGTTAAAAAGAGCATGTCGTGGAGATTAAAAAGAATACCAGTGAAATAAATTTATTTAGCAGCATCGAGTAATTTTCCTCTCAAATAGTTGGAGAGTTGTACTGAATGTTCTTTCAAGATTGCTTCATATGATTGGTCTACTGGTTCGTCATCTCCGCTCTTGATTGTAAATATGGAGTATCCATCCTTGTCCCCTACAATGGTAATGTTCTTTGTAGGTTCTTTTTCAACTTCTTTTTCAACTTCTGGAGTGACAGCGTCGTCCTCTCCATTTGGAATTTCTTTTTCGTCATCTTCTTTTTGTTCTTGCTTCTTTTGTTTCTTCTTTGCAGGTGATTTTCCAGCATCTGTTAGTGACAGATCGTATTTTGTTATTGCTTGATCAGGTAGCAAATCTGCGCTTTCCCACGTGGTTACTGGATAATACTTCCATTTAACCTCATATTCGTACTCGTCTTTTGTCTACAAATGTTAAAATGTAAAGTACAAACATACACCTGACTTTCTCCTCTTGTTTAGTAGTTTTGTGCACCTGAGTGGAACTGGATTGTCGTCATAATCGCCATCTTGTATATTTTCGAACTCTTTTGGTATTTGTGGTTTGTATTCTTTCAAATATTTTGCGACGAGCTCTGGTAAATCTTCTTTGATGGTATGCGAAGGCTCCCAAGTCGATTTATCGATTCCGAAACCTTTCCATTTGATGAAAAACTCTTTGATACGATTTTTTCTGTTGTATCGATCCAACAATATAGTTTCGACTTCCCATTGTTGTTCTTCTTCGTCCGCTTCTTCCTCTGGTGTGTCTTCTACCTCGCTAGCTTTTCTCTTTTTCTCTTGTTTTTTCGCAGGTGTAGCCTTTTTAACAGGTGCCTTTTTCTTTGGTGATGCTTTTGTTTTTGGTGATTTGTCACTCTTTGGTGGTCTGCCGCGACGCTTCTTTGGTTGTTCGGCAACCTCTTCGTCAGAATCTTTGTTGTCGACTGTATCGTCGTCTGCTTCAGTAATCTTAAGAACCATGCAAAATGTGTAACGTTTTTTTGTTTGGTCAACTGAATCCTGCACAAACAAAGAGATCTCCACAGCAACATAACACATGGATCAGACTCATAAGAGTCGAGTATGGAGATTATGTCTGACGCCATATCCATCCAATATAATGTACGCTATTTTTCTGTGGGCAGTATTTCCATTCATACTAGTACTCGTGGCAGCAATCGTTGCTCAGACACAAATTTCAAAAGTGCCTCCTGTTAAATCACTCGGTACAAATCCAGAACAATTTAGTGAGAGTAGAGCATCACAATACAACTCTGCACTTTTCGCTCTTGGACCTCGAGTCATTTGTACAAAAGAAGAATACGCAACAAGAGACTATATTCTCTCACAAATAACTAATATCACTTCACTATCACCTCCCTATGTAAATATAGAAATCGAAACGCAAGACTTTTTGTTCAACTACACTATGCTACGCAACTACATGGTTCGTTTGAGTCATAATCAAAGCAATGTCGAAAAAGACTTGTCCATACTTGTTAGTTCTCATTTTGACACAACTGAATTCTCACGAGGAGCAAGCGATGATGGAACTGGAACTTCAGTCATGCTTGAGTTGCTGTACAATTTTGTTCACATTTTTCGAAAGACGCCACCAACGAAACCATTGATCTTTTTGTTCAATGATGGAGAGGAGAGTGGTCTACTAGGAGCAGCAGAATTTCTAAATCACAAATGGGCCGCAAACGTTCGTCGTTTTGTCAATTTAGACTCGACAGGAACCCATGGAAAAAGTATCATGTTTCGATTATCACCATCGTCGTTGATATCAGAATACAAAGTTCCGCATCCACATACGACTGTCATTGGAGAAGAAATCATGACCATCATACCTTCCGATACCGATTACACAAAATATCGTGCCAACAAGACCATGTTTGGATTTGATTTGGCGTTCTATTTGGATGGTTATGGATATCATACTGCACTAGATGAATTGAAACTAATCGATCCTGGAGCGCTACAACATGCTGGAGAGAACGTTCACTCGATCGTCAGTAACTTGTTACGACCAGAAGTATCGTTCACACACGTACTCGATTCTACTCCATACATTTACTATGATGCATTCAGTACCATTCTAGTGAGTTACTCGCAACTTACATCCGATTTGGTACAAATCTTTTACCTATTGTTCATTATCGTTTCATGTTTTATCATACTCGTCATCGATCACATTATTTACATTTTCTGGGACAAAGCAAGAAAAGAAGAAGATATGGAGAGAATATCACTATATCACTACTTTCAAAAGAATATTTGGGTTGCATTTGGAATGAGAATACTACTAATTGTAGTTTATTTTGTATCGTTTATACTCTCTTTCGTGTTTGGAATAGGAGTAACGTTACTAGTTGGTGCAATCATGACAGGTGCACAACCCATGTTTTGGTACGCTAACGGCCTCACTTCACTACCACTGTACGGTTGTGTATGTTTGACAACCATGTTGATTATACAATTTGTCACCTACTTGATTATCAACGCGTTGTTCAACACCAAGTGTATCATGCAGTGGAGAAGAACAGAAATTGAAGAATTAGAAGATGATGGAGAAACAATACATCAATTCTTCGCATATGGAATCGAGGATGAACGATACATGGCTTTGTTCCTGTTTTGGGGACTAGCAATGTTGATCTCTATAGCAAGTCGAATCAGATCCACATACATGGTACTCATATGTAGTACTTTTGTCGTTGGAGTACTACTCGTTACTCTATTCATTGAAAGAATTGTAACATGGGCGTACTTGATCAAGAGAATCAAACAAGATGGATACGCAGCAACGACACCACGTGGAACAGCATTAGAAGTTACACCTGCAACACCTGCTGATATCTACTCACCTTCATCGAAACCTAAAATTTCCAAACGGAAACGAGTACTCACAGCGATCATTAGAAATCAAGTACATTGGTCGTTCATGCCCTACATTGCGTTATTCTTTCCTACAGTAATTTGTATTGATCATTTGATACGACTTGTACGTATGATGGCACCTATACTAGGAAGATTGAACAAACCAGGTATACCAGGTACATTGCCACCAGATATACTCGTTTCACTGGTGATTGCGATTTTCGTTGCTATTCCATCAGTATCATTGTTACCAAGTACACATCGTGCGACAAATTATTTGAAAATCATATCATTGTTCTTTTTGGCATCAGTGTTATCATTTATTGTTGCCTGTGTTGCGTTTCCATACAGTGATATAACACCGAAACGTATCGTAGTTACACATACAGTCAAAAGTACGTACCAAGTGTCAAATTTGACATCTATGAACACTACTGCTCCGTATGGTAGTGTTCTTGTGCAAGCAGTTGACTATAGACCTGTATTATCGGTACTAGCCATGTACGAGAATAACATGGGTACATCGCTTCGATACCAGTGTACAAACATGTTTAATTGCACATTTGAGAGGCAATCACCCTATAACATGACATTTGCAAACGTTACGATCATGTCATACGACAAGACTGCAAACAATCACAACATCACTCTAAGTATCGATCACAGATCAAATTATCGTATTAGTGTTGGTGTGACGCACAACACTAGTGCAATAGTAACCAAGTTTGACCTTAACGATGACGATTTAAACTTGTACAACTTTACTAGAAACAATTTTGATAATTCTACTAGAACAGTCATACACAAGTATGGTATAGAGAGTAACCAAACGATACTGGATCTAGGAGTCACAGGAACCTCATCAGATTCACTGTACGTGCAAATTACACTCTACTCTTGTGGTGAAATTGCTCAGTCATGGATACGACAGTTGTATAAAACTGTGAACTGGGTTACTGCTATGGGAGCCAAGTCATGCCAACATTTACAAGAAACAGCCTTGATACAAGTAGTTCTCGAATAGGGTTTGGACAATAACTAAGAAGTCAAATGAAACAACAGAAAATAGCATAAAAGTTTTATAATTTATGGGAAACAAGGTGAAGGATCTTGAAGCGAGTAGTCGGGGTTTGGTTTTCTACAGTTTCCGAATGCGACACTATTTGCATAATTGTTGGTGTAGCTGCGGAATTCTGTTACTTTTGTGGAGGAAGCTGATTCGAAATACATCGTACTCATGATTGGGAAGTTAATACGAAGAACATTCTAATTGTTAATAATTGTGAATGTTATCTTACGCCTGCTGGTGTCTTCAAGTGTCTTACTTCTGTCAAGCGAGCGATCAAAAGCTCTGGTCCAGCATGCCAGTAAGTGATGTTAACATGGTCAAGGAATACAAAACGTGGCTTTTCTTGAGCAGTAAAACCATCTACCAATGCTTTGATAGCGGCTCTTCCCTCTGTTCTTCCGAAACTCTCAAAGTCTAGGACACCATTGGGTGTGAACACGTTGGATACGAGGTCACCAGAGAATTGTTCTAGACCATGGAAGAAAGCGTGTGCTGCTTCAATTTGCTTTTCGAGTGTATTGGGACAATTGATTCTGCATCTCTTGCACTTTCCAACGCCTGGAGGTAATACGATACCACAGGGACAGTTTGTTGGTACTGGTGGGCATGTTACTGTTGTGTTAGTGCTGGTACGTCTCATTCTCTCAACGAGCTCTGCATTTGCGTAGAGTGCAATGCATAGTATAAACGATATTACGATTGTTTTCATTGCTTTTGATTTGCTATAGATCAGAGACTGGGATACCAATTTATCCAAGACGAATATAGAAATATCTTTGTCTGTTTTTGAAATGGGATAGCTAACCAAGTTTTTCCGGAAAGCACTGGGGAAAAACATTCATCCTCGCAAGAAGCAAGTTACAAGTCTGAGTTTGCTATATCTCGGTGAGGTTATGTCACAATCCCGCAGCCGGCTGCCTAGCAGCTAGACATGCTGTGGATTTTGACAATCACTTTTCTTGATGAGTTTACATGAAAATGACGCAGAAAAATAGTGTGATATAGAGCTACCCTTGGACTCGTCATAAATCTTCTTTATTTT
>JAESGV010000836.1_pt1 | contig 13253 bp, 11 predicted proteins | sample 9269781 | NCBI WGS metagenome assembly JAESGV01 (sample SAMN15741586, study PRJNA653496) | algae metagenome | isolation source: Tildeniella torsiva UHER 1998/13D and co-occurring heterotrophs from... | place: Slovakia: Slovak Paradise National Park, Hrabusice, Kosice Region | collected 2000-01-01 | reverse complement strand
GATGACAAAAGTTTTACCAAACTACGTACCAAAGACGCAACCTAGCACCCCACACTATAGCCCACCTACGCCAAACTCACCAACAGAAACCTTTCCAACAGAAAAATATGAAGTTATTAACGGACAAAACATGCAATACAACGTTTTGGGCACGCTGCATATATCAGAAAAAAAGCACGTAACTCTGCTCAAATGTGAGTCACGCACAAATGGACGTTTGTATGTACTCAAACTCTACAACATTATCGAAAACCAATTAGAAAGCATGAATGTCCTACAACACTGGGAAAAGATGCGCAAAATCACTTCGGAACGATTAGTAGTACTCGTGGAAACGTTCCGCTTTGTTAATCAAAAATATGGAGACTGCCTCGTCACAGTCACTCCACTGTACGATAATGGAGATCTACAAAAGTTTATCGACACAGCAAAAGTGGAGGAAATGCCCTTCCCAGAGATGGACGTTCTCCGTATGCTTCATCAAATCTCTACAGGACTCGACGCTATGCATGCACAACAATTCGTGCACTTGGATCTATCACCAGATGACATTCTCGTTTCAAAAACTTTTGATCTCGTTATTGGAGATTTTGGACTATGCGAACAAGTCAATAATATCGAAAAAATCGATCTCGTACAGAACATGTACCAATCGCCAGAAATGATACAACACCAAACGTACGATTGGCACACCGATATTTTTTCACTTGGCTGTATCTTTTTCGAGTTGATGACGTTCAAAAAGAAATTCATCGCAAGTGAGATGCGTCGCATAGTCAAGGAACAGAAAGATCTAGCCACGTACATGCGAGAAATACACATGACGATCAATGGATGTGGTTATTCCGAAGAGTTGGCAACACTTGTTTGCCGCATGTTAAGTTACGATCCACAATTGCGACCTTCATGCCGCGATATTCTAAATTTCAACTTTTTCATTCCGAAACCAAGTTTCGGGTACGAGAAGCTCACTAGTCCCACATCGCAAAAAGAGACCGACAACGTAGAAAAAATGTTACACAAATTAGAACGCGTTGAAAAAAGTTTGGATATCTTGATGCAAGAGAAACGTGAACGTGATATCAAAGCGTTGGAGCAACAACACATTTACGAAAACACAAAACTATTTTCATTCTACTCGCAATTACAAGGTAAAATTAACAAACTCTATGCTGTTTGCTGTAACATTTCTACGGGAATGGTTGTCAAGCAGGAACATAAAAATACATCACGGTTAAAGACAGCCGGTGATGGTTTAGAGTTGGCCATTACACTCGCAGGAACTGCAATTGATTTTGTTGTTCCTGGTGTCGGCACTGCTATGAAATATGTCGGTAAGGGTGCAAACATTGCTATGAAAGCAACTGCGATGGTTAACGAAGAAAGAGAAATCACAAAGATCAAACGATTTGCCGACATGTTCATGGGAATCACTGAATTTGAGCAAGTGTCAAAAACTGTTGCTACCATACTCACACGCTACTATGAAACACAAATCCAACAACTAACGACCAAAATGAAAATTCAACAAAAGAAGGGTGTCGTTTCCAAGGTCAAAGGTTGGTTGAACAAGATTGATTTGTCAGATGATTATGCCAATGGAGGTGCCGAAGATTTAGCCGAATTCGCTGTTGCGAAAATTGTAGATGCTCTGCGAGAAGGTCACATTTGTCCCGAGAATACAAGTCATCAACAAAGAATTGAGTCAATGGCGATGCAAATGGTAGAAGCAGTTTGCAGGCCAAAACCAAAACTTTTGAAACCACTTTTAGAAGATAAACAAAAGCTAGAAAGAGAAGTTGCGGACAAGAATTGGACTTTTGAATTGTTTGCTCAATGTGGAGTGGAACTTGAAGATGGAAGAAGATTTAAAGGCCGAGAAAAAGGTACGTGTTGCCAAATGACTAGTAGATATGGATTTAGACAAGGAACTATGGATGATGTCATTCAATTAGAACTGTTAGAAATAAAATAGTTTCTAATCTGATCTTTTGTACAAAAACTAAGGCCTCACCTTCGAGCAAGGCTGTGGCGTGCTGTGGCTCGCCACACAAATGCAGAGGAGTCAACCATAGCTTGTCAAACGTCTAAAGCAAACATTCTGTGGTGCACTAATGACATTCAACCCATACGTGACAAAAGACTCAGTTCTACAAGAGAAAGAGTTTGTTTACCCTCGCAAACTCCTTGTTGTAGCGAACACAATCGACAAGAACTTCCTCAAAGTACCACTAAATCGCGATATGCAAACAGTTGCCAATTTGAAAGCATTCGCTATCAAACATTTAGGACTCGAAAATCGTCCCTTCTTACTTCACTTTGGTAGAAAAGTACTAGACGAAAATACCGACAAAGACCAACTAGACAAGTATCTGATTCACAACAAACAATGGGCTATCGTAGCACCTAAAACTAAGGGTCTTACAAGAGCAATTAACTTCACAAATATGGAGAAGAACAAAACAATAGAATTCTCCCAGGCTTCGGATGTACCAAGGTGGAGATACGCAGCAAAAGGATTGTGTATCGAAGGGCCATGCATGAATCCAACATGCGAAGCGTTCTACACAAAAACAAATTCTCTTGTTATCATGCCACAAGGTTTCGGCGATTTTGACATGTTGTACGATTCTGACAAGTGCAAATGTACTCTTTGCCAAAATGCTGTTGCTCCAAAAACATGCGCTTTCAATAACTGTAAATGGAGTTTTACTGGTGTTCGCAGTGGCACTAGTTGTACACCAGTCGTTGGAGATTGGAAAGAAGTCGGAAACCAGTACTTGCGTTTCTCTGATTCCGAGTCCGACCAAAGCTCCTGGGGTCGTTTGGTGTTATTTACCAAGACATTGGAAGAACCAGAAGATGATGCTGCAATTTGTAATTTGTGCTTAGATGATTTCTCCACTGGTAAGAAAAAGAAAATCAAATGTGGATGTGCGTTCCATGAAAACTGTTTGTCTGATTGGAAGGCAAGTAACGATTGCTGCCCAGTTTGCAGAGCCAAATTTAATCCAGCACCAGTTAATACAACTGGAGTCACAATGTAATAAAGTTTTATTACATGCACAGTCCCGTTAGTTTTTGTTTGCTTTGAACTTTACACTGGTCAACTGTAAAGCGAAACTAACGAGATGAGAAGATAGCAAATATTGCAAAGATAATTTTACTAGTATGAAATTTAGAGAGCTAGAGCAACTAATGCTACAACGGCGAAAGAGCCAAACAAAACTACTTGTGGAGCTGAGCTGGCCTTGGCTTGGTTTTCACCTGATTGGTTAACTCCTGGAGCGTTGGTTTCGGTTGGTACGCAGTTGCGTCTCTTGTTACCAGTGCAGACTTCAACTGGAGCTTCAGAGGTTGGAGCAACAGTTGTTTCTGGGACACAGTTACGTCTCTTTGAGCCAGTGCAAACTTCAACTGGTGCTTCAGTGGTAGTAGTGGTTTCTGGAACGCAGTTACGTCTCTTAGTACCAGTGCAGACTTCTACTGGAGCTTCAGTTGTGGTAGTGGTGGCTGGAACGCAATTGCGTCTCTTTGAACCAGTGCAAACTTCAACTGGTGCTTCGGTAGTTGTTGGAGCGACAGTAGTGGTAGTAGTAGTGGCAGGAATGCAGTTGCGTCTCTTCGAGCCAGTGCAGACTTCAACTGGTGCTTCAGTGGTAGTTGGAGCAACGGTGGTTGTAGTGGTAGTGGCAGGAACGCAGTTGCGTCTCTTATTTCCGGTACATACTTCAACTGGAGCTTCAGTAGTTGTTGGTGCAGCAGTGGTAGTTGTGGTAGTAGCTGGGATGCAGTTGCGTCTCTTAGTGCCGGTGCAGACTTCAACTGGTGCTTCGGTAGTAGTGGTAGCTGGAACGCAGTTGCGTCTCTTCGTGCCAGTGCAGACTTCAACTGGTGCTTCGGTAGTTGTGGTGGTAGCAGCAACTGTAGTACCGGTTCTGCGCATGGATACCTTGCTAGCAGAGGCAGCTACGATAAATAATGCTACGAATAAAGCGAATGTGATGATTCTCATGTTGTTGTTATGTGTTTGTTTTGTTTTGTTATGCTAGCTAGCCACAGCCCTGCAGAATTTATTTGGGAAATCGTGTAAGCTAATTAACATTTTAGGAAATTACGAATGAGTGAACTACTGAAAAAAGAAAATCAAGAATGAGTTAAAATAGGATTTATTCACTAATTTCATGAGCTACGCCGTAGTTAGTTCTCTAGAGAACGTTGTAATTGTTAATTTAACTTAGTTAAAATACTTCTTCTTTTCGTTCTTCTGTACGTCATTGTATCATACTTAGTCTTACCAGAAAGCATGGGAGAGACCACATAAGCTCAGATTTTCAATTTGTAAACACAATTTGAAAACAAACATGAGAACATCGTCACGCAACGCTACCGTCGCACCAACAGTATCATTTATCTTCACACACCGCACCACATTCGAGCACGACTCGCTTCATACCAACACAAACCGATTAAAAGCCAAATTACGCAGAAACAAACGTTGGAGCGGAAATGTAGCATGTGTACTTGAAAACAATCGTCAAGCACTCGCTCTTCGCAATTTATTCACTGGTGACAATCTTTACACTCACATTTTCGAACAAGCTATAGTATCTGTGTCACAACTAAATAACTATCTTATTATCGCCACAAACACTATGATATTCTCACTAGATTTATTAACCAAGGAAGTAAAACTAATAAATAACGATACCGAAGAAATATTCAAGTGCGTTACATTGCAAGATGGTAGCATAATGGTATTTTTTGATACGTTCGGCGGATACACGATAGAAAAAGATTTATCCACAATCAGACCAATCATGAGTAGTGATTTTGTTGGTAGTATACTACCAATGACAAATGGAAAGATCGCAGTTCGATCCTCAGGTTTTTTTGACGAACAAGATATGATATACATTTGGGATGGTCAATTTACAAAAAGAGATTTGTTAATCGAGCCAAAACAAGCATACGGAGATCTTATTGAGTTATATCCTAACGTACTATGTTTCCTTGGTGAAGACACAATTTACATGGTGAACACTTTGGACGGGACAAGTCAAGTTTACAAGGAATTTGGGAAACTGACCAACTTGACGAAAATCAAAGATGGCAAGTTTTTGGTGTACTATATGGCATCCCAACAGGTTCGTATCTATGTTGATTGCAAGCTGCAATACTATTTGTCAGCGTTTGTAAACAAGGTTCTTGGTGTTGTGGAACCTGATGTCGTAGCGTGGCAATTTGGTAGTTTTGTGACGTTTTTTGACGTTGAGAATCGATGTGAGCTTGAAAAATACAGTTGCAAGGATAACATTTTGTGCATCATTAAAGATGAAGTTTGAGTAAGATTTTCAAATTGTAACTGTAAAAGTAAACAATGTTGAAACAACGTAACGTCAACATCACACCAACTATATCGTTTACATTCGCAAACAACACCAACAATAATGACACAATACAAACACATGCACTTCGTCTAAAATCAAAACTGTCCAGAAAGCAAGGTTGGAACGGAAAAGTTGCATGTGCGCGTACTTTCGATCGCTACACACTCGATATTTATAACATTTTTACTGGGATTAAGCACTCCACATACACTTTTCCACATACAATAAAAAGTGTAGTTCAGCACAATAAGTACTTACTAGTTGTTACAGATACAACTGTATTTGTACTAGACTTAATCACAAATTCACAAAAACTAATAAGAGGTGACGAGGAAGAAGATGTATCTTTATGCGTGTCGCTGTGTAATGATCGAGTTCTTATGCACCATGATTTTTTTGACGGCTTCATTTTGGGACAAGATTTAACGAAAAGAATACCTATAAAGGGCCAAGCGCTTGTCCGTAGTGTTGTAGAATTGCAAAATGGAAATATAGCAATACGAACGTCAGAACTATTTGATGATCAAGATACTATTTACGTTTTAGACAGTAAATTTGACAAACGACTTGTTACATTTGAGCCAAAGAATATGTATGGATCGCTAATAGAAATTTATCCTAATGTAATATGCTTCGCTGGTGATGGATTTCACACGTTTGATACTATTAGTAGAAAAAGTGAAAGATACGAAGGGTTTAGTGGAGGGTATTTCCACATGACCAAAATCAGAGATGGAATGTTCATTGTGTATTCTAACGAGAAGCATGTTCTTTTGATATACGAAAACTTTAAGCTGCTAGAGACCATACCAGTGCAAAGTGTCAACAAGTTATCTTTGGTGGATTCAAACGTTGTATTGTGGCAGTGGGGAAAGTTTGTGACGTTATATGATGTTAACAGACGAACTGAGATAGGTACATATGACTGTAAGGACTATTATTTGTGTATTGTGAACGAATGGTAAAAATGTTTCTGTCAGAATCTTCGCTAAATGGGTCAAATTGTTTGTATGAACAACTACTACACTCGCTAACACTAAATTATGCGCTCGAGCCCAATACTACCATTCAGCTCCCATGTTAGTTGAGCCGGGTGTAATAGGATGGGCGTGCTGGGGAATTATTACAATGTCGGAGTTGTAGTCCGATCCGACATAAAAGCGATGCGCCAAAAACCTCGTTCACAGAACAAAACATGACAAAAGCTCTAATATTAAAAGAAGCACAAGGTGATCTCGTTATTGAAGACGCACAACAATACAAACCACAAGAAGGTGAACTCTTAATCGAAAACGTAGCAGTTGCACAAAACCCAGTAGATTGGAAACAAAGAGGTACATTCGCCACTATAAACTAACAAAGTAGACTACGGATTTTTCATCTCAACATACCCTCACATCTTGGGTGTAGATGTAGCAGGCATAGTCGCCGAAGTCGGACAAGGAGTGACAAACTTTAAAAAAGGTGACCGTGTTGTTACCATGTTGCAAATAGCAAAGAACCACTCTACTGGCGCATACCAAACTTATTCTATTGCAATAGCCGATCAAACTGCTAAAATTCCAGACAGTATCACCTTTGAACAAGCAGCTACCCTTCCCCTTGGTTTAATCACCGTGGTAGTTGGATTTAAAGATTTGGACATTGCTGAAAAGAAAGTTGATGGAGAACCTATTCTCGTCTGGGGTGGTTCTAGCTCTGTCGGTGCTTATGCGATACAATACGCCAAGTTGTTAGGATATACCGTAATAACAACTGCATCACCACACAATTTTGAATATGTCAAGTCACTCGGCGCTGATCAAGTTTTCGACCACAGAGACGCCAATGTTGTTGAAAACATCCGCAATGCAACAAACGGAAAACTGAAACTTGTATACGATGCTATTAGCGAAAATGGAACTACTACCACTGCTTCACAAACGCTATCCTCCGAAGGCGGTAAAGTTCTAGTCGTACTAAACGTGAATGATAAATTCCCAGAAAATGTTTCTATTATCAGAACATTTGCGGGTGATACCCACACGGACAAGGCAAGAGATATTGGAAAACGCACTTGGGCAAATGTAGAAGAATGGTTACGCTCAGGAATCATCAAACCAAACCCAGTAAAAGTTGTAGAGAATGGCCTGCTTGGAGTCGAACACGGTTTTGCGCTACAAAAGCAAGGAAAGGTATCTGGTGAGAAACTTGTTTATCGCATCAAAGATACACCATTACTCTAAAATGTCAAAATTAAAAAATGTTTCAGACGTTAAAGTGGTAGATTTAGCTGACCGAATCCTCAACGTTGTCGGATCTAAAAACAGGAATATTCTTGCAAACTTTTGACAGTAACGTGGATATTTGAGGATCGCATCTTTTTTTAGAACAAATCAAATTATTTTCGCACGCACACTTTATTAAAAGCTCAAATTTTGGGATCTGCACCAACAAATCAGAGAAAACAAAAACACAACGATATGACTTCTGTAATGAACCCAGCAGTATACAACAATAACAACCTCGGTGGTGTACAAAAAGTACTAAGCCCTGGAGCAAATGTTATTACCCAAACGACGATTACTCAAACAGCAGCACCTGCTATCGTACCAGAGAGCAAGGGCTTCCAAGCATTTTCATCAACATTTGGTGCTCTTTCCGGACTCGGATGGTGGTTGGGATCTTGCCTTACATTGACCGCGATGGCACTCGCCCTTCGTGATTCATCTTTCTATTATACACAAATTGGAGGCTTGCTCGTAGCAGGTTTTTCTTTATGGTTCATCGCTTCCCTTTTGAACTGGGTACCAAACTTTGGTGGTTTCGCCAAGGTCGGACCAAACGGCGCCAGAGATGGTTACCACATCTTTAACATTTTTGCCAACTTGCTCATCGCTGCAGGTATGATTCTACTCATTGCTGGAGCTGGCTGCTGGTTAAGCAGCTTCAATCAACCAAGATATTCCGGAACGATTTTGTGGATCATCGGTAGCGGCTTATGGCTCGGTGGTCTACTCATCCGTGATTTCGGTCTCCGTTATGATGCCATGAGAACCTACAAGGACTACCCAGTTGTCGCCAACGCCACCAACGATCCAAACTACAACACTTTAAGAAAACAAAGAGGTGGTATGATTAGCTCCCTATGGGGTAACGCTTTGGCCACTGATATGTACTTGATCGCCGCCACTTTGTTCGTTGTCGGCTCCATCTTCTGGCTCGCAAGAAACAACAACTATGAACTCAATGGATACACTGCTGGCAAGTTTGAAAACGCTGCTTCCATCCTTTGGATTGTCGGTTCCAGCATTGTATTCTTTGCTGCTATTGCACACTGTGTTGCTCGTCGTTAAATCGATTGGTAACTGTACAAATAAATTAACATTTCGAACGTATACTTGTGTTGTGGTACCAGTACCAGTTGCGCGCTAGAATCTGCTTAGTTTTACTCAACGACTAGCTACCTGCTAATTTTAGTTTACTGTACTGTCCTGATCTTTTTAAACAAGATGAAAGTCTTACTACTCATAGTTATGCTGGCTATCTCATTAGCTTACACCTATGATTGCAACTCATGCCTAGAAAATTGCGACCATTTAGATCGCAGAGGACCGATTTACTACAAGTGCACGAGAAGATGTGTGGAGCATCCAATTTATCAAAAACTATGTCTTGGAAATGTCATGAGCGACGATCCAATTGTTCCATGCAAAGACTGTAAAAAAGAATGCGAAAGAATGTTCGACACAAACATGATGAATGCACATGTATGTACTAAGGAGTGCCTTCAGGTCTGCACTAAGAAAACTTTAGCTGATATTCTGGAATATTTAGAGTAATAGTCTTCATAAAATAAGTTTTCAAAAAAGCGCTAAACAGTTTTGTAAGAGTTGACAGGAGACACGGACTAAACAAGCCACAAAAACATCGTGAACGGTCATGTCTCTTCTCTGTATGCTAGGGCTGGACAATAAAAAGTCCATGAAGCCAATGAAAGACTTTAAACGTTCAACGGCGCAATCCCTTCACAAACAAGCCTCTGCTACGTTAGGAACAGAAGATTTGGAAAGTTGCGTCAAGCTTCCACCCAATGAAGATAAAAATGAGTGGATGGCCGTTCACGTCGTTGATTTTGTAAGATTTTGCTCCGACTAACCATTAGTACAATGTAGTATCTCTGGTTTATGGACAGCTCCAAGAGCACTGTACGAGCGTATCTTGTCCCATCATGGCTGCCGGAAAAACGTATGTTCGATCATTACGAAAACGCTAATAATACTAGTTTCACCTACTTGTGGCGTGACGATAACGATGAAAAAATGGAGCCTATCCAATTAAGCGCAAAAGATTATATCAGCAAGTCTATGGACTGGATTCGTTCTCTTTTAGATGATGAAAAATACTTCCCAACGTCAACAGAAGTCGCATTCCCTAAAAAGTTTGAAAAAACGGTCAAAGCCATTTTCAAAAAGATCTTCCGCGTTTATGCTCACATTTTCTACGATCATTTCAAGACAGTACAAGCACTTGGAATTGAAGCGCACATTAACAGTTCATTTAAACATTTCTTGCTATTTGCGTTCGAGTTTGGATTAATACCAAAGAATGAGTTAGAACCATTGAATGAACATATTGTGAATCGATTGGGGTCAAACTATACTAAATTCTTGAACATTGGACAAGAAAAAGTTAAGAAAAAGAAATAAATTTGTTGATATTGGTTTGTTAGTTGGCGTAATAATTTTTATGAAACTGTGCTAAGCTTGTCAGGGCAAACAACCTTGTAACTAAATGAAAGTTACCTTGGTAATAAAAGAAACACTAGTTAACGAAACTAACAGGTGCGAGTGCAAGGAGTAGAACTACCATACATGCGAAGAGTGACACAACAAAGTTTAGGCACAAAGTGTTGATCTGTAGGTATTGGTGGGATACGCTGCTGGAATAAGTGCTATTGGGAACTAAAAGCTCTGTACTCCGTTTGGAAAATTACTCTCTTACGTTAAAAGATCTCGCAAATGTCATGTTACAATAACGCACAGATTGACTTGTTTTGTCCAAACATGGTATCCGATACGGATAACACAAGATGATAGATGTGATGACTTGAGAGTAACCAAGGCTTTAGCATGAGAAAAGTACTAACTAATGTCGGAAACTAGAGCAGAGTTGCTAGACCTTTCCACTGATGAACTCTCACAAATTTTACAGTCCCTAGACACGAAAGATATCATTCATTTCGCTCTTTCGTGCTCATACATTTACGATGCAACAGTAGCTGCCTTTAAAGAATTAAGACCTATTACATTATCGGAACCTTGGACATTAGGAAAGGCATTAGCTCTGCATCGTCAAATATCACTCACATGTGAGGAAGATGCAGAAACTCTTGTACGACACATGAACTATAGTACCTACACGTTGGCAGATTTCTCTACTTCGTTAAAAATTCCAAAACAAACCGACTCTAGTTATGATAACATCATCGATGTTGTATCTTCACCTACTGGTGGAGAGTCGTCGCTACTGTGCATAAGATCGGATTCAGATGTGATAAAAGAACGAGTGTTACAGAACGTATCTGGTCATCAGGTTACAGATCTAGTAATCAAGGATAATCTTCAGCGATTCGAAGATCTTCTGTCTATACTACAGTTCACTGTCAACGTCGAGTCACTAGACGTTACATTTGAATCTTCACAAAATAGTTCTCAATGTCTACATCAACATTGTTTGTATCACAATTTGGGAAAACGAGATGGAGGGTACTACACCGGTTACCAAATCTCTAGCTTCTTGCCTGTACTTACAAAACTAAAAAGAATTAAAATTGTTGCGCATGTACTAGAGGCGAGCTTACTGTGGTTAATACAAGCAGCGCCCAATTTGGAAGAACTAGATTTTAGAACTCGTAGTACAGAAGTACCAATGCGAGATCGTTTCCTACAGTTTGTTTTGGAAAGCAACCTACAATTGCGAAGATTGTCAATCAAAGTCGACATGGGAGTTCATTTTACCGATAACGGAATAGTCGATGTCGTTCAAGCAAGTCAATTGGAAAATATTTACATAGGAAAAGCCAAGTGCGTGACACCAAAAGTATGGCGACTTTTGAAACCCGTTAGAAAAGCATCACTCAAGTCTATTGTTATAAAAAGAAGAAAAGACACATCAGTAAACAATTATGCATTTTGACTATACAATTTATGGTTTCCACTTTGTAGGTGTAACCGCATCGTTAACAATCCGAAAACGATTTGTTCCACAAGCCAAACATAACACTGGGAAAAATGTTTTGTCTTTGTACATTCTTTTGTGGTACGTTGCCGAACTTCCCATTGGCACACCATTAATAAGTGAGTACAGTGATCCTGAGTCTTGTACAAAATCGAACACAAATCCAAGTCGCGTTCCAGGAACAATTTGTGGTCCATATGTACTTCCATAAAAACGCACACCTAAACAGTTCTGTAATAGATTCTGGTACTCGTTTTCAGTTGCTATTCCTAGCATAATAAACTTGCAATAGTGAATTTCTTCTACAAGAACTTCCATATAGTAGCGTTCTCCCCACTCCATGTTGCAATTAAATCGTGCTGTACGCCAGGAAGAAGATCCGTTATCTGTGAGTACAACTTTGTCTGCATCAAGTTGTAAAAAGTCGGCATTTGAAGGGTGAATATCAAATCTCAAGTTCGCTGTAATTCTTTTAGGGTTAGTGCGCATTTGTTGCGAAAATTTAGAATATAGCAGTTGGGTTGCTGATTCGTCTGGTGTTTCTGGTTGGTGACAAAGAATATCCAAATCGCAAAGTCGCAAGGCATCTGGAAGAGATACTTCCCATGCCTTTGGCGGTGGTGAACGAGCACTAGTCCAGTTCCATAGTTCTCGGTTAACAATTGTTGGTGGTTGCTGTGGTACGACACGTGATTTTTTCTGTCCCATTGTTTGCGTTCTCTGTCAACTAAAACTTACACTTGTTAGCAATGTTACTACAAAATGCTTCGAGATAAATGCCAAAGTTAGTGAGTTTTATAAAAATTCTGTTGCATTAATTTATCGCTCTTCTGTTACACCAAAACAATATGAACCAGTATTGCTCTGTGACGTTAATTTTCGCCATCCCAAACAAAGAATAGAGTTCAAGAGAACAAGCACCCAACTTCACAGTCAACCAGCTTTTTAAATTTCGTGACCTGTCATCAGTCAAATAAAAAAGCAGTTACATACAACATGCCAGAGAGAGAAGAACTACGTATTGCAGTTATTGGCGGAGGTGCCGTCGGTAAATCATCCATGACTGTGCTCATGACGTCGCAAAAACAAGCAAAAGGTGATGGCGATTATGATCCAACCATCGAAGACGCGTATTTTATGCTCTCCAAAGTAGATAACTCACCTGTATACTTGGAAATCCTTGATACAGCTGGTCAAGATGAATACAAGGCTCTACGACCACAGTATATGAGACAATGTTTCGGTTTTTTGATCGTTTTCGATTTGACAAGCAAAAACTCGTTGGATAACTTGGAAGAGTTCGTTGTAGAAATTAGAAGAACAAAAGATATTGCAGATGACGAACCATTCCCATGCGTACTCGTAGGAAACAAGGTAGATTTGTGTTCAAACGACGCATCGTCAAAAAGACAAATCACACTAAAAGATGCACAAGCGTGGTCTAAGAAATTCTTGAATGACGCACCAGTTTTCGAGTCAAGTGCAGTGACAAACATTCACGTTGAAGATTCGTTTTTCCAACTCGTCAGACAATGTCGCAAAGCAAAAGAAAATATTCCAAAGAAGAAAGATGAAAAACCAAGACGCAGGTCATTATTCAGTTCAAGTGGTTCCCAAGAAGAAGCCAATGACGATTTAAGCGCG
>JAESGV010000835.1_pt1 | contig 13258 bp, 13 predicted proteins | sample 9269781 | NCBI WGS metagenome assembly JAESGV01 (sample SAMN15741586, study PRJNA653496) | algae metagenome | isolation source: Tildeniella torsiva UHER 1998/13D and co-occurring heterotrophs from... | place: Slovakia: Slovak Paradise National Park, Hrabusice, Kosice Region | collected 2000-01-01 | reverse complement strand
GTCGAGGGTAGACCCTGTTCAGGATCGCACCAGAACGCAGCGACTATGGCTATTGCATGTGCTATCATGTATGGGTCATATTTGTTCCTGTTCCTCAAGTTCTTTGTGGGTAGATACTTTTCAACACCAAGAGGACAAAAACCAAAGATTCAATAAATCATTACTAATAATTTGTTTCTTGCTTTGTAAACCAACAGCCAACTTCGAAACAACACAAATGGATGTTGACGATAATTATTCTGCGTTGCCGTTTGATGTCGTGGTAGACCACATACTAGAATTCTATCGGTTTCCAGTACAGCGATATTTTTATGTGCTAGATTTTACACTCGAAAATCCAATGCAGTGTCAGGCAATGATAAAACTTCTGTATGGCTGTAAAACGCTTTATAGAGAACCGAGACTATTATTCAAACACTTGGATTGCAAATGTATGCACTTTGAAAACGTAAACACAAATGATTTGCGAACGAAACACGGAAGACAATTAGGTTTTTGTGAATTAAAATCAATTAATCTAGAATTGGGAGAGAGAACTTTAGAGTCGTTTATTTCTCGAAATCCAAACGTAGAAAGCATTAGTTTTACGATCACCGACATGAACGAAACACTACGTTTACTACCCTTATTGAAAAAAATCCCAAAAATCCACAAGTTAACTATATCTGATTTAGCGATGCAATCCGATGATATAATACAGCTTGCAGAACTCAACAACGTACGAAGATACAATACTGTGGCAACATGGAACAACAATGGCGAATTACCGATCAAATTGTTGGGATCTTTTGCTAAACTAGGTACTCTTACACGATGTAACTTGTCGTTCTCTGGTATCACTGACAATCGTTTAGAAGTATTTCTAAACAACGAATCGATCACTAGTTTGGATCTAATCGGCAACCAAATAGGTGTTAGTGGTATTCAAACTCTAGTGACCATGAAACGACTGAAAAGACTAGCAATTCGGCTCAACGACACAACGTGCAGAGCGCTTTCATGTTCTACTACACTTAAAACACTAGTTCTAGATAACCAATCATCTAAGACACACATACTTAGTGCTGAGGGATTACAAACACTGTGCAGTATACCAACACTAGAAGAAATTGAATCGTTATGGGGTTCAATAGATGACAAGATTATTCAAGAGTGGTGTACACACAAGTACAAACTACGCAAGTTGGAAATGAAACTCTGTCGACTAGGTAGTAACGGATTAAAAGCAATTATCGATTCGATGCCGCAACTCACCACATTGATCATTTCAAGTAACAATAAGATACGATTACCAGGACTCGAAGCATTGCAATACTTGCCAAATCTTATCCACTTGGATATTATGGATTCTGCTCATCATTGTGGAGATCTACAGAGTACATATGATACCATGCTCGGAGCGTTAACAAAGTTGAAATATCTGTCGATTGATTATTATCCATGTGACAGATTCTTTTTCCTGAGTGATACACATACTTCACTTGAAACGTTAAAACTTTCTGCTGAAGATGCAGAGTTTGACCAAGATATAATCAAAACGATATTAGAGAATCCATATCTCAAGAGTTTGATGCTTGCCAACTCGGATCGAATGAAGAATAGTTATCTAAGATCGATCAAGAAAAACACTACCCTGCAGTCGCTAGAAATATTCTCTTGTTACTTGATAGGAGAAGATCTATTCAAATATTTGATCAAGAACAAGTCACTAACAAGTCTAAAGTTGGAAAACTGTACCATTAGTAACAGTTACTCGCTGAAACCATTTGTAGAGATGTGTAAGAATATCACGTACCTAGACATAATTTGTGAAGAAGAAACAGAGTTTTAAATATTGTAAAAAGGTTGACTGCAAACATGGAATGTGTCGTGTGTTCATCTACTGGTGTAAAGGTCTGTTCTCAGTGTAAACTGATGTCTTATTGTTCAGAGACTTGTCAACGACGAGATTGGACAAAGAAGCACAGGACATTGTGCAAGGTTGCACCAAAGAAACATAATGGCAGATATGCGGTGCCAAAACCTTATCAAAAAGCTTTGCGAAGCATATACGCAGAGTGCATAAATTCAGAACCAAATGACAACCCAACTCGCGGTACAATTCGTTGTCAAAACAAAACATACTTTATACATCTTGCACTCGTCAAACACCGATGTCTCCCACTGTACAACCTACTAGTCGAGAATACATACGAAGAGCACGAATTCAATTTAGAAACGATGAACATCATTATGCGTTACATTTACACTGATGATGTCATAGTTCCTAGTACTGGTGCTTCGAATTGCGCAGAGTTTATTACCAATCTTCGAAAAGCAGCCGTAAAGTTTAAACTACCTGTACTATTGACGTTTTGTAACAATATAACGAAAGCAGTGGACTCTAGTGCATGGAGAATATATGCTGCCTGTGCAGCAGATGCGTTAGACGTAACTATGAAAGAAAACATGGAAAATTTAGCAAAAGATAGTACTCACGCAGATGTAGAGTTCATACTCGCCGATGCAAGTGTTTTTCAACATGGATTCATGCTCAAGTTTCGATCTGGTTACTTTAAAGCCATGCTTTCCTCTCACTGGAGTGAATCTACTCCAATTGATGTTTCTGATCTTTCCACTGAATCATTTCACTCTTTGATGGAACATGTATACGTTGGTAGGACTAATGTTTCTGAAACGAACGCTATCGACTTACTTATCGCTTCGAAACGATTATTATTCGAAGATTTCGATAAACCACTAGAGTATATTAAAGAAAACATATCCATAGACAACTCTATGCAAGTACTGGATGTCGCTCATAAATTCGATCTAGATGAGTTGGTGAATTCAACAATGGCATTTATTAATACAATACTGCATCACAGGAGAGATGTTGTCACTCTCGAGGTTGTGACAAAATTACGCGCAGGATATAAGGACTTGGAAGAGGAAATGCAAAAGAGATTCAGTGCTTATTCTTCTAGAGTTGTACAAGACATGTTACGAGCAGAGACTGATAAGATAGCGTATGATAGTTTATTAGATTCGAGTGTGTTTCGCTCTACTTTGGAAAGAGGACAGAGTATCGCACCAAGTTCATTTAATTTCCGTTTTTAATAATATTTGTTTTCTTATCCACTCGAATCCTTTGTCCAGACCTTCGCCTGTTATTGCGCTACACGACTGAATGTTCCAATTTCTTTCTCCTAGATTATATAATCCTAATTTCTCCACTAGTTCAGAACAACTCATTACGTTTGGTAAGTCGTGTTTGTTTGCAAACACGAGAAGCACAGCATCATTCAACATCTCACATTGTAGAAGATTCTCTAATTCCTGCCGAGCTGTTTGTATTTTTTCTGTGTCACTGGCATCAATAACAAAGACAACTGCCATAGCACCTTCGTGATAGTGTCTTTTCAAATGTAAATTTCGTTCCCCATCGTATTCGATATCGTAAACGTGAAATTCGAATTCATTCACTGTTAAAGATTCTATCGGGTAAAAAGCACTATATACCTCTGCCCTAGCAGATTTTTGTTTTAAATCTCTGTATCGATATAGAAGAGTACTTTTACCTGATGCATCCAATCCAGTTATGATTACTCTAAACTCAGGTGGTTTCGTCATATAAACTGAATGAAACTGACCCATGTGGCTTAGCAAGCTTTGTTTGTGGTGATGTTATTTGTAAAGCAAGAAAAACATGAGTCAATCCACACAACGCAGGTGGCAAGTCATTGCAAATCACTTTTTGTCTAAGCCGCTGCAACTAGTTTCGCACGCGTCCTCTACAACACCAAAAGAACCCAAATCACTACACGAGTCAATACAATTCGTTGTACACCCAGACGTCAAACACGCACTGCAAAACAATGGACCAGTAGTCGCTCTAGAATCTACAATCATCTCACACGGTATGCCATATCCACAAAATGTAGAAACTGCTATCTTGGTCGAAAATCAAGTAAAAAATAATGGAGCAGTACCAGCGACTATTGCCATTTTAGATGGTATTATTCACATTGGATTAGATCAAGAACAGTTGAAACGACTTGGACAATTAGGACAAAAGTGTATCAAAACAAGTAGAAGAGATATTGCAGTTGTTTGTTCAAAAAAGCAGAATGGAGCAACTACAGTCTCTGCGACAATGATCTTGGCGAATATGTTTGGAATACACGTGTTTGTAACTGGTGGTATCGGAGGTGTTCATCGTGGCGTAGAAGAAACTCTAGATATTAGCGCTGATTTAACGGAATTGGGAAGAACACCAGTATGCGTTGTATGTGCAGGTGTGAAGAGTATTTTGGACATTCCAAGAACGTTAGAATACTTGGAAACAAATGGCGTAACCGTTGCATCGTATGGAACTGATGAATTCCCAGCCTTTTTCAGTTCCAAGAGTGGATCTAAAACACAAACTCGCTTCGATACACCTGATCAATGCGCACAAGCACTATTAGCCAATTTAGAACTAAACATGTCGAGTGGCATGGTCGTTGCTGTTCCTATTCCAAAACATGAAGAAGCAAAAACTGGTCTGATTAACACTGCGATCGAGCAAGCGTTAAAAGAGTTGAAAGAGTCCAAAATCGGAGGAAAAGATGCAACACCATTTTTACTCAAACGTGTGAACGAATTAACAAAAGGAGATTCACTAAAAGCGAGTATGTTTTATCAAATAATTAACAATATAGATATCGCGTTAATTCTGAATAACGCTGCTGTTGGAGCTCAAATTGCAAAAGAATTTTCCAAACGAGTATGCGTAAGTATTTGATTTTATAATAACAATAGTAATATTGTAGAATGAAAATAAATCTATTCCAAGTGTCATTTTGGTTGGTGGTGCCGTTCTAGATATTACTTCTAGTCCACGTGATAAACTCGTTTCCATGACATCAAATCCAGGACCTGTGAAATTGTCATTTGGAGGTGTAGCTAGAAATGTTGCAGAAGTGTTGAAAAAATTACAAGTTGATGCGTTCCTGGTTAGTGCTGTTGGAAATGATGATTTTGGAAACTTGTTGAAAAACCATTTGAAAGAAGAAAAATTTGATTTGCAAGGAATTATTACTGGTTCGAACAGAACAGCTGTTTATAACTGTATTATGGATGAAAAGGGTGAAATGATCAGCGCCATTGCCGATATGGATATTTTGGAAGAAATTTCACCACAACACGTAGAACGTGTCTTGAAATTGAAAATGATATCCAATGGAAAACGAACAATCTTTTTAGATGGAAATGTATCCATCGGTGTTTTCCAAACAGTTGCTCGACTTGCCAAAGAATCAAACTACAACATCTTTTTCGATCCTACGTCAGTACCGAAAAGTGTAAAACCAATTGACGCAAAATGTCTTGGTGATCTCACTTTTATCAAACCAAATGAAGATGAGTTGTTCGCCATGGCCAAAAGAGTCAAAAAAAATGTCAAATCAATGGACGATTGTATGGAGCTATTACTCAGACAAGGTGTAAAACATGTGCTATTAACTCGAGGAGACAAAGGTGTAGTGTATGCGACCCTAGTCAATAACAAGATGAAGAAACAATTCTTTAACACGTTTCCACTTCCTCCAAACTCGACAAGAAATGTAACAGGATGTGGAGATAACTTTTGTGGAGGATTTTTATTCGGAATTACAAATGATTATTCTATTGAGAAAAGTATTGTGTTGGGAATGCGAGCAGCTCATTTAACACTACAATTGCCATACGCTGTACATCCTGATTTATCTGTAAACTCTATTCTATAAATCTTGTTTCAAAAGTTGGTTCATAAAGGTGGAGATATCTTTGACTTGGTCTTCATTGGAAGAATAATGGTCTAACTCTGGGTACGAATGGAATTTGGTATACTTAAGTTTAGTTGCTACGAACAGATAGCTTGCACGACCGAAAAAGTGGTTCACTATTTGGTCTCGTTGTCCGTGGCACATGACTAGAGGTGTATGTTTAGGTTGTTTCACCTTTCCAAACAAAAACGTGCGAGCGAGTGGTAGATATGAATTTACAGTTAGAATACCTGCTAGAGGTCGATAATATGTAAGCGCAGAATATATGGCCAAACTACCACCCATACTTACACCACCTATTAATATTCTGGCACTAGGAATGCCACGTTCTATCTCAGATTCAATAATAGAGTGTATGATAGCCGAAGATAAATCTATCCCTTCCGTATCTTCATCAAGTACGCTAAATGGATCTATTCTTCCATAGTCGTTCATTTTTACTTTAATGTCGTACCACGCAGTTCTTCGAAAACCGTTTAAAAAAGTAAGTTCGCGTGATGGTGCAGATGGAAAAATAAATTTAACGTGTTCCCAGTCGTGGGCATCGATTATGTGTTGTATTAGCTGTCGTGCTGCGTCGCCATTACCTCCAAGGCCATGTAGAAAAATAACTGACGCTGTATGTGGCTTGGTGGGCAGTATTTCGACTGTGTTTGTCATCAAGTTCCAAAGGGTGATTTACTTACAATCTGCAGTTCGGTTTCACCTTCTATTCGTCGAAAAAGTGACTACATTCAATGGTATGAAATCAATCAAGCACAATAGCTCTTTTACTTTAAGAAACCGGTGGCGCAGCATTCGCTTTCTAGAAACATAACATTCAACGGATCTTTGTAAACTATAACCTAAATTTGCTCTGATTTGGCAAAGGATGACAATTTTACGTTTATAGTAACACAGACACCCAAGTTTATTCTGTAGAAACAACGTTGTGTGCACACCTTGCGCAATCCCAAGAATGTCGCCACCAACCAGGCAAAACTCACTAGACCTTAGAGGTCAAAATTTTGAAGGTGAAGTACTCCAAAATATGAACTGGAAAGGGGCCCAGCTTCAGGGCGCTAATTTGAGCAGTACAAAACTAATATCTGCTGATTTACGTGGTGCGAATCTAACGGGTGCATGCCTGCGGTTTGCTAACCTCGAGTCAGCCGACCTTCGCGGAGCAGATTTAACTAACGCAGAGCTTTCATACTGCAACATGCCTCTATGTCTTCTACAAGGTACCAATCTATCGGGTGCAAATTTATCTAGTGCTAACTTGAGTCATGCGAGGGCTGGAAGTGGCACTAGTTTTTACGGAGCAAATATGGAAGGAACGCGCATGCAGGGCGTGGACCTGACGTCATGCATAGGTTTAAAGAGCATACAAGGAACATACAGAACGTGACATATTGCCTGTGGAGTTAACATGTAAACAACTTTCAAAAAGTTTTTTTTAGCCTGTCTTGTTTCTAACCAACGTAGAAGTATTATGGAATATGATGAACGAAAGCATAGAGCGCGAAACTGTATCCACATTGAAAAAGGTCGGAAATATTGACAATGACAAAACTCAGTTACAAGTCGCGAAGTTCTAGCGTGTGTATTTTTGCGAAGAAAAAGATTTGTGAACAACACAACTTGTTAACGTTCGTTTAAATATAATGATTTATGAACAAGACAACTTTTGTTTACCCAAAAATCCATCTATTTAACCCAATACCAGCCATAAGTGGGACTACCATATCTACTGTAAATAACGCGCATAATGGGTATGTGTCGTGTGCACTAATCAAATTTTTTCTGTGGTTACTTAGGAACTTTATTTTTGCCCATGCCATCGAAAGTTGTACGCTTATGATAGGAATGCAAACGAAAAGGAACACCGTCAAAACAGATATCATAAATCCGAGTATAAATCCACTGATGAAAAAGAATATTATGATGTAAAAGAAAAAATATTGTTGAATTTCGGTAAATGAGACTGCAAAGTCTAGAAACTGATCTAATCTGGGATCATCCGCGCCTGCACTACCCGCTAGACCTCTTCTGCATTATTTTGAGGTGCGGGCGGGTTGCTTGAACAAACTCAACAAAAACAATGCTACAGACCTTCTTACTTGCGTTCGTACTAGCAGTGGTGCTCGTTGCACTTATTATTGGAGCATATTTCTACATCAACACTCGTTCGCCACTGTATTTACACGATATTCCGACAAAAGATGCATGTGTAGTAGTAACAGGGGCTGCTTCTGGAATTGGTAAGAGTACAGTAGACCTCTTGGTTGCTAAGAAATGTTTCGTATTTGCTCTAGATTTAAACGAAACACTATTGAAAGAATCATTTGGCGACAACAAACAAGTGAAGATTGTCTCAGTAAATATCGCAAATGCCGATCAAGTCAAAGAAGCTGCGTTGGTAATCGAGCAAACACTTGCACAAAAGAAGGCAAAACTCGCAGGATTGGTGAACTGTGCAGGCGTGTTGTATCGTGAGTATTGCGGATTAGTAGAAACTGACGAATCTGAAATGAACCGTATGTTTGGAGTAAATGTTTTCGGTTTGATACGCATGACAAATGCCATGTATCCACTACTCGGAAAGAATGCAAGCATTGTTAACATTGCTTCGATCGCAGCACTCATTGGACTGCCGTTCATGTCATACTATTCTGCCACCAAATTTGCGGTACGTGGTTACAGTGATACTTTAAGAAGAGAGTTTTTGGGCATGCACCGTGTATCATGTGTTGAGCCAGGTGGAACTATAAGTAACATCGCAGCCCATACACCAGTCGTTAGAGAAACATCTATTCTCAAAGACAAGGTTGGTAGCATGTTCAAAGTACTTATGGGTGATGGTGAACCAACTATGCAGCCTTCTTCTGCTGTTGCTCAAGTGATTGTGTCTTGTTTGTTCTCGTCAAACGCACCAGCTCATGTAATCGCTGATTTTTGGAGCATGAGAGTCAAATTCTTCCTAAGTCATGCATTTGGAACCTACTTATTTGACTCGACACTTGAAAAAGCTTATACTAAACCTGATGATGAATTTAACAAAAAATATAGTTTGAATAAAGCACTGGCTGGAAAGTCAGAGTAGAATATTTCATTAGAATTACGTTATACAGCAATAATAGCATTAGACACAAAAAGTTGATTGATCGAATGACCAACTGGACTTGGAAACCACTTTATTGTAGACGCACTAACCAAGTATGGTATTTCGCGGTATTAAATATAGACGCTCATTTAGATCTGCCGATAACACGCTGAAAAAGAAGATTCTATGTTATCCGGTACGTCTATATTTAAAACGAAAAGAAAAACTCCCAAACAACACGAAGAAATGAAGTTAGTCACAGCTTTGTTCGTTGCGATACTTTGCTTGGTATCGTTCACATTATCACAACGGGAAAAACGTTACAGAACAATTATGAACCACCCTAACATGCCATCGAAACGGTTCATTCAAAATCAAATTCTTAAGAAGCAACGAATTTACGGAGGTACAACAGCAACTATCTCACAAGCACCTTTCCAAGTTTTCATGTTCACCCAATCGCCAACTGACGTACAAAATGGTAAGATTCTATATTGATAAGTTAAAGTTTAGGCGTTGGTGAAATATGTGGCGGTGCGTTTATCAGTCCCGATTACGTGTTAACTGCCGCTCATTGTTTGGGAACTGATTACCAGAATGGACTCTCAATTTCTGTCTATTATGGAGATGTAACACCTTCTGACCGAACCACCGGAAATCGCGTAGAAGCGTCAGAGTTTATCATCAACAGTGGGTTCGACTTGAATGTAGGATTTGCCAACGATATTGCATTAATCAAGTTAGCAACACCTGTTGCTGAACAAATAGGAGTAGCCGAATATGTCAACTTGGCAACCTCAGATCCACCAGCTGGTACTACGCTTCAAATCCAAGGTTACGGACAAACGTTCGAAGGTCAAAACTTTACATCTAGCTCTGTCATCCAATTAAAGATTGGAAATCTCATCGTTGCCACAGCTAACGACTGTATCGACTACTTCAATAGCATCACTATTCCACCAAGTGGTCAAAAGCTACCTCCCAACTTTTTCCAACCAAGTGCTGATATTTGTCTTCGTGATGGTAGTGTTTCAACATGTCATGGTGACAGTGGAGGATCAGCAGTATACAAGGTCAATGCTGATGATACAAGATGGACAACTGTAGGTCTAGTTAGCTTTGGTGGTAATACATGCCCAGGAACGTTCACAGGTTTCACTCGTGTATCTCAATACTATGATTGGGTACTCAGTAACACTAATAATGCTGCTTCAACGAGCGCGCCAGATGGTAGTTCAAGTAGTTCACAATCACCAGCTACTAGTTCGTCACCTTCAAACTCACCAACAAGTGAAACTCCAATTAATTTCCCAACTGATCCACTTGATACATTCGATCCTCAAACTACACTTGCTCCTGGTATCACTACAACTCGTGCAAGTGGACCAACCACTCGTGCTCCTACTACAACGAGGGTTTTCGCAACAACCAGAGGACCTACTAGTGGTCCAGTAAGAGGCACCAGTACTAGTCCCATTGTCACCTACAACACACTACTCATTGTAGCTGTCATGATTGCTGCTATACTATAAATTTTGTACAAAGTATTTACATTTATAACGCTATTTTGAATTGTTGTGTTCTCTCTACATGAATGTTTGTATAAAAAGTCGAAATCTTGACTGTTACGTGTCCAGTAAATCGATATTGTACAAAGATATCTCGCACGATTAGATCTTGTATTTGTTGGAAATCGACTTCGTTTTGTATCGATACAGATCCTTCTACTGTGAATGTACTAGTTGCCCATCCTGGTAAATATGATTCTTCACTGCTTGTGTTAAATGATTTATCTAGAGGACTATCCAAATCGTAGGAATCTCTCCTTGTTGGATTTGCTATAGTTTTAGTAATGCTATGTGTAACATACCCACTGCGATTGTGAAAAAGGCTGATTGTAGTTGAACTTCGATAATGTTGTAGTTTATCGCTGTAAGAGTCATTTGGAACCCTACACTACGATCTTGTATTGGAAAGTGATAAATTTGAACTTGGTCGATACAAATAAACGGTGTCAAAAAGAATAGATTATATACAATGACAGCGATAACGACTATAAGTGCGACTATTGCAAGTACAGTCATCATGCAAAATCCACACCTATTAAAATGTTAGACTGTGACCATGTGCATACCGCCAAGTTGAGGTAGATTTCATCTCCCGCAATAGTTTTGTATTTTGTTCACTCGCTTCTCCAACATCTCCAGCGCTCGATAGTGTAGATATTTTTTGTGCAAAAGTTGTTAGATGTGAAAAATTGCTTCTGTTTGTAGGTTGTATGCCTCGATAGTTCTTTTTATCATCAAGTGGTGTAGACGCAATGCTATTCGTACGTGAAGCCCGAACATTTTGTTGGATATAAACGAAGGTTTCTTGGTGGTCATCATCGAACGTCGCTGTCGTTTCCACTAGTGGCGAAATGATAGTATCAGTTACAGAACTGTTGTGCCGTATAAGCGATGTACGCTCCGTGATATTTTGAGGGAACACTACACAAGTGTGAATATATATGGCGATTTTTTGTTCATACCTTGGTCCATCCAGTTTGTTTGCGTGTTTCTTTGTCAACCAGGATAAATTCGAAAGAGAAACGCAATTACGATGCTCCTAAAAGAATAATGAAAAGCAAGAAGTATTTTTCAATTGCCTTTTGGTGGCTTCGTCACGAATTCGACCAGTAAACCAGAACGTGATCCATGTCGCTGTCACTCCAGCAAAACATTTTCCAAACAACATGAGCAAGAGACCAGACGTTATCACTCTTGGTACTAACATCGAATTACTAGGTTCAGATGAAGAAGTCAGAAAGAGAGTAGAAATCGCCCGTACTCAAGATACATGGAAAGGTACAAGTATTCCATCAGAGTTCTAACAGCAATTAGGTTGCGCACAAAAAGAGGGTGTTGAGGTATGGCGTGTTGAGGGCTTTGACAAGGATGCCTATGTTGTATTGCATATTCACGGTGATGATCGTCACAAGATGTACTCTTTTGACATTCACTTCTGGATTGGCAAGAATGCTGGCATTGACAAACAAGGTGTTGTTGCATACAAAGTCATGGAACTAGATGCCTACTTGGGAGGAATGACTACTCACTATCGCGAACTCCAAGGAAGTGAATCCAAGAGATTTAAAGACTACTTTACTCAAATGACTGTACTTGCAGGTGGTCAAGAGAGTGCCTTCCATCACCACACTGCTGAAGCCTACCAAGCTAAATTGCTCCACGTGAAGGGTAGAGCCGAAAAGATGCGTGTTCATGAAATCCCTCTTCACGCTAAAGAAATGAACCAAGGTGATTGCTACGTACTCGATGCAGGTACTAGTATCTACGTCTATGAAGGTAAAGAGTCAAACCCAAGTGAAAAACTCAAAGCCAGCAAGATTGCTCTCGGTATTGAAAGTATGAGAAACGGTCACGCTAAAGTGTATAATTTATCTGATACAGATAATGCTCCATTCTGGAAAATTGTCGGTGGTTCAGTTAATGATATCCAAAGTGCATTTGATGGAGGATCTGATTTGCAAAAAGACTACAAGCAAAACAATGATGCAGTAGTTTACGTTTTGAGTGATAGCACTGGCTCCATGTTGTTGAACAAAGTGCAAACTGGAACTGGATTTAAGAGATCCATTTTGAACTCTGATGACGTTTTCATTGTAGATGATGGAATCTATAACATTTTTGTATGGGTTGGAAAGAATTCCTCAAGAAACGAGAAACACATGTGCATGAGATACGCTCAAGATTACGCTGCTCAAGTAATGAAACACGATTCTGTAATTGTAAGATTGGCCGATGGTAATGCAAAGAACGAGCCAAGTGGATTCTCCAAATTGTTCACCAATTAAATGGTTCTCTTTTCGCTGATGTTTAGTATCTGTTACCCACGTACATAAAACGTGCCACAAGTTCTTTTTTATCGTTTCTTTGCGTTGGACCTTTCGCTAGTTTAGTGTACCATTTACAAGAACGTGCGCTGACAGGTGAAAGACAGGCAAGCAACAGAGTGATGTCGAAAACGGTACAGTTAGACGAGCTAAAGCAGCAGCTTGAGTCTGGTGTTCCCAATGTTACTGTAGATAGTCACAAACTCATAGAGGAAAACAGCAATTATATTAGCACTGTCGAACACTATCGGAAAAATCTGTTAAAAACGGTTGATTTGGAAAAACATTTCAAAACAAAATATAATGCGATAGTCGTACTAAATCTAACTGGCAACCAAATCGAGGACCTGCCTAAGGGCTTCGCAGCATCTGTGCCTAGTTTAGAGACACTAGATTTGAGCAGAAATGCTTTAACAACCTTTCCAAAAGAACTAAAGAGCATGAGTATGCTCAAAAAATTAAATCTAAGCCGCAATAGCATAAAAGAAATCAAAG
>JAESGV010000834.1_pt1 | contig 13263 bp, 13 predicted proteins | sample 9269781 | NCBI WGS metagenome assembly JAESGV01 (sample SAMN15741586, study PRJNA653496) | algae metagenome | isolation source: Tildeniella torsiva UHER 1998/13D and co-occurring heterotrophs from... | place: Slovakia: Slovak Paradise National Park, Hrabusice, Kosice Region | collected 2000-01-01 | reverse complement strand
GGTTGTGAACGTTTGTAAGCAGATCGTCTTGGTTCTTCCACTTTGGGATGTTTGTAGTAACAAGCATCACCATGTGGACATCCACCATTCATAAAATGTTTACATGGAATTCTAGAAAATGTTTCCAGTGTATGTGGACTTAGTTCTCGTTTTCTTCTACGACGATCAGAATTTTCTGTCGGTGTATCTGGAATGGCTTCTTTTCTTTCTTCGTAACGTTGTGGCGTATGGTAACGCTCCTCTTTTTCTTCACGATTATTTTCATGATGTTGTTCTTGTTTCTTATCTTCACTACGATCTTGAGGTTGATAGAATTCTTGATACTCTGATGTAAAGATCAAATCAGAGTTCATAGTTCCTATCAAGTCATCACGTTCCTTGTTATGTGTACAGTCAACTAGACTTATACGTTGTGGACCTTGTTGCAGAACAAGTCCATACGTTACCATTGGATCATCCCATGAGAATCCTCGTAATTGTATCGATTTGATGTTTGGGAGTGAGATATAGATTGTTGAAACAACATCTGTTGTTATAGGTGGGTACATGCCGGAAAGACTTTGTAGTGTCAAGTGTTCCAAATTGGGTTGATATTGTGCAATCTTTTTGATCAAATCATCATCGCATTGACCAATATCTCGAATAAAGATTGATGATAGTGACTTTCCTGCGTTTTCTTGTAGAATAGTCTTCCAATGAGCGTGTGAAATACGTAGTTCTTCCAAATTGGGAGGCAGTATAACTTTTGGTTCATTTTGCACTTGTAATGACAACACTTGTACAGATTCCATCCGTTCAAATCGCCATTCTCCCGCTCTAGTGCTCTCAATGTCTAAACAATGTAACTGCTTAGAATTGTAAATGGACTCTAGTGTATTGTTCGTAACATGTACATTACGCACGTGTAGAGATTTCAAATTATTTACATCTAGATCGAAACTTTCCGAATCAGCAAGGCACAATGATAACAGGCTATTTGGTGCTCTGAACGATAGTGGTTGTTTTGTTGATATTTCCAACTTGCGTAGTGTCGGTAATCGTTCCACTATGATCGGTAAAGCTTGTTCATAGTTGGCAGGTGTAGCAATGGATAATGTACGAATAGAAGACGGTAACCATCTTGAAAAATCTTTTAAAACATCATCATACTTTTCTACTGTTAACGAACGTAACTCTTCTATGCCTTTTGTGAGTCGTTGTATGTCTTCGAAATTGACGGAACCAAAGTTTAGGGCCAAACTCTTGAGTGTAGCGGTATTGCATAGATTTCTAAGGTTACGTATTCGCTTGTATCTGAGCTCTAGGGAGATGATGCCTTTTGGCACAGGAACAATGTTTGCTGTTCGATCAAATATCAATGAAGGGAACAGTAAAATAGGGGTACGATTGGTGTCGCCTTTGCGATATCCGAATAGTACTTTAGCGATGTCATTTAGGTGGGAATGTGTGAGAATGAGATCTTTTTGTGTATCATAGGCTTCTACATATTCACACACATTTAACGCAACGTATGAAAGTATGTGTGATAATGTATGGAGTGGAATAGTAGTGTAAGAAACATGAATGGCAGATGATTTGATATTAGCGAGTTTTGTTAACACTTGTCTCTTCTCATCTAATTTTCGTTGTTGTTGTACGCATTCTTTTTCCATTCTATCAACTTCATCTTGTATAAATGAAGAGACAGATGTATCACGCATATTAACATCGTTGCTATTTGTCATGTTGAAACAAGATCGTGTTTTGTTAAAAAAGTGGTTGGCCACTGTTACAAATAATTGAATACTTATTCTTTTTCAGTGGTAAAGCCATGTACAAGGAATAGTCTATCGTAGAACTTGTTTCAAGCTCTAGAGGAAAACAACGAACCTCAATACCAGCATTAACGTTTTCTCACTGGTCAACCAACGAACACTTAATTTTTTACACAAACACACAAGACCCCTTATCTTTTTTTTCCAACAAATACACAATGAGCAAATACGTTCCCCCTCATCTTAGGAAACAAATGCTGGAGCAGCAGAGCGCTCCAACTACTCCTCAATCTGCACCATCCAGATTCGAAGAAAGAGAGCGCTCTCGTCGCTCCGACGATCATGACGACTATCCTCGCTCAGCATCATCAAGACCACGTGGTGATTTTGGTGCTTTTAATCGCAGTAGTCGTTTAGAAGACGATCGTCACAACGACCGCGACCGTGGATTTAGCGGTGGTTATGGAGGTGATCGCTACACTAGAGACGAAGCAACTGAAGAAGAATTATTCTCCAGCAACAACAACTCTGGAATTAATTTTGACAAGTATGAGAACATTCCCGTTGACACAAAGGGAAGAAATGTTCCAGAACCAATTGATGACTTCAAGTCAGTCAAACTACCATCCGCACTTCAAAGAAATATCGAATTAGCTAGGTTCGCTAAACCAACACCAGTACAACGTTATTCAATTCCCATCGTCGCAGAAAAACGCGATTTGATGGCCTGCGCACAAACTGGTAGCGGTAAGACTGGAGGTTTCCTTTTCCCAGTCATTTCCCGTTTATTGTCAGAAAACATTCGTCCAGACGAAAACTCTTCAAACGCTGACAATTATGGAGGTTACTCTGGCAGAAGAAAGGCAGCACCAACTGTACTCGTACTCGCACCAACAAGAGAATTGACTACACAAATTTATGATGAAGCGCGCAAGTTCACATACAAGACAGGACTCCATTCCGTTGTCGTCTATGGAGGTACCGACATTAGACATCAAATAACACAATGCCAAAGAGGTTGTGATCTACTCGTAGCCACTCCAGGACGTTTGGTCGATTTAATCGATAGAGGCCATGTCACATTGACAAGTGTTCACTTTTTGGTCCTCGATGAAGCAGATCGCATGTTGGACATGGGTTTCGAACCACAAATCAGATACATTGTAGAGAAGGCTGGCATGCCAGAAGCAGGTGTTCGTAATACACTCATGTTCAGTGCAACCTTCCCAAGAAACATCCAAAAGTTGGCGGCAGATTTTTTGAACGACTACATCTTTTTGACTGTTGGTCGTGTTGGTTCCACAACTGAAAACATTACACAACAATTTGAGTCATGCACAGACTACAACAAGAAGGACTTGCTACTCCAACATGTCAATAGATCCAAGGATGGACTCACATTGATCTTTGTCCAAACAAAGAAGGAAGCAGACTATTTGGAAAACTTTTTGGTACAAAATGGATTCCGCACCAGTTCCATTCATGGAGACAGGACTCAACGCGAAAGAGAATACGCCTTGAAGAACTTTAAGAAGGGAGTTACTCCCATCTTGGTTGCCACTGATGTTGCAAGCAGAGGCTTGGACATTGATAACGTCAACCACGTCATCAATTATGACATGCCAGAGAACATTGACGACTACGTACATCGTATTGGTCGTACTGGACGTGCTGGTAACACTGGTGTATCCACTGCCTTCTTCACCGACAAGAACAAGAACTTGGCAGCAGAGTTGATCAAACTCTTGGAAGAGACCAACCAATCAGTGCCAGATTTCATGAAGAGAGCACGCGAAGATAGCAGATATGGCAGCTCCAACAACTATAGAAGAGGTGGCGGAGGAGGCTATGGTGGAGGACGTGGAAATAGTCATCCATTCGGTGGCGGAAGTGGTGGATTCGGCTATGGTAGCAGCAGAGGCGGGTTTGGGTCAAGTCGCGGGTATGGCGGTAACTAATAACAGTATTTATTACTACGAGTGTTACATGCGAGTTCAAGGTGGCTAGTTCTTCTTGTCGTGAGGCCATTTTAAGATCGGCAATTATTGGAAACAGTAAAGTTACTGTGAATTCGCAGAAGAATAAAAATCCTTGTATAACAATTAACAAATTAAACGTGTTTAGTCTAGGCTTCTTTGTACCGCATAGTTTCGTCTCCACCTACCTTACCGACCTTCGGATTTACGCTAGTGGTTGGCAGCAACTAACTTGTAAATAGAAATAAAATTAATTTTATGAAATTGTTAATACAAGGCCATTTAGAAAAGGATTTTAAGCAATCATCCAACCGTTTACGGTCTAACAGTCAGGCTACGCTGATACAAGCGTTGCCAGAATCGCTGGTCATGTCGCTCATGAAAAACAAATTCGAAATTGACGAAGAACACCATTCATTACTGGCAAGAGCACTTGTTTTAATTGGAGAGCTCTAAACGAAAAAGCGTGACTATAGAAGTCATAAGCTCTGAACCGTCTATTGTACATTAATATAATTTTTCATTCTGGACGGTTTCCAATGACAATAATGAAAAACGAGTTTCATAAAAATTATTTTTGTAAAAGATGCAAACACAAAGTAACAGACCAACACAAAAACTCTTCGATGTGACAGTAGTCAACTAGTGACCTGCCAATAATAACGGCGTTCAATAATGTACAAAACGGAAGTATCTTGTTGTTATATCGACAGCTCGCAAGCAAAGAACCAGGTCGACGTTGAATTAATTAACGCAGCCCAATCAATCACACACATCGTCAACTACAAAGGAGTCTCTATCGGGATCGATCCTAACAGCGGATGGGTTGCAAAGTGGCATCCTTCTTCAAGTGTTGTTTCATACAATCACTTTAATGAAGCACACCTTTGCAAAGTCGTGCCCATGTCACGATTGTTAGTGTTTTGGTGTCGCGACAAAAGTAAGGGCTAGCCTCTGCTTACATTTGTAGATCAACGTTCCATTATTTATATTCAAGATGTTTTGGAGTTCAAGGAAGAACTTCAAACTCCAAACAACGGCTGTTTTAGCGCCCAAGACATCACTACCATTTTTCCATCCTCACTTGCCGAACAAAGACAACTAAAAAGACGAATGGAGAACGTTTTGGATGTCGAAAGAAGCAACAACAAGCACCAAACACGTAGCGCTCTAAAGATCGTTGCTGAAGTGTTTGTCAACACTCGTTTCGGTCGCATTCAAATCACGGAGCAAGTTCTCCAAAAACGAAATGAAGAAGAAAGACTCGTGCAGGTGCTACCCATGGACACAAACGCCAAGAGAACGGGATCCAAGCATGAAGAATACGATTCCGACAGTGAAAGTTTGTACGAAGAGGAAGAGGAAGAAGTGAAGATCGTGCATGCCGCTAACAATGATGTAATTGTTCACGTGGTTGGTGGTTGTGTCGTGATGGGCAGTAACGAACCTTACCAAGGTGAAGAAAACTTGCACGAGGACGCATATGTTGCTGAATTGCAAGGATCGGTCTCTACAGTTGCAGTTCTCAACCAACATGTGCTCTTTTTGACAAATGCGGGTGAATTGTTTGTACTAGGAGACAAGCCTATGTATAGAGGTGACATCGTTACAAGCAAATTGAGAATTGTACCTATGGAGGACAAGATCGAACGTATCGAAGCGTACTTCAATTTCGTAGTTGCTCATTCACAGGAAAATGTACATCTGCTTGGCCCATTAGGTTTGCATACCATCATCAAAAAAGATATCGCAACATTTGTGGTGTCAGTTCATGGTGATTGTGCAACACCATACGTAAAAAGAATTGAAGAACCAGTGGACGCTGCGTACAAGTTGGAAAAAGAAATTGATCGTGTGCGATGGGAAATTGAACGTTTAGAGTTTGAATTCAATGAAAGTATGAAAGGCCGTTACTGCGAGCTAGAAAAGTTAAAATTGTAAATAAAAATATTCACACAACTTCATGTGAGCTACAACCAGACTATTCAATACGCAGCCGCTCACTACAAACCGAATGTATGTCGGTACCGAAACAAACAATTTTTCGTTCCGGAATATATGGATGTGTTGCCGAGTGAAAATGAACAGCTGCATTTAGCATTACGCTATCAGTTTGGCAATTGAAAAGAAATATGTTTCGATTAGCGGTTTAATTTGTCGGTTTATTTAATTGTTGACTATTATTACAAATTGTACATTATTCAGACTTTGTGTGCGCCAAGTTGACTTTGAACTACGTACGATACCATAAGTGCAACTTTATTCTGCAGAACAAACTAGTATGCCAATTAGTAAATGTTACAGTTGGGAATCAAACAAAGCCTTATTCATAGAAGGTGGTCCCAAGAAGAATCACCGAAGCCACAGCTTAAATTCGCGACTAGGTATGTACCTTAAACTACAATCAACTAACAAAGCTAGATAAACTGTCAACAGAAGTTGAAACCAAGCCACTCGTTCGAGCCAAAAGAGATTGTTCTGTATGGCGATACAACAGTTGGGGTCCATGGGATTAGGGAGCAAAGCTGAAATCTAACACTCAGTGGACAGGTAGTGGCGCTCTCTCGAACGTAGTGAAGAGGAATACGGTAAATGGAACTCTGTTGCGTCATTAAACATTGCCGCTTGGTGGCGCCAAAGACAAGTTCTGTTCCGTTCCTCGAAAAAAGAAGCAAAGAAGGGAGTGCAAACAGCACTTTTTTGTGCTATATATAATCGTTCACAAACTTTGGAATTATGAACATTACATTACACGTGTAGTAATTTATTATAAAAAGTACCCTTTGTTGTCTTTCATATTTACCTTTTTCTTTTACAAAATTTTGTAAAAGATGCAAACTAATGATGAAGGTTCTGTTTAACTGTTTTGGCGATAAACAAGCACCAGTCAACTTATGGTGACAAAAAATAGAACATAAAAATGTCGCAAACAGTAGCATATCTCACTGCAGGTATCCAACGAGAATTTGTCAAGTCCGTATTGTCCAAGTACAAAATTAGTGAAGTAGACTGCACAAATACCTTCTTGTCGTTAGCTATCGATGAGTTTGATGGTGGGTTGCACTATCTCCCGCATTATCGTTACCCAAACAGTTACTTCTTGAAGACTATTGGCGATCAATCGCTTAAAAAGGTTGTTGTCGTGGCAAATCACATATATTTCTTGACTAGTATGTTGTTCATCAACTTGAACTAATTGTATAGGAAATAATTTGGTTTTGACTATCAGTGTCCCCAAGTTCAGACAGGAGGCATCATTAAGACATAACGGCGATAACTTGTCTGCTGATTTTCTTAAGAACCTTGCAGATGAAGACTCGATGTACAAAGAGCAGCTACAAAACGTGATCGACATCAGTCGCACAGAACACGGAGTGTTCGTTCAAACTAAGAACAACTTGTTGCTCGTTCGCGCGTCGTTCTTTTCTGAAATCACCTTTGAGGCTGTCCATACAGAAGATAACGAAATCATTGTGTCGGCTGCAGTGAAGAACTATCAAGTAATTGCCACCAAAAGCGCGATCAAGTTCATGGGAGACAACAGTAGACGAATCGTTCCAGAGTTGCATGACCAAGTACTTGGCATGACTATTGTTGACGCATGGAAATCATTAGTCGGAAATGTCACGCAAATTGTTCCACTCGAGAACCATGTACTGTTTCTAGACAGTTTTTATAATGTCCGCGTCTCAGGTCAAGACAAGCTTTGCAATATCGATGTACCAACTTTTGATTTACGCAAGATGGATATTCCGGACGTCGTCTCAATAAGCGCTCACAGCGAGAGCAGACATGTACAAGTTGAAGCCAGGCACGATCTGTTTGTAATCGGTAACAGCAAACTCGTAGGGTCTACCACCAAGTCAGGAACACATCGTATATCAAAGAACAACAAGCCTACTTCGTTTGTTTACATTTACACGTCAAACGACACTGAGCCATCAGATTCAAATGGACTAGCTATAATCTATCCAAATACAGAGCCTTCATCTATTCAATCGAGAGAAAATGAGTACAATCGTCTATCGTTGATCAGAGATCAGATGAAGAAAGCGATGGAACGTATTCGTGAAATTGAACGTATGCCTCTTGATCAGTTCTCAGAAATTACAAGAGCGGAAGCAAGACTCGATTATGAAGATTTCAAGAAAAATCTTTTCAAGTAAATTGTATTGTTTAGAAGATAAACCAAACGTCTGCCAATTCTACTCTTTGTAGTACTTGCATAATTCTTGGGTACGTTGGCACGTGTTTCTTTCCAAAGTCTACATGTTAGTATCCGTTCTGAACAACGTACAGAATAGAGCCATACAATGAGCTGATCCACAAGTAACGTCAAACTCAACACCTGGATGATCTACATATCTTCCTAGTTGTGTTCTTCCAATCTTAATCGGTACGTAACGTGTCTTTCCAACAACTTTGATTGAATTATCTTTTTCAAGTCCAACCACATAGTCATCACCAGCAAATACTCTTTTCACGTCTCTCAAGTTACCTTCTAGTTTTCCTCTACTTAGAAACTGACCATCTTCGTTCTGGTATACATAGAATTGCGAACCACCAACTACTCGCTCAACCTTGTTTGAAATCATGTGCCAGTGGCTGACTAACAAACGATTTATACCACCTGCTACCCACAATCCATTTGATTCTAACGTTAGTACAATAGAGTAGTCGTACTTGATACTACAGCTGTGTAGTTGGCTCCACAAGCAACGCTCTTTATCTCTTCTGTGAGTAGTAACGGAACGATGCTTGTATCTACACTAGTGTTTTGCAAACCATTGTTGAATCCTAGATTATACCAACTGCCTATTCCGTGGAGTCTTCCCTCTTTTGATACAAATACTACATGATTGTGTCCAACGTGTGCGCTGACAAACAAATGACCATAATTCTCTGCTGGAATCTCGACAGGTGCTAAATTTCCTGCTGATTGCGGTAAAATGAGTGCATATTCGTTCGAGCATGTAAATATCTTTCCCTCTACTGCAAATTGTTAGTAATCAAAGTTGATACGTGTTATAAAAACTGATCGACGAATAGATGCTGCGACATGTACAATGTGATGATCTTTGAAGATTGGAAAAGGTCTCAAAATGTTTTTTTGAGGAAGACCCATCAAATTGTTTGTGTTTTCACCAATGACTAAACATTGTCCACCATCTATTGGTAAAAACTATTCAATATAGACGTACGCGTTACAAGAAACGAGCATCCACCAACTGCTAGTATTTGTCGTACAGCATTGTCTGTGTAACGGCCATCGAAATTAACTTGTACAGCTTCTTTCAAATGGTTTTCTTTTGTGGCATATGGCGTGAGGTCAGACGGTCGTTTTAAAAAGAATTTGTTGCAAATATTACTACCCATACAAATCGCGCTTGTTGATGTCTCTTCTGCTGGCAAACTGTGAAAGTAGTCGTTGTATGTTTTTGCGATTGAAGCCGTTATTGATGTTTCAGGTCTTCTTCGTTTGGGTTTCTGTTTTTGCGATGGTGGTGTTTTTCGCTTCATTTTGTTTGCGTTGGTTGTCTTCTACAAACTTGACAAAAAGCCTTCTATTGGTTTAGCGCTAACGTCGTGTTTGATTGAGAGGACTCATGTACCGTTTCAGACATTGTGCGTGCAGCGCATTGAAATTGCGTGAAATATACTTTATACCGTTATTCTACATAGCGTTGTAGGCCCACTACGTCTTTCAAACAATTTGAGGATTGTTATGATTAGTCCTATAGTTGTCAACACTAGCAACTATTTCAATTCCATTCTAACAACACCATCCCATTCTCTTTCATCTCCATCCAATAATCTCTTTGCTTGCAGTTTCTTCTTGGCAACAACAGAATCGTTCAATGGATCAAGTAGATCAAACTCAACAATCGCTTGTTCAAATCTTCCAGTTAACAACAACTGTAACGCAACATTGTACTGATCTACACGTTGGATATCATACGTTGTAGCAGATGATTTTGTTCTCAACACTTGATGAACATAAATCGGAATTTCTTTTCCATAAACGGCAACGTTTTCCACTCTTCTTGTCAAAAACGCATCTCCTATGCGATCAATTGTATTTTGAGTCACCAAGATGGCAGTATCATAAGAAAAATTCAATTGTTTTGTTCTTGATGCCAGATTGACGTTATCACCAACGACAGTGTATGAGAAACGATGACTTGACCCGAAATTACCAAGTAAGACAGGTCCACTATTAATTCCAATCACGCATTGTATGGCTGGAAGTTCTCTACTTCTCCACATTTCTGACATTCTTTCTAACATTGTGTTACACGAAATGGCACACGATACAGCACGCATGGCTTGATCTTCTCCAATCCAAAATGCCATAATGGAATCTCCAATGTATTTATCAATGATACCTCCACTGCCTGTAATGACATTTGATAACTCTTCAATGGCTTCACTCATAACCATTACTAATTTACTTGCACTCATCGACTCGAAATGAGAAGAAAAATCTTTGATATCTAGGAACATGATCGTGCACGTTTCGTTTTCTAATCCTAGTTCTGCTTCTTTTCTTTGTGCGAGTAAATTATGAACGACTTGTGGAGGAACATATTTTCTAAAACTTTTCAATGTGTATAACATGTACCGGAAACTTTTTTGTAGTTCGGCGGTTTCGTAATTCAAGAACGTAGAATCTAGTGTCGAGTTGATAATGGGAGAATCCAAATCCATGATTTGAACTTTGGCGAAACATGCTCGTATTTTGTACATACCGCGTGCGAGTGGGATATTGAATAAAACAGCAACGAACATGGTTACTGCGATAATGATAATCGCAATTCCAAAATTGAGACCAGTATTCTCACTTAATTGTTGAGTAAATTTGGACTATTTTGTGTGAGTATTTGAAAAGTATTCTTACGTTTGGATAAATGACTATGACATACCAATCTCGGTTAGCATAATTGTATACGTTCTTGATTGCTGTTACTCGTCCGTTTCCAGGTGATGTATAAGTAAACCTAGTTGTGTTGTACTGCGATAGCCAACCACCGTTGGATAGTACAACATTTTCTAGTGTCCTCAATTCGGTATGATTTGTAGCTGCCATACTTCTGTAAAAGGCAGAATCTTCAGGAACACTTGGAGTTAGGATTTCTGTATAGTTCAACGTTGAGCCAACGAATGATCCATCACTTTCGCATACAACTGCGAATGCTGCGTCTTTTGGTAAATTGGATTGTATTAGATCTTCTAGTGACTTGACAACAAAAATGGACGAAAAAACTGATACGAGTTCACCATTTGTTGTGTCTTGCATTTTTCTAGAAAGTGCAAATGCATTTCCAGCACCTGTTGTCCATACACGAGAAATGACGTATGTTGTAAGACTTGCAGTAGAGTTCGCTGCCAACGAATAGAAATCTCCTGCTGTCCATTTTGGCTTCAGATTGGGTATTTTTGCACTAACGGCTGGTTTTGTATCGTTGACACTAGAGTAGATTTCAGCAGTTCCTGTAAAGTTTGATACTGGTGATGTAGTTAAATACACGAGCTGGCGACCTGTTGGTGTTGGTAGTGCTTGTAATACGACAACGCTCAAATCCAAAAAGTAAAAATTCAATCCGGCAGTATATGGGTCTGATATTAGTGTCATATAAAGGGGGCTTACCTGCTAAAACAGCTGACCGAAGTAGATTGAAAATATCTCTGTACGTCGTAGTGTTTGTGAAGACATCTTTCATGTCGTTATAGTTTAGTAACACCGCGAACCGTAGTGATTGCATGATTTGCGTGTTGACAACAAACAAGTTGTCTATGCTACCTGTAAGGATGTTTGTGCCTTGTGACTGTTTTATGTTTTCTAAATCAATTTGTATTTGTTGGTTGGTTATCAACGACACTACTAGTACAATAATGTTTGCTAAAACTAGTGCCAGCACGACGAGGGCTACTAGCGCACACATGATAGAAACTAATTTGCGAATTAAAGGTGTTCGTTTTCTGGAGTCGCCTATAATATCTATAGAGGAGCCACTGCGTGACAGACTCGAATGCGAGCTTGTATCCTCCACCAAGTCTTTTATCACCATGTCAGCCTGTGCGAAGTTATGCAAAGCTTGACAGTTACGATCTCCTAATCAAACAACTTGCTACAAATTAAGTGTAATCTTGTTTGTGAGTCAATCACGCATCAGTGTCAAAGTTGGCCGTTAGTTTAGCAAAAGCTATTTAATTTAATGTTAGCGATCTCTTGTCTCTTTCTTCTTTACCTTGCCAGTTTCTGCGTCTTTCTGATGGCATAGAACACAACGCAAACGGCCTTTCATCTTTGAAAGATCTGTGATTGTTTCTGGAATTTGAGCGACTTGTCGTAGGCATGTAGCGTGGTAGGAATGCCCGCACATGAAGATTATGTCATCTTCGCGAGTATTTCGAAGAGGTACGGCACAAACTACACACTTCTTTCCTTGTGCGATTCTTACACCTTTTCGCTGCTCTCGGTACAACTCTTGAGATAATTCTTTTGTATCTGCCGCAAGAATATCTTGACATCCTCGTTGCAATGTCATTTGTAACGAATAGTCCCCAATAATATTCGCCAATTTGTACTTTAGACCTGCTATTTCCATCTTTCTCGGTATCTTTTTAATTAAACTCAATGGATCGATATGATCAGCAATATAATCAGCGATATGGTCAAGTAGACCTTCAATAAATTTGGCATTGTTCAGCGAGTAGTTGATCAAATCTTGCCACAATTCTGAATCGCGTTGTTTTTCTACAAAACTAATTGCCTATCATTTGTTAATATCCAATACGTCAACATACCAAATCTACATCTTGTAGTTTATCAATGATCAAGTGCAGAGCATCATTAGTGTTACCCATGCGACCTAATAGATACACGATACCTCTATATAACATTTTAAGTTTTTCTTCGTCTTCGGCACTAGGATTGTTAGTTGATTAAATCATAACGTACGTCTTTTGTGGTAATTTTTCTAAATTGTCGGCACGTTCTTCGCAAATGTGTAATGCTCGTTCGATATTGTAACTTTGACTTTGTTCTAAAAAGCCAACCAATTTCTCAGTTTCAAAATCAGAATACAATTCGACTTGAAGCAAATGATACTTTTGACTGGCTCTTACATTCTGATCGAATAATGCATCCAAATACAAGTGCAATTCTCTTCTCTTCGCAACCAATTGTTTCACCACTTGATCAATCTACGAGATTAATTTTCCATAAAATCGACTAACCATATTTTCGTCAGTCTTGTTGATTAATAAATCTAACGCTCTCTTCTCATCAAACTCGAGTAACAAACTAATCTTATCTTGAACGGTACTAAATAAATCATGTTCTTGAATAAATTCAAAAACATCGGGTCGCCGTAGTTTAAAATAAATATTCAACGCACGATCGTATTGACGTTCATTAATATACCTAAATGTTAAATTGTGTAAATTCAAACGTACAGTTGAGCAAGTGCGTTTAGTAGTGTATCGTTATTCTCTGTTTTTAACTGTTCTGAAACTGCCATAATGATATG
>JAESGV010000833.1_pt1 | contig 13272 bp, 16 predicted proteins | sample 9269781 | NCBI WGS metagenome assembly JAESGV01 (sample SAMN15741586, study PRJNA653496) | algae metagenome | isolation source: Tildeniella torsiva UHER 1998/13D and co-occurring heterotrophs from... | place: Slovakia: Slovak Paradise National Park, Hrabusice, Kosice Region | collected 2000-01-01 | reverse complement strand
CCTGCAAAAGGTATGTCTTGCTATAAATCTCTCAATAGTAGATATCTACTTCATGTGAGAACAAATATAACAGATCATAAGCGATTCATGAAAGAGATTCGCACGCAGTTGCTAGAATGGCTAAAAACGATGCTCACACAGACTGCTCCCATTAATACTACTACAAAGTCTATACGTTTATTTTGTGAATATATGCAAGACGATACTGCTATAAAGATAGGTTTCTTTTACGTCATGCTAACCTAATTACAGTCTACTTTTGGCAAATGACATTGGAAAACTAATGTTTGAGATGATTCGCCAAAGATTGGACGAAATACAAAGCGGATTTTTCTCGGACAAGTTAATTTCGGAATTCATTGCGTCACTTGTGGATATCACTACAGATAACAGAACCAAGTTGTTGGCCATAATTACTCTAATAAGGTTTTTATTCGAAAGAATTCAGAGGTATATACATACAACAATATTAACCAGTAGTTCTGACTTGTTACGTGAACAATTGAAAAAACTGTTCAATGACTGGAACAGTATCAAACGAGAGTTGGCAACTAATGAGTTAAAGCAAACCTTTGAAGTTGTGTTTGGAGCATGGAATCGTTTGACTGAGCACATTGAGCAAATGCAACTAGATACGCTCGCCGCTTCAATCAATAGCGTAACACTTGTACTAGAGTACATTTTCGAAATGGATGCGATCTATTGTGTCGAATTTGCTGTAGGTGGTGGATTAGCTCATTTGCAAACAATTATAGAGTACATCACGGCTGCTTTCTTCTCATTAAAATACAACAAGCTAAATCCAACTGGTAAGACATATTTAAATCCTTCTTACATAATAGTGATGAACGAAGCTTTAGATTCTATTTATGTGGCTTTTAGTCGATTAACAGGTCTAACACCAGATTTTGATGAAGAGTTTCTTTCTGAACTATCCATAATACCTCGTTTATGCGTACTCCTTGCTAGTGATAAAAGAAGTACAAACACAACAAGACACGTGTAAGTTTTAGTTATTCACATTAACGATTAGTAAAATACGCTTACGTTCCAAGTTTGTAGCGTCATTATCGTTTCTTGAAGGTGAAGAACGCAAAACAAGACTGTTTGATCAATTTATTCCATACATTAGAACTCTGTTTACGGAACGAGACCACTCAAAAAGAGTAGATATGTTACTGAATACATTTCATGTGAACAAACTCACACTACAAGAGTCTTATCTTCGAATACACCAAACGACGGCAAAGTGGAGAGAATCAGTAGAATACATATGTACCAAGTTCAATGAACAACAAAAGAACGGTACATTGCCTTCGGTAAGTTTGGCAAAGTACATTGATCGCTACAAACTATCAAAGAAAGAAGAAAAACCAACGCAAGTCAAACAAACTTCCACACATGATCATTTCAGGAAAGTCATAGCAACAAAAATATCAGAACACATTACAGCCGTTGATAAACTACTACACGAAGAGAGTGTGAAAACAAATCAACAACTATCGTTGATTGTGCAGTCACTGAATGACGCAGGAATTTATGATATTGGTGATATTGTCAAAAACTATAGATCATCAACACAAGAAAAAGTACAAGAGTACGAAGAAGAAATTCGACGCAACTTACTTGCCAAGTACGATGAAACATTGGTGAACTTGTTATTGAATTTATCAAAAGGAAAGAGACTCGTTAGCGACGTTGTTCCTGATATTGATGTACCGTTGAAAAAGTTTATCCCGAAAGAAACCAAGAAACAAACATACACCTTTCCACCACACATTGCAAGCTTGGACGCATCTTTTTTAGAGTTGAAAGAAACACTACAAACTGCAGTGCTCACAGAGGCAGATGCTCCTCTGATACAGAAACTTGTACAATCAAAAGTACTTGTTGAGGAAGAAGACCTTCGATCATTTGACCAAGCACTAATGCAAAACTACAAAAAGCAACTACAGTTGATTGCCGACGCTAGAACAAGTGCACAGTCGGAGATATCGTTTGTGTACACGCTGCATGCTCTACTCGAACACTTTACGCGCGAGCACCCTGTTTGGAATACGTTAATTGAAAGTATTGATGCAAAATCGGTACTGCGAGTGTATCAGTTGGCAATGAGACATGTTAGAGCTCACAAGTCGTGGTTAAGAGTTGCCAAGAAGAGCATTGATGAGGTTACTCATGTTTCAACAATTGCCGACAATAACTCTGTAACCAGAATTTCATCACTAGTGATATTAGAATGTAGAAAGCACACTAGCGCTAGACTATCTTCGATTCTGTCAAAACACATGAAACAAGTCAAATATCTATCAGGAACGCTACTCTCGCTGATATCACAACCAACAAAGGTTCATGCCGATACCAAGTACATAAACTTTATGAAAGACATTCTTCAAAGTGAGATAGATCCAAACTCATCAAATTCGAGTCGCCTTGCGTTATACTTGGTGTTACCACCAACAGCTAGTTTTGTACAAGATGACTCGATAGGTGTTGCTCTATACGAGATGAGTACAGAGTACTTGGAACGTAAAACTCGACAAACTAGAGAAGAGTTGTCAACTTTATTTAACAATGAATACGAGAATAGTTTTCAACACGTGATTGACAACTCATGCTCGATTATTCAAGACATTATGACAAAAAATCATAACAAAAGTGACATGGCAAAGATTGTTATGGATACAAATCGATTAGCAGATGATACAATTCCAAGAATTTTGTTTGAAGATATTCAAACAAAGCAAGAAGAAATGAGGTTATACTACAAGTCTCTAATTGAAGAAACCACAATATTACACGAAAAAAAGAAAGGAATCGCAGAACTTCGTGACGAGTTGTTCGAGTACCTTGAATATCTTTGTGGGAACAACGCAAACTATCACGCAGAAACAGATGAACCGATACTAGAGGAGAGAATGAAACTGTTAGCGTACGATTTTACAAGGATCAAACTGTATCAGTATATCATACGTAGCAAAGCATTTACTGCACCTGATACAGTAGCACTAGTTTCAAGTCGATGTAATAGGTGGTACAAGGACGCAACTCCGATGAAGCAATACGATTTGTACAAAAAGATGTATAGGCGAGTTCACTATGCCTGGAAACAAGATCGTGTTAAAAGATATGAGCAACTAGTGCGTACCTGTGTACCTCAATTGTTACGAGCAAAATACACTACTCTGTTGCAAGAACGCACGAGAATAGAGCTCCTACAAGAATCTATTAAAATGAGTGAAAACGAGTACAAACAATGGCGGGATCTAGCTGGATTAGTAGTGGAAATAATGAAGCATATATAAGGTGATATGCACTGTATCAGAGCAGTTTTAGCGCGAAACTTCTTTTTTTACAATCCATATAATCGCACATACGTAATTGGACATGGATATTAGGGTACTGGCATAAACTGCAGTACGATGAGCAGTACAACTTATCAAAATATAACATGAAACTATTCATTCTGCTAGTGTGTTTTGTAGCTTTTGCATCAGCAAGGAGCTTGTTTGAAGTCTTAGCAGAAGTAAATGCTGACGTATCAGCCAATAACGAGCTAGAATGCGCTCTTTGCTCCAACAACTGTAAATCGCTTACTGTGAAATCTGAAAAGGCTGCATGTGATGCAGTATGTGCAACAGTATACTGTGGAGGCAGAGCAGCACCAAAAGAAAGCGTTGAATGCATTACATGTACTGCTAATTGCAAGGTACTAGAAGATCCATCCCTTAGAAAAGTGTGCCAAGGTACATGTAACCAAGTGTATTGCAACGCAGCACTATCAGAATCCCTGGCAGATACTCACGCAGACAACAGAGCTGAATGTACAACATGTGCTCATAATTGCGACGGTCTTGAAGATGGAAGAGAAAAAAACGTTTGCAGAGACGTATGTAGAAAAGTGTACTGCAAAGGTCAGTTACCAAACCCTAAAAGCAGCCTAGAGTGCGCGATCTGTAGAGACAATTGCGATGAGCTCAGTGCATCATCTGAAAGAGCTGTGTGCAACAAAGTATGTGACAGTGCTTACTGTCATTGAGTAAAAAGTCTGTTTTGACCTGCACGTTTTGTTTGGAATGCTCCAAAACACAAGACAACTGAAACGTGAAACTTCTTTGCGCACTTGTCGTATCTGTTGCACTAGTTGTTTGTGCGGTACCAATTCCAAAGTGGCCTAATACAGGAACGTTCATCTATAACTTCAACATCACCGACAAGAACTTAACGTTCCCTTCAACTTGGTATTGGGACACTCAAAACCAAAGAATAAGATATGAGGGAACAAACCCAAATTATTCTAAGGGGCAACCACTATTTTCAGTACTTATTGCTGACTACAAAACACAAATAGTACATCAGTTTGGAAAAATAGGAGATGAGCCCCTGGGCTGTATGAGGGCATCTACTAGCGCTTTTCCAAACTTCTTTACTCGTCCGTACTTTTCGAATGCTAAATATGCGGGACTTGCAACAAAGAATGGCAAGGTAGTAAACGTATGGCAAAATGTTTCCACTTGGGAAGGCGATACTACACCATTTTGCTTGGATGTGTTCACAGGTGATCTTGTTTCATTCTACTCATCAACAACAAATGTTGACATGTCAATAACTACCGTAAACCATGATGTACCACCTGCAGATTTATTCGTGGTTCCAAAATACTTGGATGACACATGCGTCCCTGCCTCTTACACCAAATTACATCCTATATGGCTAAGATGAATTTAATCATAAAACAAATTGTTCTCTTGGTTGGTTTTTGTTGTATAAAACGTGTGTGTATGAAGTTTATTGCCGATGGTAACAAACGAGCTGGCAAATCAAGGTTTTTACGACAAGTGAACTAGACTTTACATTAATTGGAAATGTTATTCGATATTCTGAATAAATTATTGTACAAACAAAACAAACATCGAGTGGTGCTAACAAAACCAACAGAAACCCAAGCTCGTTGTTCTCTGAAAAACTGCAAAAGTTTGACGATTGCGTGGTTCGAACACGCGCTCTTTCGAACTGCAGCCTAAATGCAGCGCCTTAGACCTCTCGGCCAAATCGCCCTCGATGAGTACCAGTTATTATATGTATATCAATACATATAAATGAAATATTGGTTTTCTTTACTCACATTTCCACGCCCATAAGGCTGAGCAAAATTATTCTGTAGTAATACTAAATTGAATAATTGTTTATAATACAGGTACAGTATAATCATCAAATATCTTATCTTTTAAATTTGTTGATTGTGGCAGTGATGGTGGCAACTGCCCTAGTTGGTTCATAATTACAGGATGGTTTCTGCCATAGTTTGATGATTTTGAATGTACATGATGCCCATCATACGTACCTGCTGACGTAGAGGGCCTATTTGTCATTTCATACGCAAGTGCAGTTGGTGGTACATTTTTCGAGAGTAAAATAATGCTTGACTTTTTAGGTTTCCTCGCTGTTGCTGTTGTTTGTTTAGTGTTATCCAACAGAGTAGCGTTTTGAAGCTGTTGTAGTTGTTGCTGCTGTTGAAGTAACTTTGGTAGCTGTTGGACGGCAATGTTTGCATTTGTACTACCATTAGAGGGATGGGGATATAGGACAGTGTTTGAGCTTTGCGCCTTTGTTAGAGGCTCACTTTGCTGTGGATGTCTACTCTCTCGTTTGACGCTGGGTTTCGCGTTGTACGGAGAGAACGCAGTATGTTGCTCGTTACCTCTTGTTGGTGGTTTAGAACTGCTCACTAATGCTTGTTTGAAACTAACGTTTGATACACTACCTTTGACATCCACTGTCAAAGATGGTTGTGCTCTTGGTACCTTCTCAACAAGTCCTGTATTACCAGTGTTCTTTGCCATCGATTTCTGCACTTTGATTGGAGATACAAGTTCCTCCGTTGGAGCTAACGAAATGTCAAATACTCTTGGTGAGCGAGGAGAAGTCATAATATCATCCATTGGTGATTTTACCGAAGACATTTTTGACTTGCTTCTCATTGTCGGTGGTGATGGTTGAGGAACAGGCTTTGGTCGCTTCACAAACAATTTTTTGTCGTCTTTTGCATTAACAACAGGTACAGGTGCTACTGGACCAGGTATCTCTCGTTTCTTGAACAATGCATTTTCATTGTTCCATACACTAGATGTGTCAGGCTTTTTCACAATCTTTGGTTGCGCTACTACTGTCTCTGTAGGTGCTTTCTTCTTTTTCTTGTCCTTGTTTGCGACAATTGCAGAAAATGTTGTATCAGCATTAGTTGTTTTCGCTTCGAGTGATGGTTCATTAATAAATATTTTGCTAGAGAATGGAGTCGATACTGCACTTGTCGGTGATGATTCCTTACTTGAAGGTATACTATTACTCGCACTAGTAGTACCTGCAACAGGAGAAACTATTTGTAACTTTTTTTCTGGTTCATGAATTGGAGTAGCTTTCGCATGCTCATTTCTACTCGGTATGACCAACTGTGCTGGTATGTTCGTCTTATCCGAAAATAAATTCAATGTTCGTTGCTCCAGAATAAACTTTTCTACATTTAAACCTGCAAAGAAGCTATTCTATTAGAATATGAAAATGTGCTTACTCATGGTCTAAACATTGTTGACACGTTAATCGTTTCGAAGGCTCCAACTCTAACATTCCTTTCAATAAATTTAATCCAGCTTTTCCAACTCGACCAAAAAATCGTTTCGATAGTGTTTCTGGTTTACTCATATCTGGAAACTTGTACCCATGAAATCGAGGATTCTTATAAAATAATTCCATTTGTTCGGCCGATAATGGTCCCAACATTTTTTGTATAATGTATAATTGATCTATTTCACTCTCACCAGGGAATAGTGGTTGCCCTGTTATAAGTTCTGCCATGATTGCTCCTAGAGCCCATACATCTACTTCTACGCCATAATTTGTACACCCTAATAGTAATTGTGGACTACGATACCATCGTGTCGCAACGTAATCTGTGTAAGGACTATCGTTTTCTGATAGTGGTCGAGCAAATCCAAAATCGCATAATTTTAGTCTATGATCAGAATTTATCAACAAGTTTTCTGGTTTGATATCTACAATGTTAGTCAAGTATGAAATATACCTCTATGTACAACATTATGCGTATGACAATAGGCAATGGCTTTCACTAATTGATACATGTAAACACGTACCATCTCAGCGGGTAGTCCATTAGGCCGTTTTTCTAGTACTTCCAACATGTTCATTTCAAAATATTCAAAAACAAGATGAAGTTTGCTTTTCCGCCGAAACGCTTCGATTAATGTAACAATATTTTCTTGTTTCAGTAAACGTAACATTTTAACTTCTCGCAATGTCGTTTTCCGTAGTGCTTCATCTTTTGCTACAATTGTTATTTTTTCTCGTTCGAAACGTACATTCATTTTCCTTAAACTTTTTAATGGCTACTAGTGCTCCCGTCTCTTTTAATTTACATCTTAATACAACGCCATAGGTACCTAAATGTAAGTTTTTTCTATCAAAGAATGTACCTTCTCCTATAACACTAAGGACTTCATACTTGTTCATCTAACTTCACTGTTGTAAACAGTAACTACTGGAATGAACAGTTCGCGTTACTACAAATTTATTTAGGAGTAATAGAGGAACGTCGACGCTTTTTCACTGCAGGTAGCGTGTTACGTGGTGATTTGGCTTTCTTTTTGTATTTCCTTTTAGCGCTAGTTGGCGTACTACTACCACTATTGCTACTAGGCTTCTGTGGTTGTTCATAGCTAATAGGTCCAACAGAAGGTAAACTAAGCATGTTATCAGAATCTGAATCTGAGCCATCGTCAAACAAGTAGCCATCATCGAAAAACTTTTTCAATGGATCGTCCTCCTCTTCTAGTTGTAGAGGTTGCAGCACTACTTCTTTCGGTGGTTGTTGTATCACTTGCGGAGGCGTTGGTGGTGGAAGTGTTATTGGTTTAGCTGGTGCTGTTTGTGGTTTCATTTCTTTGTACATGTATTGCTGTCTAACATAGTTTTCTTCATGGTTTCTCAAATGTTGCTCATACTATAATTGTTAGTCTAAAGATGTATTGTACCTTATCTGCAGCAATCTTTTGTTTCTGTGCTTGTTGATCTAGTGCTGCTTCTACATCTAGCATACGAGCTCTATAAGTCAACGACTCTGTACGTGCTGTAGATGGTACACTACTAACGGTATGATAGTGAGCATCTTTGTGTTCGTCGCTTTCGATCTCTAGCATGCGTGACGAAACAGCGTTCTTCAACTCTTCTTTCTCTCCGTCATAGTAAAAGTTGTTCGTAGCATTCTTTACTTTATCATGTCGAACTTTTGCTTCCACATAAGCAACACGTTTTCGATGTTCGAGTAGTTCTAAATGTTACATAGACGACTGATATACGTACCTTTAACCCTTGCGTTGCCAAAGTGTACCATGGCGCGTTTCTTGTTTAGTTCCATCATCATTGCCTCTTCCATTTGTTGCTTCTTTAAACTTTCCATACTCTTTCGTTGTCTGACTTCTAATATCAACTGCTCTTGCTCTCTTCTTCGCATTTTTGCCATTTCTTGATGATTTGTTTGTTTGGCGACCATTGTACTCTGACTAGCAAAACCAGAAGCGAAACTATTTCGTTGCTTGTTCATATCAGAATTAATACGTTGTTTGGTGATTCTATATAATGTTAGAACCGACAGAAAACATACTTTGTACGTAGTTTCTCTTGCTGTTGTTGCTCTTCTTCTTTTTTCAAGAACAAAGCCTTTGACGTTTCATACTTTTTCTGTCTTGCTTGTTCTATTTCTACTTGCCGTTGTTGATCCCACTTTAGAATTCTTTCTTTTGATTGTATTTTTGATGCTTTCACCTTCTCTACTTTTTCCTTGTTTTGATCCTGTATGGAAGATGTTCTTACATACCTAAGTAGTCGCAATTCTGCTTTTTCTCTCAAGTATTGTGTGCTATCCAACTTGACAACGGATGGATACGAAACATGACTAGAGTTCACACTTCTTGACATTGGTCGACTTAATGCACGTTTCATTTGGTCATGTTGTGCTGTACTCTCACGTAATGCCTCAAAGAAGAGTGTGTCGTCTACATCCTCTGATCCAGCCTCTTCGGCTGCTATTCTGGCTTCTTCCTCTTCTTTTTCTTGAGCGAATGCATCAATAGCATCAAATACATTTGTACGCTTCATGGGAACCTCCTCTTCCTCTTCTTTTACTTCAATACCTGTATCTAGTTCTAGAGTTTCGTAGTGAAGTTCTGGTTTTGTAGGTGATTTGAAATTCTTTGCCGATTGTACTCGATTTAGCACTGCATGGTCGGTACGAGTTTTAGCAGGTCTAGCAGAAGCTACTCGCCGTATCGCAACGTCAATATCTTCTACACTCGTCTGCGAATGTTAATTGAGAAATAAATAAAGTACTCTTTCTGGTCTATCTGCTTTAGTTGGTGATGGCATTGCACTTAGTTTTGAGACCTGTAACTCTGCATGATTTGTAAACACTTGTTCTCTTGGGGTATTGCTAGTAGAACCTTGTCTTGGAGTTTGAATCTGTCGCGGTGTCTGAGTCCGTGGTGTTTGTAGTCGTGGAGATTTAGTCGGCGATCTTGTGCCATCACGTGTTCTTCTTGCCGATGGAATATCATACTCTTCTTTAAACGGGTGCTTAACCATATTTTCTAGCTGCCGTGGTAACTTTGAAACTGTGAATTTTTTAAGAGGAGATCTGTTCTCTGCCTCTGCCAATCGTCTGTTCTCCTCCTCTCGTAACCACTCAGCAACTGAATTTGGTTCATCTTCACGAGCATCTGCTTCCTCTCTTTCTCGTGCTCTCTCTGCCTGTTCTTTTTCTTTCCGCTGCCGTTCATTCTTTCGCCTTACGCTCTCTTCACATACATACTAACATACGGTCAGATCACTCATAATCAACTTACCAACCACCACCGCTCAATAGTTGCCACAGCACACTTGATAATTGCAAACTTTTTAGTTTCAAATGTCAAGAAGCTAATCTTGTCTTTCCTGTGTTCGTACGTCTTAACAAATAGCAACACTGCTCTTTTCAACGCCTCTTCTGACGTTGGAAAGCCAATAATAAAGTAACCCATGTCGTGGACATCTAGTGAAGCCCACTCATCGTGTTTGAATATCCACACTCCAATCATTGTTCGCAAACGATCCAGAGCGGCTCCCATAGAGATTAACAACGAAATATCTAGATGTTAAAAGCAAAAAATAGCATACCTGCTTGTCGTTTCGAAAATGGAACAACTTCTTTTGGTAGTTGCAGTGACTCTCTAACGATGAGTGGTAGTTCTGTTTTTGGTGGTGTTTCACCAATCCCTAGTGTACGTGGTACAACCTCCATGGTACGCACCTCGTATTGGTCTAGTCTAGGTAAATGTTGGAAGAAATACTCTACACGCTCTTGCTCATATCTACATGAATAATTTGTATGCGTTCTCGTGCTCAGTGTCAAATCGTCATCATTTCTATCTTTGTATTCTTTAATCTACATGGTTAGTACAGCTCAACTTTTTACTTTTTTGTACACATCTATCGACATGATTAATTTCCGTTTTCTGACCGATGTCGATAGAGATTTAATAAGGGTCTTTAGGTGACTCAAAAAGACTAATCGTTTGTAGGAAAGTCTCTTCCTCCACGCACACTGTATTATGATACAGGCGCGCGTCTTTAAAATTACATTATGTACTTTCTATACTATTAGATCATGATAATAATCATACCTTTCGAACTCTATACGCTCGCCAACAACTTTGTATCGTTACAGCAGCACTTATACATGCAATATCTTGCCTAAAATACAAGTGAACAAAATCCTTCTTGCTCACACTAAAGTTCATCTTCTTTACTCGCGCAAGAAGATTCACTAATAAATCACAATCTTTACATTCCAATTTCCACAAGAATGTATCATGAATGCGCTTCGTTAGCGGAGGTACTGAGGTTTGAAACCGTAGTTGATCTACTTCTTGGTCTGTTACCCATTGCATCATCGATCGAACTGGATACAATCGTCGTGGAAGTTGTGAAAAATCTTTGTCAACATTATAGTTTAAAAGACGAATAATGGCATCTATATTGGTTAGATATAGTGAATATTCTTACTTGATCGAGCGATGAATGGGAAATACTCCTTGTATGACTCTTCAAAATCGGCACGTTGGTGGTAATTTAGAATTGATGCAATTGTTTTCGTCAGACCAAATTGTTGATAGAATCCTCCCTTGTCATTCAACTGACTCGTAACCAGTTCATACAATTTCCTAATATCTTTCTTATGACAAAAGATTTCTTTCTACACCGGGTTAGTATCATCTAAATATACGTACAATATCGTGCTCTTGTGAGTATGCAAGTAAGGATTGCTGTACACCTAGTTTGTTTGTCAAATTCTTTTGCATTGCAACGACACTCTTAATTTCAGGGATTCGCTTCTGTACAACCCTAAGTCGATTGATCTTGTCCATGTGCCGCAAACTATTCCTAGCTTCCATCTCGTACCTCTCGCGTTGCGATGGAGAATACGCTCGCATACGAAAAAACGAAGTTTTATGCGTAGCAACTGATGGTTGAAAATCCACTTGCTTTTTTAGAGGTGATGATGGCTGTGTTGGTACTGCTATTGAGAGTGCGTCATACGCTGATGGTATTTGTTGTGTTTCTAGCACCAAATCAAGTTCATCGGAGGTTTCTGACAAGGCATCAGGTGTCGACTCATGAGAACGTTGTATCATATCCTTACTGAATCGAATCTGTAGCATTTGACCGTACTGTTTACGTGCTAAAAACCCACGAAACACCTAACATGTTAGTGCTACCATCATAAACGTACTTTTTGGATCTTTGTAGCAGGACTGTTCTCTGTATAGTAAAACTTGACCGCTTTGAGTTCATTCTGTATCAAATCCAAAGGATTAAATTCTAAATCTTCAATATTTTCTGGTTCTGCGACAGGAAGAAACAATGGAAGTCTCATGGATGCACTAGGAATGATATTGTTTTTCGATATTTGACCTCTGTTCTGTATTAGTTCCTCATCGCCAACGGTAAAGTGATCCAGTCCTCGTAACTTTTGAAATAGGTAAAGTATGCGATTTCGAAAGTTGAAAGAATTGACTACTGGATTATCAAACAATGTAATGTAGAATAGAGATTCTCGCAATGGTGCCTACAGTTGTTAATATGGTGTGAATATAGCTTACCAAATTGTTTATAGCTTCGAATGAATTGATTCTGTTTTTGTGTAAGTACAAGATTCGTAAGTTAGGCAACGACTCCCATGACTTCGCAGGTGGAAGATGAATTAAACTATTGTCGTGTAAATCCATCTTTTGAAGTGCGTGACATGTAAAAATGAAAAATAGTTGATCAAAGTTTTTCAAATGAAACGACGGTAAGCTACACATCTGAGCATTCTTACAATCAATAAGATCTCTAGAATTTCCTCGGTGTATCGTGAGTATTTTATCGACATTATTCGCGTTAACAATTATTTCATCGTCTTTGGTCTTTTTTTCTGAGTTTTTTAATTTGTTGAGTTGTCTATTTTTTTGTCGCCTTTCATGCTCCGCTTGTACTGCACGAATGGTTCTCCCTGTGTTTTGAGTCGGTGGTCGTTTACTTCCTATCAAATCTTTTTGTATCTCACGTAAGAAGGTATCATCGAACGACTGAGAGAAAGAATCGAGTCTTGTAGTTCTCCCACTTGCAAGATTATGACCTATGGCTGTGTACGCATTATTTGTTACTTGTTCATTCGCGTGAGAAGTCGTCACCGCTCTTCGAAGAGTGGGAGTGGACATAACCTAGGTTTGACACCACTTGTGACAAAATACTCTAATGATGTTGCAACACTAATGTTGTAAAAAATCAAAATTTATAAGCGGGCTCTGTAGGTATCAAAAGCAATATGAACTACGATGCTAAGTCATCGTGTCATCTGGCGTTTAGGTGCTGCAATGAATTAGTGGTTCAAGAAGTCAGTTTTAGCGCACCCTGTCCACGTCAAAATCTGTCAGCTTTCAAACTTTTCAAACAGCTCTAAGAACCTTACTTGTTAGTAGCATCACACCGAATAACATGGGTAACATTTGTGGCGGTGGTATTAAAGTAGCTGGAGGTGGTGACCAAGGAAATACAGAACAAAATGATGTCAAGGGTAGCCTCCAAACGTTTATTTAACATTTGTAGTACTTTTATTAGGAGCTGGTGAATCTGGAAAGAGTACAATCTTCAAACAAATGCGTATCATTCATGAGAGAGGCTACT
>JAESGV010000832.1_pt1 | contig 13273 bp, 14 predicted proteins | sample 9269781 | NCBI WGS metagenome assembly JAESGV01 (sample SAMN15741586, study PRJNA653496) | algae metagenome | isolation source: Tildeniella torsiva UHER 1998/13D and co-occurring heterotrophs from... | place: Slovakia: Slovak Paradise National Park, Hrabusice, Kosice Region | collected 2000-01-01 | reverse complement strand
AATCTCTGTCAACTGTGACACGTACTTGATTTGCCATTTTATCTATCCTTTCTTGACGCTCTTGTTTTTCTCGAATCTTTTTGGTTTTTAAATCTAATTGGCGACTTAAATGCTGATGTTCTCTTTCTTTTACACGTTCGACATCTCTTGGAGAAGGTGGTCGCGGAGATCTAGAAAGTTCACGAACAAGGACATCTTTTTCTTCTGCCTTTTTCTGTTCTTTTAACTTTTTGTATTGTTCTAGCAACTCTGCTTGGTTGTCCTTCCTCTTTCGTTCAGCTTCTTCTTGTCGTAGCATTTCAGCTTCTTTCTTTGCTTGCTCTCGCTTGCGTTGTTCTTCGTCTTCTTTAGATTTTTCTTCTTTCCATGCTTGTAGTTTTTGTTTGGCTTCTTTCCGTCTGTTGGCTTCTAGTTTTCGCTGTTGCACTTCTTTTGCCTCTAGCTGTTCTATTTCTGTTTCACGCTCGTGAATGATGGCATCCATTTTGTTTCTACTGGTAAGATTGAACAAAGTAGTCTTACTTTTCTTTTTCTTCTCTCCAATTCTTGATTGCATTCTTCTTTCGCTCAGCTTTCACTAACAGTTGTTTGTACCACTTTTCGTGTTCTTGTACAGTCATAATTGTTTGATCATAAATTTCTCTAGCCGCTGTTGTGATGAACAGATTTTCGTCTTTGTATTTTGCTCTCAGTCGTATAAATTGTGCGTGTTCGTTGTCACCCCATCCACCGGTTAAGCCACCATTTTCATTAACAAAGTTCTATTGGTGAGATACACTACGTTAAACATACATCGTACTCTTTAACTTGTGGGGGCATTTGATCTTCAGCTAACTTTTGATTAACTACTTTTCTGACTTGTTTCATTCGTTTCGGGTCATCAAATATAGATTCTTCTTCATTTGATGTGTCATTCCACGATTCAATTTTGTGTTCCATTTGCTCTAGCTCTCGCGAAAGTAAAGCCTCGTCTGTTGTGAGAATGTTAAATCTAAAAATAAGAGACTACTAGGGCCTTACTGCTCCCGTTGTGTAGTTTTAAATTTTGTTATTTCGTTCTCCACTTTCTCAAGTAGCATCTGTATTCTTAGCAAATGGTTTTGTTGTTCAGTAGACTCTATTGTTCCAGGAATTGGTTTTGGTGTGCTAGCGATAAGCGATTTCAGTCTACTGAGACTTTGCTTAGTTTTCTGAATAAATATTGTATTCCGCTTTGAATCATTGCCAGCTTCGGCGTCTGCTGATTTTAACATCTCTTCAAACTCGTTTAGTTGATCTTGTATATCTTCGAATCGATTCGTCGCAGAATTGTTCGGTGAGAAGTGTGCATGCATGTCGCGAAACAATGTCACAGCTCTACTTGTCAGCAAATGGAACTATTTGTACATTACTTGCTCTTCATCGCGTTCCAAGTATTAACCCATTTTGTTTTTTCGTTCTTTATTGCTAGCGCTTTCTTATCTGGAGGCCTAGATGGTCGCAGAAGCATGATGAAATAAATAGTTGTAAGTGTATGTTCAAACGTGGGAAAGTTTACTCAAAGAACTCTTGATTCTATGTCTACCGAGCAACCCAAAACCAGCAATGATCATAATAAAACTTGTGATCAATAATCTTTTGTTTTGAGAAGCGCAGTCGTCAGCTACAAGGAACGACATGTCACATTTATCACCTTTTACCTTGTGCGCATCATAATATACAGGTACAGAATCACCAACTCGTAATTCATGAATTCTTGCTTTCAAACTTTCGCCACTTAGAATTTCTACCAAAGTGAAAGGAGATCCACATTGAATGCGATGACCTTCTATGGTATGCCTCTCACCAAAATCATCCATAGCTTCAAATCGATAAGTTACTTTCATGGCGAGAGAATCGTCACCACTAATATGATACTCTTTTTTATCTACAATTTCTCCTCGAGCGTGTTTCAACGTTGGCCTCTCAATACCAAGATAGTTATCTTCTGTAAGTAGCGTTCTCGAGTATGCGAAACCTTTATCATAAGAGTTGATCGATTTAACGAACACTAGCATTCCCATAAAAGCTAGTGCGTAACCAAACCCAACAAACTGAGTATCGTTCGATCCGTAAGGTCTTTGTCTGTAGTGTTGCTCGTGTATTGTTTGAATACGCTTGGGAGGTAGGTGATTCTGTTTTAATAAATTCTTTAGCATCTTCTGTCTACCCCACAGCGTTGATGTATCTCTTGTTAGTTCCCATACAACCAAAGTCAAGTCGTTTGCGCATGATACTAATTGTCCGATCTGCCTCTGTCCGCTGTTCGGTAGCAAAGAAAGATTGTAGATACAATCAAATTGACCATGTAGTTCCTTGACTAACTTTAACTCTCCGTTTTGGTAGTGCAAGATCTTCACGAGCCCATCGTTCGAGGCAGTAGCTAACATATTCGATCCAATAGACATGACTTGATTAACATTATCGTTATGTCCTTGACCTTCGTATCTAGCAATGCATTCTCCAGTGTTGATGTCCCATAGCTTCACAATAGATCCACAAGAGCTTGCCAAGATGGAGGCGTCAGAGTCAAATGTACATAAACTTGAAACTGGATACTCTTCACTCACCGATAGTATCGCCTCACATTCGTTTGTTCGTAAGCTCGTGATGCGAATTGATCGATCCATACCTGCTGTGGCTACTCTATCAAATGGTAACAGTTCGATACAATTTATAGCAACGTCGTGAATGGTCGTACTCTGTATGACAGTTCCTCCCTTTTTCAAGATGTCAATTACTGCCAATGATCCATCTTCGAAGCCAACAATTGCATATCGTTCCCCAAACGTTACAAGATTTGTTCTTCCATTCATGCTTACGCGTGCATATGGATAGTATATTACATTTTCGATTCTATTGCCTTCTTCTTGGGAAAAGTCGACTACAATAAACTTTGAGCTTATCATGGACGAATCGCGACGTTCTCGATTGGGTACAGTTGCGACTACAATTTTATCATTGAGTGAATCTACGTGTCTACTCTCGAATGAGTTTGGGTCGAACGGTCGTTCCTCATACGCGATAGACTTTCCAGACCACAAATCAAATACCTCAATGCCTTTATCTTCATACGTTACAGCTAATGGAATTGAACTATCGTCATTCCGTTTCAAGTACGTCATGCTGGTTGCATAGTCGCGTAGTTCTAGCCTCGCAGTAGGTCTTTCTACTTGAGGAATGTACTTTGCATTGATGTATGGTTGGTTATTTACATTTTGATATTTTTTTTGTACAAAGGTATCGTATTTGAAAAGCATTTGGTCTCGTATGCCCAAACTGTAGTGTCGATTTGTATTGCATGATGCAAAACTTGGTTCGTTGGTTGCAACCAATCGCGAAAAATCTGTACGGCGAATAAGAAGTCTTTTACGTGCATGCGATACTGTATGTCGAAGTGTCTTCATGATAAAGATTGTTTTCTGAATAGATATTTTTAGAACAACACGAAAATAATTTTTGCTATTTGGTCAATAGCTCTGATCACTTGTGCACCGACCTAATAACGATGGTGAAATCACATCTTTCGAGTGCATTAATATCAAGTCGAAGTAATACATGTTTAATCTTTTATAGTCAATGCAACTAGGCTCTCTGCTGTGCAACATGAGCTACTTCGTGGGCAATCAAGTAACGACCATCTGTTTGTGGTCCAGGAGCGAATGCGATATTATTACCAACAGCATACGCCTGCGATCCAAGCTGTTGACTTCTACCACCAAGATGCTGTCTGACCGAGCCGAAATCAGATGCAAATGACCTTTCTATTTGTTGCTTGTGTCTCTTTGCCAATTTTCCACTAGGACCCTGTTGCATAGACAACATAATTAATGCCATAGCAAAGATAAGTAAGAGTGCTCTCATTGTTTTCTGCTGAAAATGTACATCTTGAATTATAAAAATAGATGGTTGTAACATATGATTACGATCTGCTCAGGTAACTATGAAAACTTTACCATTACATCACAAAGAAGAGAAGGGTTTGTTTCAAAAAGTGCATGAGGTTTTAAAGGCCACTTCTCCAGCTCCTGATACTGTAGCGTATATATCCATGTCTTGTTTGACATCATCTTCTTCTTCACTCTAAGCTCACCGTTCTCTTTTACTTTTGTAAGATACACGTAGCTGATCATAGTCTTTAAAAAAATCTCCATTCCCCCAGCGATATCCTACAAGAACAACAAAGTCATTTCTAACATGTAACAGAATAGGAGCAAATAGGTGATCAATTCTTACTCGTGGAGATTCTGTACATTGTTTAATGGTAAATATGTCATCGTAATAATAACAAAAAGTCATATTCTTCAATTTGATTTCTGTTTTCGTGCCACTAGCGTCAACCCGATTTACTCTTTGATTCGAGTAATCTCCAGCTTGGAACTGGGTCATACGTATTGGTTGAGAGATACCATAATGTATCTTGTACGCGTATACCTTGTTATGAATCACAACAGAATTATCAGGGTCACGCAGTACATGATAAAAGAGTTTGGATGGGTTTCTAGGGTTCATTGGAAGCGTATACAGTAGCCCTTTTGCTGTTGATACAACATTTACAAACTCTCTTTTGCCATCAAGAAAGGCGAAATGTTCTTCGTTTAAAATAATAGATGGGCAAAGTATGCTTTGGAACTTGAAACTGTTCAAAACTGTAAATGTGTGGTCTGTTATAATTATAGAGCTTTCTTGCGTCATGAATAAAATTTTATCACCGAGCGGTTGAACAAGCGCGTCAAAAAACTTTTTTTCGTTAGTACTGCTTGTTTTTTCGTGTTTGAATATGTCTACTATTACACACATGGTGATATACTGTATACAAACATCATTCTGCGATAATCGGGTTATGTTTGTTATATTAGGCAGACGTTTGCCATAGTCTAGTATTGTAGTTCGTGTTGGTGTAAAATTATCATCTACGTCTTGTATTTTGCACCCAGTCTCATCTTGCGTGATAATTATGAGTGATGCTTGTTTTGAGTTGTGCACTCCCATCGTTTGTAAGCGCTTCGGGAATCAATTACGCGAGTTTGCCTGGTTCAAGAAAAAAATCGAGTTGAAGACATGCCATCTACACGTGCCTCGAAGAGAAAATCAGATGGTGCTGACGACAGTCCAGAAAAAAGAGTCAAACTCACGCTACAACCCGAAGACAACGCAGACAAACCAATCGAAAAAGAAGATACCGAAACAGATCGAGTATTGCGTACGATAACATACACTGCTCCAGTAGAGGAAGATGACAGCGTGACAGGAACAGATTTGAAAAAATACAGCACTCAAAATTTAACGGGGCTGTTTGACCGCAACAAACAACGAAAAGAAAAACAAACAGAAAAAGAACTGCTACACAAGCAACGAAGGTCTCGTAGTAACCAGTATGTCTAATGTGAAAATCAATTAACAACATAGAGACCGCATTCTGAAAAAGAAGTTAGAAGAACGAATAGAATCAGTGAAGAAGCCGGTTAAACCAGTCGAAGAAGCACCTGTTGAAGAGGAGAAACCAAAATCAAGTACGGAAGAGGCAAAACATGGTGATGATGAAGATTGGGAAGCGATAGACGAAATCAACGAAGAAAACAACGACTCTATGGAAATAGATGATACACAATCAACGCAACAAGAAGATGAGTCACAAAAAACTGTAGTCGTATCTTTTAACAAGGATGAAATCGATGCAGGAGTAGAAAAAGAGGAAGAACCGAAAAAGAAGAAACGGACAACGACTGTAAAGCGGAAAACAAAAGAAGATCGTTCTATAGAAATGTATATTCACGAAACGCTACTTGTAACATTCTTGGCATATCATCTCAAACGATGTGAATTGAGTGACAACGAACTCGTGCAAGCAACACTGTACTCATTGATTCCCAAAAAGTTTCATTTCAATGAAGTTATCGAAATTGACGATGATGACGAAGAAGAGAAACCAAAGAGCAAAAAATTGGAATCGTTGAACATTAAGCATATTTTGAAATGGTTTGAAGAAATGTTCCATAGTGAAGGTGCCCCAAGTGATGACGAGGTTACACCAAGGAAACGTTTATCGAAAAAGAAAACTACGAAAAAGAAAGAAGAGAAACCACAAATGCGAACAGATGCACCATACACGATCACTGTAGAGTCGTTACTAACGTCTATTCAAAAGGGACAGCTCACAGAACTCGAAACAATTATCTCTTGTACAGCATTACTCAAGAGTTTGGGATACTTGTGTAGACTTGTTACTGTGATTGATCCAGAACAATTCTTACAGCAAACGACAAAAGAAAAGAAAAAGATTTCACCGTTGAAGAAAGCAAGCGCTTCTACTGAAAACTTGACAAACTCGTTTCAACATAACGATCTATGGGTAGAAGTGTATGCTGTGAATGATAGAAAGTGGCTAAAGTTGACGTATAAAAATGGATCCATGAGTAGTGGTATCGCTAGTGCTACTACAAACTTTTTCGAAGGGTTCATGTTCAAGAAAGAAGAACCAAAAAAGAAAGAAAAAGAAGTGGAACTTACAGCAGATTCGATTTTGAGAAGATTATGTACATTACCAGCATATGTGATTGGAGTAACATCACATCGACATCAATGCGTTATTCAAGATGTTACTGAGCTACACTTTGTCAACAAACAGAATCAGAAAACACTCATTGCTACACAACAGTACGAAGAGATCGATCAATGGTTTCATAACGATGCAATCGCTCCAATTAATGCAACTATTCGTAGAAGAACAAAAGATCTTCGCTCCAAAGATTTGCCGTTACTTGCACGTATCATTGAGAGCGAAAACGATCGTATCTTACATACCCAACTTTTAATGGGTAGAGAACTACCAACTACACAAGAAGCGTACAAAAATCATCCTATATACTGTATAAAGAAATACATCAACAAGTACGAAGCGTTCTATCCAGAAGACCCGCCATCCATTGGCAAGGTTGGTGACTTTGAAGTGTACGATAGAAAATATCTCCATGAACTTCACGCCAAAGATAGATGGATCAAAGAAGGCAGGCAAGTTGTTACTGGAGAAGTACCATACAAGATTGTCAAAGCTAGTCACATGAGTAGCAAAGAGAACACAGAACTATTTGGAAAGTGGCAAACAATAGAGTACATTGCACCTGTAGCATCAAATGGTGTTGTGCCAAAGAACGAGCGTGGACAAGTCGATCTGTGGCATGAAAGAATGTTACCAAAGGGAACAGTACATCTCAACATTACTGGTATCGGTAGAGTTGCCAAGAAACTAAAGATAGACTATGCACCAGCCATGACTGGGTTTGAAATCCATGGAAAACGTTCAGTACCTAAAATTGAAGGTGTTGTGGTGTGTGAAGAATTCGAAGATGTACTACGTGATGCTTGCGTAGAGAGTGAACGTCTGCGACTCGCAAAAGTTCAAGCACGTGTTGATGCTCGTGTATACAAGCATTGGAGAAGATTGATTCTTAGATTATTAGCACGTGAAGAAGTAAACACTACATACAAAGATATTCTGGAAAAAGAAGAACGCGAAGAGCAGTTAAAGAAGGAAAAGGCGTTAAAGAAGAAGAAAACAAAGCAAGAGGATGAAGAAGAGGAATACAAGTTTGAAGAAAGCGAAAACCCTACAAACGAAGAGGCAATGGAAAGCGAACAATCGAACAACGAAGACGACACGCCTCTTACCAAAGGCAAAGAAAAGATGGTTGAATATGATGAAGAGAGCGAAGAGGAGATAGAAACAAGAATGATCAAACGAGACTTTAATGGAAGAACTAGGCAAGTGGAAGAGCTCTAGAGGCAACCAGTGTTGGTTGTAATGGATTGATTGCCAAGGTTTGCTATACCATAAGTACTGATGATAGTATTTACCACGTATAAGTTATGATTATGGAATGATAAAAGTATGAGGGCCATCAGGTATAAAGTTGTAAGTCAGGGTGGTTAGGGATCTGTTGAAGTATTCTTGCGCTGGACAGAATTCCCGTTGATCCTACCTGGTAGCGAGACACCTCTAAGTAAGAGTGCAACGCAAGTTGTGCTTTTTGTCACTTTGCAGCCCTAAATAAATGGTTGTAAATACGCCCACAAAAACTCTTCTGTTGATGTTACCTGTATCGCTGGAGCCAACAGGGGTTGCTCCAGACACACCAATCCATAAAACACGTTCGCTGATACAAAGATTTGGAAAGCGTGTGTATCGTACGTTCACAGAGGTTCGCAGACGACTTGCATACTTTGTTAGAATCTTTCAAAAGGGAACACTCGCTCCACTTTTATCACAATCGCATTATGAACGACATCGATACCAACAGAAACTACAAGCAAAACAAAAACTAAGAAGATATGCATTCGCAGCATTTGTTGGACTCGTTGCGTGTCTATTATTTGTATTAACGATCTACTTTTTATTTGCGTGGTTGTTCTCCAGTGTGACACCCATAGTCGAAGTGTTAATGAAACTAGAAGGTCATCAAGCGTTCCATGATATCTCAAGAGATACAAAAAATGAAAATCGAAAAGAAGAAGTACGGAATGCGTTCCTACATGCGTGGAAAGGTTATGACAAGTTTGCATTTGGACACGATGAAATAAGACCAGTTAATAACATTGTATGTTGCTTTATCTTTACTAACGCAAGTAGACAAATGATTCCTGGGGTGGTTGGGGTGTTACCATAGTCGATGCACTAGATACTATCGCATTAATGAATTTTGATCACCTTCTAGTCAAGTGTGAAGAACATGTTTCGACAATCAAATGGGAAAGTGATAAAATGATATCTGTATTTGAAACAACGATTCGATACTTGGGAGGATTAATAAGCGCGTACGATGTAACAGGAAAAGAAATCTATTTGAAAAAAGCAAAAGAATTGAGTACGTATTTACTACCTGCATTCAACTCAAAGAGTGGACTACCCTACCACGAAACAAATACAAAAACGTACGTAGCAAATTTACGATTAACAATAGTGGAAAATCTGATAACGCACGGTGGACTAATGGAGAATCTATTCTATCAGAAATTGGCTCTGTACAGTTAGAGTTTAAACGATTGGCAGAGATTACATCAGATGCTGATTTGTACAAGAAAATGAGCGATACGATTGCATTTATTCATAAAAAGCAAGAAGAAGCATACAAAGAAGATCCAATATCGATACCGAAAGGATTGTATCCTGTACTATCGAACATTGATACTGGTGTCATGTCATCAAACGCTAGAATAACATTTGGAGGACTCGCTGATAGTTTCTACGAATGTACGTGTTTTGCACTTGTACTAACATTTCAAAGATTTGTTAAAACAGTATCTATTTACTGGTCAAAGAGAACATGTCTACTTGGAGTGGTATTTGGATAGTGTTCGTAGTATGGTGAAACACATGTTAAAAACATACCAACATGGAAACGAAACATTACTAGTTATCACAGAATACGTCAACGGTGAACAAAAGTTAGAGCTGGAGCATCTAACATGTTTTGTTCCTGGTATGATTGCTCTAGGGACAAAAATAAAGAATGAAACAGCGTATCCACTCGATGAGCGGCAACAACATTGGAAAGTTGCTCAACAGTTGCTACGCACGTGCGTGTATTTGTATGATTATCAACCCACTGGGTTAGCTGCTGATACTGTTCGATTTGATGACGACAAAATCACAGTAGTGAACCCTAGCTACTACTTGAGACCAGAAACTGTCGAAAGTTTGTTTTACTTTTATAGAATGACAGGAGATGAGTCATATCGGGAAGATGGATGGAGAATATTTCAAAATCTAGTTAAACATTGCAAGACAAAATCTTCTTTCTCGGGAATCAAGGATGTGACAAAGGTTCCACCAGATCAAAATAACTCTATGCAGTCGTTCTTTTTTGCAGAGACTTTGAAATACTTTTATTTATTATTTAGCGATCAAAACATGTTACCTTTGGATGACTACGTCTTCAACACGGAAGGACATCCATTTAAGATTACCAAGAAATAAAAATTAATTCTTGAAATAGCTAAACAGTAAACCAGCAACACGCACACATGCTTTTAGACGAATATACAAAACATCAGTTGATTATTAGCATAGCTGCTATCGTAGTATCAACCATAATAATACACGTTTTTTTTAAGATCTTTGGATACATCAAGTACCTGCTATTTGGATTGATTCTTGTTTGGTTATTTTACGCGGTAGAGTGGAACAAGCTGTTCGCTATGTATCATGATACACAAGAATGTATAGCATCGTGCAAAATCGCAGAAGAAAAGAGTTGGTTTGGAACTTCACTCGACGCCTGTATTTCAAATTGTTACACGCAAAGAAGAAAACAGGTCACCTGCGTACTGTGCAGAGGAGTATGCGATACCTTAAAGCTATTCCATTTGACAAGTAGCGACCATTGTTTAAGCAAGATAACCAACATTTGCGATTTCTGTACAAAAACAATTCAAAACAGTAAAATAGCGTCTGCTATCATGTAACCTAATTCGAGATATTTGCTACAAAGCTACTCAGCAGTTAGCTTGTAATTGTGCACTCTTTTTGTAAGGGCCCAACTTGGCCTGACAGGTGATTTTGACGTGCTAGAATTTTTATCAGTCAGTTGTCCTGCTCACACTTTTAGTACAATGTCGAACGACCATCAAGAAGACGAAGATACTGAAAACATTAAGTGCGTTGTCGTAGGAGATGGTGCTGTTGGAAAAACATGTTTGTTACTTTCGTACTCTCGTTCGGAGTTCCCTCAAAACTATATTCCAACTATTTGTGACAAGTACGAAACTCACCTTTTCCAAAAACTAACCTTATAGCTACAACTCGTAATACAACAACTATTATTTAACCATTTAGAAATGTAAAATACAAGGACGAACTTGTTTCGTTGAGTTTGTGGGACACAGCCGTAAGTTTATATCCAGCACCATTCTAATATTTTTAGGGACAGGTATAATAATTAGCTGTTAATAACTCTTTATAGGAAGAATATGATCAATTGCGACCTCTCTCATACGGAGATACAAATGTTTTCGTAGTATGCTTTTCAGTTATAAATCCAGACAGTTGGGCGAACGTCAAGAGCAAATGGGTACCAGAACTACGAAAGCATATGGCAGACACACCCATTGTTTTGGTTGGTACCAAAGTAGATTTAAGAGATGACCCAGAAACGTTGAAGAAATTGGAAGGCAATGACCAAAAACCATTCAAAAAAGAACAAGTAAGTGTAGTGTTGTTTATTAACAAAATAGGGTGAACAATTTAAAAACGAAATCGGTGCAGCTGCTTACAGAGAGTGTAGTGCGAGAACCATGGCCGGTTTGAACGAAGTTTTCCTCACTGTCATCGAAACACATATAAACAGTGGAAAGAAATTTTCTCCACAAGAGAGAAAGAACCTCCAGAAAAAGAAATGTGTCATGATGTAATCTGTACTTCATAAATTGTGTATTGTTCTAAAAGTTACTCTTCATGCTTCTACGAACTTGTCAGGACGACAAAAATTAAATACCTTATTTTTTTGGTTACATATTCTAGATCTGTCTTCATTTCTGACAACATTTGTGCGTGTTGGATGTATTCCTTTTGTAGTTGCGGTAGGCGTTGTTCGGTTGTATTATTGCAAGCTAAGAAAGCCTTATTTGTTTCTGCTAGTCGCTGTTTCATCTCTGTTTGTGATTTGATGATATCTTTCATATCTTGTTCATTTACAAGGTTTGTCACCTTAATTGTCAGCGAAATAGTTTGTATTTTCATACATGGTCAGTAAATCTTTCGGAATCTAAAACTGGGAAACCAGAACCAATGATCATGTTACCCAACTTGGGTGTAACAGGTACTGGTTCTTTCGCTGGCAGTACATCGGTGTCTATGAAGTCAGCCATCTATCAAATTGTGGGGTTGACAAAATATTCTCCGGTCCAACCAGAAAGCTTTACAAAAAATCCTCAATCACACAAGGATCATCTAGCCGTTATTTTTCGAATATCGATGGAAGCAGAAAGTACTGGTACCGCGCAAGAGGGAACGCAACAAGCGCACGCGAACATGTCCAACGATGACTCTCTACAATACGCTTTAAATGATCTAAATCAACGCGCAACTACTACAAACCCTGCACCACAGGGATACATGCAAGGCGGCGATTATAACTACCAGTTGGGAACTGTCAGCACGCTAGCGAATGCAAAAGTATGTTGATTATATGGTCTATTAACAAAATAGCAAGAGGATTCTCCATCATTAGGCAAGCGTAAGAGAACGCCAGTGAATCATCTCACTATCAACACGGAAGGCGACGAGGACGAAGACGATGACGACGATGAAAAACCACAAAAGAAGAAAAAAACAACCACGCCACGTGTGAACAAAAAGAAGCAAACACCATCGAAAAAACAAGCAGCACCAGCAGCAGTTACACCAAAATCACAAAGCAGAAAGAAGGTAACCAGCAAATTCAAGTACACTGGATCAGTCGTGCATCCTGATGCTATCACTGCAATCGTATATAACCACTCGCATGCTGATTACACAGACACTTTGGCAGTTATTGGAAAACACTACGTCACCATTTACAAAGCTGTAGAAGTAGGAAAGAATCATCCCAGTGGTTTGCGTTTGATGAAAACATTCTTTGATGAAGATGACGAGTTCACAACTGGTGCATGGGGTGTTGACTTGAACGGCGATCCAATAATCGCTGTTGGCTGTAAATCAGGAGTAATTAAAACTTGGAACTTTTCATGGAGATCAGTCAAGAAGGATCGTTTCAGAATGATGAGACTACCAGGACATGGAGGTGCAGTGAACGAAATATGTTTCCACCCAGTCAAGAGAGAATTATTAATCTCTGGTTCTGACGACAACTCAATTCGTTTGTGGGATTTAACACTGGGAAGAACAGTTGCCATTTTCTCTGATCGATTCCCAGTACTCTCTGTAGATTTCAACGTAACAGGAACAAGCTTTGTCAGCTCATCGGCAGATGGCATCAAGATATGGGCAACAGATGATAACTCTCGCGCATTAGAATATTTGAACTTTTTGAGAAACAAACAACGTTCCGAATACAGAGCCAAAAGAAAGACCAGTGGCAAGGGTAAGACTCCTATCAAGGACGAAGCGAGCACACCTGGTTCACGTAGAAGTGTACGCAGACCATCAAACGTCTCACGTACAGACTTTTACTACTTTTACTCTAGCGACGAAGAATCAGGTTCACTACCATCACAACAACAACCAGATTTCAATAACGTTCCAGTGCAAAGCGTATCAACC
>JAESGV010000831.1_pt1 | contig 13282 bp, 14 predicted proteins | sample 9269781 | NCBI WGS metagenome assembly JAESGV01 (sample SAMN15741586, study PRJNA653496) | algae metagenome | isolation source: Tildeniella torsiva UHER 1998/13D and co-occurring heterotrophs from... | place: Slovakia: Slovak Paradise National Park, Hrabusice, Kosice Region | collected 2000-01-01 | reverse complement strand
CAACGTAGGGGAACTATTGGGCATAGGCAATGGATAGTAGTTGCAGTCGTGAAAAAGACGGAAAACGTTGACCAGTCTCCAACCTTGGGTATTCCGAAACGAAACGATGTAATAGCGTTGAGTAAACCCATTCGTGAAGATGTTGTTAGTTGTGTTTTTTGCTCTGGTACGCGTGAGTTGTGTGATAAGTTGTATATAGAGAGTAGATTGTCAGAAGTGAGGACTCCAACGTGAACATCGCTAAGTGGGTGCCATTCTACGTGTGTAATGGTCGTCATGCTTTGCTCACTCAATTCATCGCCTACCACAGTTGTTCTAATGGTTAAATACTTTTAAGCAGTACGTACCTGCAATTGAGCTGTGAATATTTTGCTCCTTTTTGTATTGTCACTTCTCTATCTGCTGACAACGCTACTAATCTCACACTCGTTTGTCCTCGTAGTATTAAAGCTGTTCCAGTTGGATTAAATAGAATCTGTTGTACATCGAACGAGTTAGGTAGCGGTGGGTTGCAGATTATTTCCTATGCCTTGTTAAACGAGCAAATAAATTCATACGCTAACACCTAATACTCTGTCATCCTGCTTCCGTTTTTTAGGATCCCAGTTTTTTAGTTCTTGAAGATCCACAAAAAATAAACTTTTTGTTCCTTGATTATAGAAACATAGGTCAACAGTATCGTCTTGTGATTCTTTAACTACTGATACTAGGTTTCGTTTATCGCGTGTTGTAGTTGTGTATGCGTTTGGGTCTGATTGATCGAGGATTTCTTGCAGTACATCATTCAACACCTCAGAGAAAGACATGTTTTGTAACGCTTTTCACTTCAAAAAGTTTTTTGCACTACGGCACAAATTCAACAGTACAAATGGAGTGGAAACCCACCGATGGTGTTAATGTAGAGCGAATTCCTAACGATGCGTACACTATTGTCGCCTCATTTCTACAACCAAAAGATCTTTGTCATTTCGGGCTTGCATGTCATGAGTTTTATGAAATATTCGAAAAAGAGGAGCTATGGGAGGCATTCTTCAATACAAAAAACAAAACAGAATATGTTAAGCGCACGATTAACAAACCTGGCCACCTTGCCTCGACATATAAAGAGGCTGTGATACTACTAGAAACTAAAAATGCTGGTATCTGTGGACACTGTTGCAAAAAAATTAATATGAGAGGGCGTCAGCGCTCGCGATTTCCCATTCTAATAGATGAAACAAACATACACATTTATCTATGCACACCTTGCAGAAAAACATTACTACCAGTACGAAAACTATCCAAGCTCACGGAAGAAGAGAAAAAGCAGTTAACGATATACAAACGATTTGGATTCCGCATGTACTACGACGCAAGAGAAATGAGGAGCATAATTGCACAACGACCTGGTTACTATCAAAATCGAAACTACAATGCTGCAACGAAGACGGTTTCTACTCTCAAACGAAAACTAGCGCATAAAAACGAAGTCAAAAAGAAACTACAAGAAGACCACCAAATACCAGAGAAAGATGCAAATATTATCGCTAATAGTTCCCGATTTGTACAGGCATCTTTTGTAACAGCACCTATGAAAGCATACGAGTATCAAAGCGCACAGCAAGAAATACAAGTACTAAAAAAGCATGGAATTGATTATACGTATGAAGAACTATGTAAAGTGAACAAACGCTATCGACAAAAGGGGGTACCTTCGTATGAACCTCTACTAGAAAAATTTGTAAAAAAATTAAAAGACAATAAGGAGAAGAAGCGACTAGAAGAAGTTAGAGAGCAAGCAATACAAGACAAAAAAGCGCGACTTGAAGAAGATGGGTACGAGAATCTACCACCGTTCTGCAAATCATTACTTGATCGTCTTGATGTGGAACAAGTAGAAGCAATGATACCAAGAGAACAGTACTTGATGCACAAGATCACAAAACTTGGATTCCGATACGACAGACTTGATTACAAGAGACCACGAGTAGTAGAATATATTCAAGGTTCAAACTTTAATACAGTGGACGATATCATATCTGAACTAGTAGGTGATCACATCAAAGGAGAGGTTACTGATACCACTCGCATGAGTCACATGTCAATTCATGATCGCATCCAAGTGTTGAAACTTATGAAAAATCGAAATGATTGGGATGAAGACCAAGTACGTGATTTTGATAAAATCTTGGCTGGTATCGAGATGATAGGTGAAACATGTACAGGTCTACTCCCAGAACACAACAACAAGGTCAACTACCAATTCCCAGTCACTGCTATGACTTTTATCGAAAAAGGATTACAAACAATGGTAGATGGTGTATTAGGTAACATGAACAATAGTGCACAGCTGCATGAAGCAATAGATGAGTTTATCATGCTACCAGAAGATCGAACAAACTATTTGGAACGAAAAGTAGTCGAGTTTGCATCTAAACCAAAACGAGAAAAAAGAAAACGTGGAGAGTTTGAAGAGATTGAATCTGGAGATGAAGAAACAGATAGCGATGATACAGAAGATGAAGTTTCTGATTCAGAAAGCGAACAAATTGCAAAACGAGTCAAGACGTGTAGACGTTCCGTTTCTCGATTTTCATAAATTTATTCCAATATAAAATGGCATATTAGAAATGTCACAGATGTCAATGAACCTTCCAAAGTATTCTCTTTGAAAGTAATGATACATTTTTCTAATTCTTTTCTCCTTTCTACGTCAAAGAAGGTCATTTCTCTCCCAACTTGCCACGCTAACACGCCTGGTCTCACCTCACAATGCACGAGATTCCATACGTATCCCAACTGATAATTCAAATCATACACGAATCCATCGTTATTAAACACGGAAACTTGATTACTCAAAAAACATGACACCACATGCATTCCATTTTGCAATTTCATAACACTTGTTTTATCCCCTGGTGTTATTTTAACTTGACATGTTTTTAAATCTAAAGAGGTCATTTCTGTTCCTAAACCATATCCTAGTACGTTTCCATTTGCTAATTGTACGATTTCGGAGCAACCCGTCTCTCCAACAAGTTTTGGCTCAGTAAATTCTCTTTGCCAGAGAACTAAATGGCCGTTTCCGTTTTTGTGTAGAGTTACGAATCTACCGCAATTCAACTCGATTATTCGAAGTACTGAATGGACTTGCTCTGGTGATTGTATGAAGCTTATGACTTTCCATGCTGTGTTACATATTGTGATTCCATCACTTGTTCCAATAGCAATATTCTTGTTTTTTAGTTGTACACATGTGGAAATATCTCCACTCGCCGCCCATAAAAATGTTTTGCTAAAAATCGTAACTTTTGAGGACCAAAAATCTGTGCAAAAAGTTTTTCAGTTACGAAGCGAAGCCTTTGTACGAGACTACAACCCAGTCCCAACATATTTAGGCGTAAAGCAATATAGGGATGCAATACAAAGCTCGCGCAGTTGTATGTGTGTAAATGCACAACTCATTGTGGATGAAGCACACAAACACGTACACGTATACCAGCACCAGAAATACAATGTCTGTGGCAACATGTATCACTTGATACAAGAACAGAAACTCGTAATAACTATTTTGGAATAAATCAAAACTTTATTCTTTTTCATGAACATGACGATATTGGTGTGTTGTACGGAGTGTTTCATAACCCTCATCAGTGTAGTTCTCATCAACATTCTCCATTTCAGCGTGCCTATCAAAATGTTTAGGAACATTAAAACCTACCGAGTGGAGAGGGAATAGAGAAAAAGATTCCTCTGTTCTAACATACACGCACTGGTCGACAATGTTGCGAACGGGAACCAGTAGTAGAGTTGTTGGCACGTCAATAGGGCATTGCAGCCGATGTCCAACAAATTCTGCATCAATCCACTCTACCACTACTTGGAAATTGTCTTGAACAAAAAACGCCTCATGCAGTCTTCCACAATATAATTTGTTATCATATTCGAATTGGACCCAACTTGAGTTGTGTGTAAATCTTCCTCGCCGAGCAATTTGGAACTCCATCTTACCAACGTGGAAACACTCAAAGAAAGAAGCAGCAGTTGGGTCAATATTGTTTGCTTCCAATAAATCGTGTACTTTAGTGTTGGCAATATGTTCAACCTTTGTTTTTGTTTCACGATATTTGTATTGATGATCTGCGTATGGCATGTACTTCCAAAATTTAGGAAGAGGTTGGACATTAGTAGTTGCTACGTAGCCAATCTTTTCTTCTAGGTACTGCACAAAAGGGTGATTTTCATCAATAGTCGCACCAGTAACATCACGCATTGAGAATAGAATATTTGGTAAAAAGAACATTTGCTGTACTTTTGTGTGTAGTTGGTCGACTGGTAACTTCTTTGCCTTGTTACGTTCAACTATTTTCCCATTCATATCTTCGAATTTGTATGAGCTAACGTTGGGTAACGGGCCAAAATTTCGAACGACAGTGGCAGCGTGAATGATTTGATGAACTTTGATAGTGCATAGCGCACCATCATAAATATCCTGTACACCATTATAGAAAGTGTGCAACAATAACTCTGCGTAATCAATTTCGTGTCCAGTTATTTCTTCTTGAACTAAAATTCGATACGCACGGGTAAACAATCGCCAATGAGATAAATAATCCTCTGGCAAAAGGCCTTCTAGCACTTCCTCTGATGCATTCAAGCAGAAAACACGGTAAGCTTAACAATTAGTCATTTTTAAAGAACGAACTTACTATCAGCTTTCCACGATTCAAAGTCATGCAAGTCAAAGCTTCGTGTAAAGCCATGTGGCAGTTGCACCTTACTCAGGCGTGTGCATAAAGTTTCTCGTTGGTCACCGGTAAGCACCCAATCTGGTTGTGCATCTTGTAAAACTTGAAGCTTGAGTTTACCCATCCAAGCACGCATAAAATAAGGTACAATACCCAAATCGAATGTGTGCATAACTTCAATAGGTACCATCAACGTTGGGTCAAAGTAGTCCAACTTCAACAAGGAACTTTGCCCCAACAAACCACGCATTGGTAGTCCGTATTCATCTTCTGCAATAGTTGCATCTACACGAAAGCTTGCATTTGTGCGTGCTTTTATGTTGATTGTTGGTGGAAATTTTAAACTTCTTCCAAAGAGTGTTCCATAGATGTAGCAATGAGGGCACCGGTAGTACCCACCATTCATACAAAGAACTTGGTCACGTTCTTTGATGTCTAAAATAACTGACGTTACTAGACCACCGATTATAAACGAAGAATTGTTTGGACATGTAATATGAACACCTTTCAACTCCAACGACATACGAATATTTGTTACGACGCGATCGATAAACTCACTATATGACATATCAACCTCAGATGCAATTAAAGCTACAACAATCATATTGGAGCACTTGAATCGTTCTTTTAGTGGAAGCATGGTGTTGACCAAGTATGCACCAGTGAGGCCCGTCTTTGATGTGCGAAAGAGTTTCATACCATCAACAAACAGTGAGAACGATAGCATGTGCTTCCATTTTAGTGGTCCATCTTGAGCAAGTGCCTGTACTATATCTCCATCAACATATTCACGGTAAATTCGATCTTCTGGATTCTTATTTTTGTTTTCACACTCTTCTTTTAACTTCAAACCTTCACGCAATGCTTGACAGTACTTTGAATTGTGCAGTTGTAGACGTAAAACTTCTGCGACATTGAACATGGTGAAGTTTGATGTTTCTTTCTCAACACCATTTGTCATTACGCATTGTCAATAGGATTTTGGTAGTGAAATATACTTCCAAAAGTGCGATTTTGATCCATTTGTATTCCGAGCGTTCATCTTTGGCCATAATTGTGTCAATCGTTCGCCAAGTAGAGGGAGAACAAGATTAAACAACCCTGCTTCTTGAGATTCACTAATATTGCAAACAATTTCATACGCTACAAACGAAAAAAGCAGCATAAGTACTGTCATCTTTGCAAATACAGGTAAATATGATGTGAAACCATTTGCTAATCCTTGTACCGAGTGAATAGGCTGTTGCAAATCAAGCAGCTTATGTGATCTATTCCACAGAGCTGTATGTTGTTGTTGCTCTTGCAAATACAAGTCAAAATTCTTTTCGTGACGGGCATGATTTTCATCGGAAGTATTTCGATACCAAGCAGAGTCGTTTAAATCGTGCTTGTGTTTGTGATAATTAACGTTTATATCTTCGATCTCCTCTTCCTCATCACTATCTTCAACATCACTGTTATTTAATCTATCATCAGATATATCGTCGTTTTTTCTACTTGTTACTTGTGTATGCGAGATTTTCTGCCGCTTTCGTGTTCCTCCCCACATATTTTTATTCTTTCCCTGCTGAGCATTCTCATATACGGATTTTGTCGTGAAATAGAGTTTTCCATTTTCCATGCGAACAGGATATTGATAATGATCATGACGATAGCTTTGAAAAAATGGTCTATGAACAATCAGCACCTTGTGTGCTGAAACTGGCTCTATATTCATTGTAAGACTTTCACAGATCACAACGAGAGGCTAATTTTTACTCAACTTAAAGTTTCACAGAGAATTGAAGTCATGAGTGAGAATCGAACTAAAGAGAGACGCCATACACCAAAAATCAAGTCATCAGAAGGTGCATCAGAAAAAGAAATTGATCAAGCTATCAACACATCACCAACAACCTCTAAAATCTCACATGATGAGTTTGCACCTTTCAAGTCGTATAAGATACAGCTGCCAAGCCCAAAACCTGTCAAACTTGAAAATATTAGCATAGCTTTTAGCGCTCGTGTTGGAACTTCATCACAAACTACAACATGCTACCATTTTGTGAACCAAGGAGCTAGCATATACTTGCCCAAAAAGCTGTTAACAAAAGACCAGCAAAATGAAGTTTCAATTTGGATTCAAAATAAGATTTCTGAAAACAAGCAAGCATTGGATCAGAAAACACAAAAGAGCTTGGAAAGTCGCAAGGCTTTGCAGGCTAGAATACCAGATGTTGAGAAAGAACAACAACGACACACTAACTATTCAACTCGTACGCTGCAAGCCAAGTCAACTCCAAGCAAACGCACACGCGATGACAATCCTATTGGCACACCTGATGACACACACTCAATGTACAAGTACACGGTGCCACTGCAACAGACAAGCAAAGACGTACAAAAAGAGACTGCGCAGGTAGACGATGAAGGTCCTCCACAAACTGATCCTATGGTACCAGCATCAAAGAGACCAAAGTCCACAGTTAGATACATTTCAGCTAAAACACGTACGTATTAATTAATTTACTCATATTAATGTTACATAGGTGTAAAGGGCTATTTGCAGTCACCAACTACATCAACTGGTATGACAATAGATTTTTATGCTAACTAATAATAATTAGGCCCTCCTAATGTAGTACTCAAAAGTCGCTCACCATCACCAATAGATATTGAGAGTAGCATATCATCTATTGACAGCGACAACGAATACTTTTCACAATACGAAACACGTAAGCCTAAAATTGATAATTACTAACTATTAGCACCTCACAACAATGATCGTACCTCACCAATCACACAAACTGGTACGTTCTCTTTTTCTTCACTTATTTTTACAGGTACCGTTGCAAACATATTCCCCACCAACAATGATGAACACTTCATCATCTTGTTAAAAGAACAGTCAAGCATGCTGTTACACCGTAACAATCAGCTGCAATCACAACTTGATCTGCAGCAGGCTCGTTTTGACAGCTTCGAGTTTCAATACAGTCCGATTTTTGATCGCATGTCACAACTGTTTATGGATCAACCTTCTCTAGCTGGGAATCATTTAGTTACAATTCCATTGGAGTTCCGTAATAATAACACATGGCCTCCAGAGTACAAAAAGAGATTTTACCAGGACAAGTACCGCAAGTGGAAGACAAGAGGTGTATGGACTGTATCAGGAGGGATGCTAAAACCATCTAAACCTGGTTTGAAAAATGTAAGTTCCTTGTTTGATGTTAATAATTTAGCCATCGATCCAGTTGACAGTGCGTGTATTTCTCAATATTAGTAACGTGCCGGTGGATTTCAAGTTCAACTCAACAACTCACCAACACTTCAGAACACTTATTGTGTGGGTATGCAAGTACCATTATCCATACTTGTTGGATGCATGGAAATCCTGTAGCCCTTTAGTTCTCGTTCAGAATGCAGCATTCGTTCACCACTTGATGGTATGGGCAAACTCACGAAAGAAGCTCAAGACACGTCAGGACAAGTACGCTCATGATCAGGTTACACTTGAGGAAGACGATGATGAAGAGTTTGACGACATAGAACAAGATGAGAACCAAGAGAAGTACTATGAAGGCTCTGTAGACTTGGGGTATCTTCACGACGGTGAGAGAAAACGCGCCTTCAGTGATCAAGGTGAAGAATACTTTGATTACTAAGGCAGAGAAACTTTTCGCTGCGGCCGCACAAAAGTTTTGAGCAGCAATAAAAATATTTTGTGCTCTGGCGATTTGTTTTTTTTAAAAAACTTTTCGTCAGCAAACTTGATGACGAAAACCGTAAAAACAATTTTATGGGCGTATTTTCGAATGCTAGCCCAAACCGAACCACAGTTTTTTTGCTCGAAACAAATACTCGCCGACATGAGTCTAGCCCAGCATCAATAAAATAGAGTTCATCCTGCTGAATGTTGGCAACGGCGTACCCTCCATGAACAGGGAAAACTTTGTTATGTGCTTCAAAATCGAGGCTTACTGTTTTAATAGTCTCTTGCTTTAATATGTCGTAGATGCAAAAGTTCATGGCAGTGCTTGGACGAACAAGTATTTTACCATTCCATATTTTTTCATGCGTTGTTAGTTTTGTTTTTAATCGTTGGACATGCGAATATAGTGTTTCAGAAACTATCTCTTCGCTAGTATTGAATCGAAATGTTACAGAAGACAGAGTCGTGTCATGTCTAGTTCTTTTTGTTTGCATGGTTTTGTGTTACAAGAAACCAAGATATAAATTCTACCAGATTTACTCCCATATAAAATCCAAAAGAGCTAAACTATCAGTGCCATTGCTATCACTAGTTAGTGGGAATTCCTCTATAAGCTCTCTTCTTTCTGTGTCACACAGGGTTAATTTTCTGCCCACCTGCCACGCCAATACTCCTGGCCTTACTTCGCAGTAAACAGTATTCCACGAATACCCTAACTGATATTCAAATTTGTACAATTGTTTGTCGACATCATGAATACTAACTTCATTTGTCAAAAAGTGCACCACAGCGTACAATCCATTTTGCAATTTCATAACAATTGTTTTATCTCCTGGTAGCGGCGTTATTTGACATGTTTGAGGATCAAAAATGTTCATTTCAGTTCCTAATCCGTACCCTATCAAAAGTCCATTATCCAGTTGGACAAAATCTGTGCATACTGTTTCACCACATAATTTTGGTTCAGTAAAGTCTCTATTCCAAAGTGCTGTTTGTGTTGGAGAGCCAATCGCTCGGTGTAAAGTAAAGATTTTCCCACATTTCAGTTGTACAATACGGAATACCCTCGAAAATAAAGGGGATGGAGGTGGTATAGATCTAATAGTTTTCCACTGCGAGTTGACAAGAGTTATTCCTGTCTCTGACCCTATCGCAATTGTTTTGTCTTGTAGTTGTGCGCATACATCAATGCCTTTTGATGAAAAAACTAGGCGACACGAACATAATTCAGAATCAATAAAATACAGTGACATTTCGTTTTGGTCGGGAACTGCGTAACCTCCATCGACTAGGTAAGCCCTATTGCTTGAATCGAAATCTACATTTTGTACTTTAATAGTCTTTTGTTTTAGTGCGTTGAAGATGAAAAATTCTTTGGAGTACTTTGGATGTACGACAACTTTGCCGTTCCAAATTCGTTGTTTGGTTGTCAATTTTGTTTTGAGCCTATTTGCATGTGTTTGTGCCGTTTCGAATGCGGTTCCATCATAATTAAAGTTGAATAAAACCGCGGGTCTGAGGATGTTTGTCGTTGTGTTCATGCAATGTTTAGCGTTTTATCCGCGGTTACAAAGTTTGAGCCTTTAATAATCCATGTACAGATCACTTGCAGGTCTCCGTGAAGATGCTGACTTTCTCATCGGTGTAGAAGCACTATTACTTGTTTGCAGCTTGTATTGTCTACCATTTTGACCTGTCTTCAACAGATATCCATTCATATTCAACTGATCCAACATTTTATCAAATCCTTGTCCCGATTTCGACCGTTGTTTGAAAATATCATACAATTCATCTCTAGAAAATATAGAAACATCATCAGTGTTAGAAATTCTCGTAATATCTTCCACAAACAATAATGATTCCTTCTTGATTGAAGTTCCCGTGTTTCTTCTAAAGTCTACCTGACCGTATTCATCTGTTAGGACATCATACAAACTCTCTTTCATAATTTCGACAACATCCCATGCATCTTCGTCAGTGACGATTTCTCGTAACTCTAGTTTGGCTCTAGCTTGTGCAAGACGAACTAAACTTTCGAGTTGACGTGTTGTGATAGGTGTTGTATCACTACTTTGATGCTTCTCACGTAACGACATGTAAAACTCTTGAAGTATCTGTTTAGCTTCTGCACTTAGTTTTGGATGAACGTACTTTCTAGCGTACGAGATATACTTGCGTAGGCATACTGACGGTAGTGGTTCAAAACCCTTTGGTATTACTCCAAGTCGTTTTTTGATAGGTACATTGCGATCTGTTGGTACTTGAGTCGTTTGAGTTTTTTGAGTATTATGTGCTCTATTTTGTGTCTTTGCGTGCAAACCCATAACGTGATTGGAGAGTAGCTCGTCTCTGGCTTCATCTGGACTGTCCAATAGAATAAATATCAAATCAAAACGCGAAAGTAGAGCAGGTGAGATTTTTAGATTCTCACTCACAGTTTTGGCTCGGTTGTAGTGACCTCCAACAGGATTCGCTGCTGCAATCACGGAACAACGTGCGGGTAAGGTACAAACAATACCTGCTTTTGCAATAGATATCGACTGTTGTTCCATAGCTTCAAGTAGTGCTTGATGCTCATTTCTCATCTTGTCAAACTCATCAATACAGCAACAACCTTGATCGGCTAGTACTAACGCGCCTGCTTCTAACGAAAAATCGCCACTTCCTTGATCTTTGACAACAGTTACAGTTAGACCACTAGTAGTTGTTGTATTTCCGCAAACGTATACTCCACGAGGAGCAACGTGAGAGATAGCTGTCAGTAGTTGCGATTTACCCAAACCAGGATCTCCAACAATTAACAAGTGAGGATCTCCACGAACAGGTAATTTGTGCTTCACATTCGTGTATCTTTGCACTCCTCCAAATAATGATAACGCCAGACCTGCTTTCACTGATTCGTGTCCATAAATCGCTGGACAAACACTGTTCACAATCAAATGGAACAGCGCATCTTGAGACGCAATTTCTCGAATCATGAACAAATCTGTCAACGAGAATTGACTTGCATCGTTCAATCCATCTGTTTTTGCTCCTTTTTGCTTATTGTTCTTCGTGTTTGCGACCGAGTTACCCTCCAAGTACAAAAAGTACATGCATTTTGCTTTTCCTCTTTGTACACCTCCGCCTTTGACGCCACCACCTTCTGCATTCTGATCTGTACTAATCACTTTGACAACTCCACAAACGGTAACTTGGTCTCCTGGTACGCATGATTCGACCAAATCTTTTGATATTTCACATTCGACTGTTCTTGGAATTCTTCCTGCGTCATGTTGTTCATCTTTTTCGACAACTTCTTGAATTCTAATTCTTTGCCAATCGACTGTTATTGCGTTGTATCGATCTGGTTCAAACTTTTTTGATTTACAATTCTTGTTTCTGCAAGCGTATGGTGGATTAAAAGTATTTTCGACAAAGTATCTGGTCATCTTAAAATTGCAGCGTTCGCATACGAAGGTCATTTGAGTAACTACTTGTTTGATGTTGCTTACACGAACGATAGTACCCTTCACTTGTATAAACTTTCCGATTTGAGTTGCTTTTAGTTCACGCAGTTTAGTACAGTGAGGCATATTATATATGCGTGCTGTGTAACGCACATTGTCTTCGTATTGCTGAGCGTATGCTCTATGTGCTGCCATTTCAATTCTCGCGATAGTTAGGTTTGGTTGATTCTCTAATTCGTCCTGAAAACGTACCAATTCTCGTGGATTGTGTGGGTCTCCACTTGGAATTTCAAGTTGCTATTACATGTTAAAATAACCGTAATAAAGTTACGCATAATTGTGTATAATCCAAGCGTACTATCCATTCACCAGAATCTCCCATTTCTGGGTGTACTTTTTTCACTGAATCATCTTGTTTTGATGGTGTTTGTTGTGAGCTCTCATATAATTGTCGCTCTTCTGCAAAATATTTTTGAAACACTTCGATAAACAATCTGTTAGGTCTACTCCGGACGAATACGTCGTAATAATTTTCACCAGGAAAATACATATTCCAATATGGTGGTCCAGCATCTTCTGCGGGTTCGCGTTCCTTGCAACTTATTAGTTGAAATAATTTTCGTACGTTTGCATTGTTTGGCTCGTCGTCATCGTCGTCAAACACGTTCTTAAACTTGCTTGTCTTCGACATGTTGGTTCCAAAATTTGTTTGATTTTTTGGTTTACCAAAGTTACAATTCTGACTCATTTTAAGGATGCAAAATTCAACCAGCCCGTAACAGATTATCTTGCAAACAAATCTATTTTATTCTGCTTCTTCTGTTTGTTCAGTGGTGCTTGTGGCACTTGGAACATACACCACAGCTTTCTTGTCCAAGTCTCTTCTAATAATCAACTTTGGAATGTCGCTTTGGTTTGCTCTTTCTCTCATTTGTAATGGTTCATCTCTAATGTCAAATAAAACCCAATCTACGCCTGTGAACTCGCCAAACTTTCTCTTTCGCTCAACCAAGACAATAAAATCATCTATTTTTTGAGCATTGCCAAAAGATTGCCACTCATAGGTAGAGAACGCATATTTTTCTTCTCTAGTACCGCAGTACTCGCGTAATACTTCATTCTTTTTGTTGAAAACTTGAATCTTTTTTTCATCTACTTTGACGGTCATGTCATTACCCATTACTAGCATGTCCAGTGCTTCTGCACTTGAATCGTTGTCTTGTTTGACAAGGCGAGCACCTGTGCTTGGGTCCCATACTTCGTGCATGACATTTCCAACGAGTTTGATCTTACCCTCAAAGGGTTCCATTCTCTGGAAAGTCATGTCTGATTTTATTGTCATTATTGGAGTTGGTGAATCGACATTGTAGACGATAATAACTCCTTGTGACTCATGTCCTAAATCTTCATCT
>JAESGV010000830.1_pt1 | contig 13291 bp, 14 predicted proteins | sample 9269781 | NCBI WGS metagenome assembly JAESGV01 (sample SAMN15741586, study PRJNA653496) | algae metagenome | isolation source: Tildeniella torsiva UHER 1998/13D and co-occurring heterotrophs from... | place: Slovakia: Slovak Paradise National Park, Hrabusice, Kosice Region | collected 2000-01-01 | reverse complement strand
CCGTATTAGGTAAGGTGGCATTCGTTACCAATGCGAAGCAGGGTAACAAGAAACAATAATAGGCGTGTCAGAGATCTCAGAAACTACTTCTAGAGCAATATCTAGCTATTGGCGATGAGCCTGATCTGAACCCACTACGGTTGTAATTCAAGGACAACCAAAAACAAACAACAACTTTTATGATCATTTATGTCGCGTTAGCGGTGGCAGTGTTTTGTCTATACGCGTTATGGAAAATAGTGCTACCAGCAGTGTCGAATGCACGTTCGGGAAGACCCGATTTGTCTAAGAAAGCACAATTAAACGTGTTGATTACAGGCGCCTCAAAGGGACTGGGATTTAATATTGCGAAAAAATTCATCCAACTAAAGCATAATGTAGTAATTTGTGCACGATCGAAAGAATCTGTCGAAAATGCAGTCATAGAGTTGAACAAACTTGGCGGAGGCAAAGCTTACGGAACTACGTGTGACATCTCAGTAGAAAAAGAATTATTAGACTTGGCTGCATTTGCAAAACAAAACATGGGAGAGATCGACTTATGGATCAACAATGCTGGCTCTACCGGGTTTGTTTTTGCAACATCTAACAATACAGGTACAGCAGAAAGCCGTTAGTAGAAGTTTCGGAAGAAAAGATACTGGAAATCGTTAACACTAATACCATAGGCACGTTACTCAATGCAAAAGTTGCAATTAACACTTTGCGGGAGCAAAAGAATGGCGGACACTTGATAGTGTATTTCGAAGGTCAAGGATCAAACGGAATGGCAACACCAAACAATTCGTGCTACGGAACAACAAAATATGGGCTGTATCAGTTCCACAAAACTTTATTGAAAGAAAATGAGAGTGGAAAAGTCGGTATTCACCGAGCACAACCTGGAATGGTCATGACAACAATGCTTCATGAGGCGGGAAAAGACAACATGAAAGCGAAAAAGTTTTTCAATATTTTGGCAGAGGAAGCAGAAGTAGTAGCAGACTTTTTAGTAACGAGAATGAGAAATTTGAAAGGCACTGGTCAATACATTGCGTATTTGACACCATTAAAGGTGATTGGAAGATTTTTAACATGGTTTCAGAGGAAGAATCGCTTTTATGATGCTGATGGAAATCTAAAGATAAAATTGGCTTGATTGTACTATAAACCTAAAAAACTTTGTTATTTAGTCATGAAAACACGACCAAATCTTGCAAAAACGAAGATCAATGTCATACAACTGCTGCCATAGTTCTGTGACAAATAAAGTGATCTTCAAATAGTAAAGTTAGTCAACCCGCAAACTTTTTCATCATTCACGACATGTCAAATCTTATGCGCACGCCGGTTCGCGTAAGAACCGAGAAAGAACCTACTGAAGATACAGAACCAATGATTGCGCACAAAATATCACTTGTACAGGAAGCGATACAAGTCTCGCGCTACACAGTTTTAATTTCAGGCGATGACCTTAACAACACGTAACCAGCGATTCAAAATAGTGTATAACATCTAGAAACGAAATTCCAACATACAATCGACGACAAAAACCCAAAACAATACGTTTCCCAACTTTTTCGCACATGGCAATCGCACAACTATTCCATTTAGGGCTACTCAAACACATTATTACGCAATCAACGAATGGATTACATATCATGTCTGGTATTCCACAAGAGAACGTTACTGAACTGTTTGGAAATCGCAACGTAGAAGGTACACCAATACAACGCACTAACAAATCATAGTTTGTACAACATGTAAAACAGAAGAAATCCGACAATACAGAGTTCGGAATAACAAAGAGTTACATCACCACAACAGTGGAAGATTCTGTTCCAAGTGTGAGACTGAACTCAAAGACAATATCGTCAACTTGCATGAAAACGTGAACGAAACCGTTTACGCAACTGCACTAGAGCACTTGAAACGTGCAGAGTTACTTATTATTATTGGTACAAACATGAGATCGAATCCACTACACGATATGGTGCAACAACGGGCCACTCGTGTGCTAGTGGTGAACAAACGACCAACTGCAAAAGACTCTATAGCTGATTTGAAAATTTTTACTGATCCCTTGACTATGTTACTAGAACTTACTTGTGCAATGCAAATCCATGTAGCGCCATATCTTTTGAAACAAAAATTAAGTATTGGAACTGAAACCATTGCCACGGCAAAACTTAAAATGACTTGTAAATTAGTAATTAGAGGTGTACCAGAGTTACACGCTGCTATAGAGAAAGTAGATTGTACGACGTTTGATAATGGTGTTGTTTTATCAGAAAAGTCAATTGTACGTAAAAATTTAACAGAATTTGCATTTCGGCAAATTGAAAAGGAAACTACTCAAGTAATGTTAAAGATTTATTTGAATGTACCAGCTGTGAACGGTGTGGCTGTGTGCTCTGTGGTGTACATGCTAGACCAGGTGGAGAGTGGTAGGCAAACAAGAAAGCCTGGGAAACGATACAGAGAGTTTATGCTAGAGTACAACGCTGAAGAAAAAACATGTACATCACATCAAATAGAAGCAGCGGATAACAGTGGCGTGCAAAAAGAATAAAAAGGCCAACATCATTACGGTGTTGTAAAACATTGCAATTTCGCACAAAAATGGTTTCACGAAGAGGTGTTGTCTGTGGTATTCGCACCAACAAGACTATCAGAAAAAACGCACGGTTATGGGATGAGGACCTACGTGTGACACAGCAAACAAGCTTCGCTGTGGAAGGTATCCAAGGTAGTTCTCACCTTACATATTCCATGCATAAAGACAAACAATGGGAAGTTCTAGAGGACTTACCAATGTCCTCACCACCAAAAGAAAAACGACGTGACAGAATTAAACAAAATCGAGAACTGAAGAAAGAAGAGTTCCAAAACCAACTTGTAGAACAGAAACAAAAACACGTTAAACGCGTGCCAATCGAAGAGAAATCTGAGAGCACAGAACCTATAAACAAAGACGGTACAACAGAACCTATCAATGATGAAACATGGGTAGAACAGCACGCAAATTTTAAAGTTACACAGCAAGAACGAAAGTTTGTTAAAATTATTGACGGTCGTGAATGCACAATTATAATACCAACAGATAGGAAGGTACATCACCATATACGTGGTGAAAAAACTGACCATGACCGATACGATAAGTTAGGTTACTATCCCCACCATGCCAGAAGAAAAAATCTGCACGACGAAGCCAAAGAAATAGTTAATGTGTACTTAAAATAAATGTATTTCTAATTGTAAATGTCACCGATAGTGTCGACTTTACCACTGTCATAACATACCTCTTGGTCTTTAAGCATAGTTCACCAATAACAGCTTACACAAGATAAAAAATGCAAAAGCTCTTGCCTGAGAATTTACAACAAAAGAACAATGAACTTTGACACTGTTACTGTGTTCGTACACCATCCAACTCATAGTGACTCGCAAGAAGAACAGCTTTCGTCCCTACAAAGTCGGTTGTCGCAAGTACTTCGCAGAAAGAGTACTCTTAAGCTTACATACTAACCATACAGAAAGCGAAGCTCAAAAAGTCTATGTGTGCGGTGCGAAGATGTTTCTCCCATCAAAAAAGGGCGACGAAAAAGTACCAACCTTAGTATCCTCTTTGTGCGACAAAAGCATCATACAAATACAAGCAGGAGGTTCTTTTGCGATTGCTTTATCATGTAACTCGCTTTAAATATTCAATAACACAAACAGCTACAGGAGATGTCTATTCTGCAGGATCTAATGGCCATGGTATGCAACTACTTCCGACTAACAAATAGGACAATTAGGAAGAGATGAAAATATAGCACAAGATAAAACGTTTCGAGTGATTGAAGCGTTACGTGGTAAACACATCATAAAAATCTCAGCCAACTGTGGGTGCGTTCATGCCCTCGCATTATCATCACATGGACATGTTTACACGTGGGGCGCAAACTTTAAGAGTTACAGTTTAGGATTACAGAATCCTCAAGACCCAGAGTACTCACTTGCACCAACAAAAATATGTACACCAACAGAAATAACATCCCTACGTAACAAGGGTATCGTCGATATCTTCGCATCTGGTTATAGCAGTGACCAAAGTTCATTCGGTATAACTCGAAACGGTGACGTACGTTGCTCTTTCAACGCTTACAATTAGGTCTATGTATGGGGTACTGATTGTTACCAACAAGTTGTTCCAAGTTATGCAAAACCTGCACCAGCGTTGTACACTCAGTTGACAAACATAAAATCAATTGGATCAGGAGGGTATCATGGCGTAGCACTTACAAAAGATAACAGAGTTATAGTGTTTGGATTCAATACGTAAGTTGTACAGTGTTTTACTAACTGTTCAGTGATGGTCGTTTGGGATTAGGAAACAAGACACAATTCCAAGAACCTAAACAAGCTTTCATACCTGGAGACTCTTCACCTGTTGAATCGATATATGTTGGTGGTTGTTACACGTTTTTAAGGACACAGGAAGGTGATTTTTACGGGTTTGGAGATTCAGCGAATGGAGCACTGGCCAATGGAGAAAGAGACGATAAGATATCTCCAACAAAAGCTACTATTCTCAAGGAAAAGGGGATCGTACGATTAATTAGTGGATATAGACATTGTTATGGACTTACAAGAGATAATAGAGTGTATGCGTGGGGGAAAGGGTCTAGTGGTATGTTACTGTTTGTTACTGACAAATATAGGTCAATTAGGCAATGGACTATACAAAGATGAGATGCAACCATACGAACTTAATATTGACGGAGTTATTGATGTAGCAGCTGGTGAAGAAGTTGGATTCTTCATGTGTCACTAAATCTATTACATTCTATGTTAAAATGCTTTTTAATCGCAATAAATTGACACGAAGTTGCATGTTATTCTTACGTTAAAGCCTGCCTTACTATTTGTCGCCTATCGATAGAGTGTCTGGGATAATCGTTGTGTGTAAGTCAGGCTCAAGGCTTCTCCATATAGCTTTTGGTAAATGAATTGTTACCAAAAAATTGCACGGAAGGCTACTCATGTTCTCTCTTTTCGAATTCTAAAGGGCTTGAAAGGTGTCGCAGACTTTTTAACAGACGTCAGTAACTACAAACGCAAAACTGTCAAACATGAACACAAACGAACTCGCAGAGGCTTCGTACCGTTTGGGACACCGAGCTATGGCTCGTAATGAATATCAAGCAGCACTACATCATTACACAGACGCAATTACACGGTTAGATCATTCCCAGTATTATTTGAGTCGTGCCACCACATTTCAAAAACTCGGAGACTATCAACGAATGATAGATGATGCAAAAAAGAGTACTGAGCTGGACAGACAACTTGTAGAAGGATATCTAAAACTTGCAACTGGTTTGGCTCATTTAGGACGATATGACGAAGCCACAAACGTACTCGACTATGTTGACAATCTGCGCATGGACGAGATGCAGTACACCACTATGGAATCACTTCGCGTTCAAATACAGACAAACATAAATAATCTACAAAAACTAGGACAAGTAGTAGATACACACTCGCATGTACAAAACTCGCTAATACGCGAAGAGAGAGAAGGATTAAAGAGACGCAGACTAACAGACCAAGGAATTTTGACACTTTCAACAGGGCGTGTCCAAGTTACTGTACAAAAAAATAATATTAGAAGCGTGCAAGTATTTCTCGTCAAAAAGAACTCACAAGAACTCACATTTACTGGCATACAATTTTTAAATGGTGAACCAGTGCACGATTATGCCAAGTTGTCTCAATTGTTCACACCAAGCACAATTAACACGAATATTGTCACTCTTTCGGATATCAAACCATACACTTTGGCAACTACTTTTAGTTTACAAATACACATTCCAGTAAACGGTCAAAGAGAAGGGTATGGTCGTTGGAAGCAAGAATACGCATACTACAAGTTGGGACTTTTTGGAGAGAGCAAACAAGAGGCGTACTTGTCGCATTGCATAAAAGTCAACCAAGAAAACGATCAAGATATAACAATGGACGTTGGATTTGAACAACTAGAGTTACCAGTCGCCCAATTTTCTTGTATGGATACAGAATCAATTCTTCCAAGCTCTGGTTGTGCTTCTATGCCATGTGACGTTATCATTACTAGTCAGTCCATCGTCAGTCCTGCTGCATTATGGAGAGACGAGTGGAATGTCACGTTTGGAAACACCAATGCAGAAATGAGAGGTGTGACTTTGGTCAACAGCAATAACGAAATGTCGGAAGATGAATCATCCAAGAGTAGATTAAGAATTTCTGTCACTGTACCACAGAAGAGTGATCGCAATACAGTTCCAGTAGTATCACTGTTCACACATGGTACAATCATATCACGTGATAAGGTTTTTCATTATATAGAACCACTACAACAGTTAAACCAAGTAATGGATACTTGTGACGCAAGATACGCACCAAAACGATTTGAATGGACAATATGTGACAAGAAAGTGCAACAAGCTACAACTATTGAACAAACTCTTTCCCGTAATCAAGCGTACAATTTTATGAGTGGATTTGTATTCGCAGTAAGAAAACATGCCATCAATTACGATCGTGATGCTTTGATGCTATGTCTTATGCAAGCAGCAAAAGAGTATGTAGGTCGTCACGACGTATACAATCGCAATGTTTGTTTCTATATCACAACTCACCCCAGTTGTACTTCCGATATGAAACACACGTTATTCAATGATGTTGGATACGATCGGTCACACAAAGACTGTTATGGTTTTACATGTGACGATTGGCAAGCAAGTATCCTAGACACATTCATTTATCGTGAATTTGAAACCATGTTGAGCAAGTTGGACCAAGTTCAAGAATGGAGTGAATACACTGAAGGAAAATACTTTAAAATGTTACTAGAGGGAGCAAAATCTTCACAAATTGATCGATATGGAAATGGAAACTTGATGCTCGCCGAAGAAACATGGACATCGATAACAAACTCTACACCAGTTCGTATCTTGCTCAAGTCAAAAGGACAAACTGAAGTATTACAAGGAATGAACACACAAAATCATGGTGTTCTCACTGTTGCGTTCAATATTGGTGAAATCGCTTTAGAGTTTACTGAACAAGGTCTAGTACGTACTTATCGAGCAAAAGAGGACCGTGCAGTTGTAGCGATAGAAGTTGGACATATTATAGAACAAAACTGGGAAACAGAAATTGAAAAAATATCCAACTTGGCTGCATCATGGAGTGGAGGAAAACAATTTGACCAATTTACTTGTAACAGTATGCATTTTGTTAAAGTTTGTTGTCAAGAGATTCACTGTACACCAGTTATAGATGGTCAAATAGGGTTAGCGTTTTCTACCATTGAGCAAGTAGGTTACGCCTTGGCAGCACTACGAATAACAGACGAGTTGTACATGGGCCTAGGACAGGAACTTTTGGCAGAATATGGTGTAGAAAATGATATGATCATGTTCCCTACACATGCTAGATTGGATGAATTTGTACATGCTGCTGCAAAGACATGCCCTAACATGTTCAAAGATGAACTAACAAATCAATACTTGAAAGGTATCGATCGTTCGTTTCATCATAGACTAGAGTATGAAAAAGATTGTGATCACTCAATTTGCGATCCATCGGGAAAATACGATTGTGCTTATGGTGACACAGGTGCTAACCCACTTTCTAGGTGGGGTAAGACTACAAGACAACCAAAAAGAATATTTGTATAATACATTTTATAAAATTTCCAATTCGCGTAAAATTTCAGGAAACTCGATCAAAAGCTTCTTGTCTGCACCCATCTCAAGCATGTATTCCACAGCGTCTAATTCTCCACCAGTGCACGCAAATCGTAGCCCCTCGTTCCAATCGTTTGCACCAAGTGCTATCATCTTCTTGATGAGTACCATGTCACCTATAAAGCATGCACCTCTTAAACCTTTATTCCAATCTTTTGCTCCTCGTTGTATCATTAAATCCACAATTTCGTGTTGTGATCCTTCACATGCACCTTGCAACCCCAAGTCAACAGACGCATTTCGTTTCAAAAGCATGTCAATAATATCAATTTCTCCACCAATACACGCACCTCTAATACCTGAATCGTTATCGTGCCATCCTATGTGTTCCAAATACGTTACAATGTCCATGTGACCACTTTGGCATGCACTAGAATAAGCCACTTTGTCATTTTTTGCACCTCTTTCCATCATCATGCTTGCAATATCTGCATATCCACCCAAACAAGCATGTTCTAATCCCTTTTCCCAATCATTTGCACCTTTTTCGATCATGAGTTCAACAATATCTTTATGACCTCCTTCACACGCTCCAGATAATCCTGCATTCATATCGCAGTTTTCAAAAGCGCGTAAGATGATCGAAACAATATTCGAATGACCCCCAAGCATGCACCATATAACGCTCTACTCCAATCTTTTGCTCCGTTTCTTACCATCATGAACAAGATTTCTTTCTTACCACCGATACAGGCACCTTCTAGTCCATCATCCCATCTCGTGTCACCACCTTCAATCATTTTATCTATGATTTGTTTGTTACCACTTTTGCAAGCATGAGTAAGTGAGTAGTAACCCATAGAACATGCTTTGGATACAATGCTCATTGTCTCTGTTTGACATCCATATTTTACCAACTCTACTCCGTTTTGTTCGTACATGGAAAACACTTGTACGGCTGTTGGTCTTTGTGTTGGATCATAATTACACATGGATAGTACAAGATCAATCAACTTCTTTTCATAGTTTGTTTTCTCTAATGCTACTCTCATCTGTGAGAACGTTTTCTCATCGTGTATTGTCACCCGGTTACGCGAAAGTGTCATTATTTCATACAAGACAATTCCTGCAGAAAAGATATCAACTTTTACATCATATCGTCCTGTTTGTACTTCTGGAGCAAGATAGCGTGGCTTTCCAGTAATTGTCAACTCTTTTGTGGTATCGATAGGTCTTGCAAAATCAAAATCATTCAAAACAATTTCTATCGTTCCATCCAAATGAATATACTTGACCAATAAATTATCTTGGGATATATCTCTATGTGCAATTGGTGGCTTGTGAGTGTGCAGAATTCCCAGTGCGTGGAACAGATCGTGTATAATCTTTTCGATAGATGCTTGTGGCAGAGGTTCGGTACACATTTCAATAAATCGTTCCAGTGAACGATGTTTGTATAGTTTCGTAACGATATATAGTTGATTAAATGTTGGTAAGAAATAATCTTCCAAAATCTCGGCAATGTATCGACACCCCTTACCAATCTCTTTTATCCACTGTAGGGTTTGTTGCACGTCTTCTGCTATTACTGTATCGACAATCTTTAACGCATAGTGTGATATTTCGCCTAATCGTTCAAAAGTGACATCTTCTGCTTGGTATACTCTTCCGAATCCACCTTCACCAAGTTTCTTGATAACTTTTAATTTTCGCTTGGTTACACCGTCGACAACAAAGTGGAACACTCTATCTGATTCCATGGGGTTTGTTTGTATTTTGTACGAGCGTCGTGATGGTACTTGATACGCGGTAGCGTCTAGAGGTTCACGTTTTTCTATAAAACTAGGTATGAATTGTTGAGGCGTTTTGTTCTCTCCGAGATCGATCAATTTGTATCGTTGTGCAATAATATTCTGAATGTGTTTCGCTTGTGATCGATCTGTTGGTTGTTGCCTTGTCATTTCCAATACCAAATCTAGTAAAAATTTATCATACATGCCCTATGAAATGAGATTACGATCGTTGGTACTTACCGCTTTATCTAGTAGAATATTCTTAATCGTTTCCGGTGAGAGCTTTGCAAATCCTGTATCTGTGTACTCTCTCGTCAGTATCCGATACAAAACAACACCAAGTGACCATATATCTACTTGTGGTCCGTACCATCCTGTCGACACTTCATAGGCCATGTATGATTTCTTCCCCACGTTGCGAGTGTGATTTTCAGTAGTGTCATACTTGGAGTGTGAACATACAGTATCAAAGTCAATTAACACTACTGATACATAGTCTAAGTGATCTTCACGAATGAGTATGTTATCCAAAGCGATATCTCTATGCATCAACTTGCTCTCGTGAAGAGTTTGTATGGCAGATGAAATGTCGTACAAGATCTTTAGAACAGCGCGTTGACTTATTCTAGTGGTTTGCCTGGAAAGCCAAGCAGTCAGTGGCCCGTGTCTGTAATATTTCTATTGTTAATTTTTGAACAAAAATTGTACCATGATAATAAACAGTGTGTCGGTATCAAATTCGTTCTCTTTGGGTAGGATATAACTGTCGTATAGCTCAGCGATGTACTTGCATTTGTGTGAGAGGATTTTAACTTGGTGAACTCCCTCTTGTAAAAATTCAACATGTTTCGATTTGACGACCTTCATTGCGTATCGATGTGTATCTTGAGTTGTCACATCGTTTATGAGGTACACAGTTCCGTAGCCACCGTCTCCTAACCTTCCAATTATTTTAACACGACGATGGATTTGACCTGATACAACAAACTCTAAATCTCGTAGCGATAGGTAGGGATTTTTCTCTAAATACAGAGCATCATTTGTTTTGTATGCGGTAGAACTCGATATTCGTTTATCTCGTTCCTGCGACTCCTCCGAGCTTTCAGGTGTATGTTGTTTTTTTGGAAACGCTTCGTTTCGTGCTGCCATAAATTTTCCAATGATACCAGATATTAAACCAGGATACTCTGCCTGTTTTTTACGCGTAAGCAGATGCCAGTCTTCAATTGTACGCACATTATCGTTTGTGAGCGATGTTAGACGCCGTTGTAGCGCTTCCTCATCATTGTATGCTGCTCTTAGCACGAGCTGAGTACCGAAACTACTTTTGAGAATAGCGAACTCTATCGCAATCTAAGTAAAATACATCCTGAAATGACAAAGTGGAGAGGACAGTGGGAAAAAGAGAATGAGCCCAAGATTGCAAACTTGATTAAACAACACACGAACGCAACAAGTGAACTTCAGGAAAAACGTATCGAAATGGACTCTATGAAATTACAACTAGCACAGGTGGCACAATCCAGTGAAGAAAAGAAAAAATCGTTGGAAGATGAGATCAACAAGATGAAGTCTAACTTGGAGAAAAGTCACGAGAAACTGAATAAAATTGTAGATGGGATGACAAAGCTACGAAAGATGAGGGGAGATTACTTGGAAAAGTCAGTACATGAGCACAATTACTTGAAAATACCATTCGTACAAAGATACCCGAAGTCTGAAGCAGCATTTGGAAAATTCACAGAACAGAAAGTAAATAATCAGCAGATGATCTAATTTTGGACAAACTGGATGTAGTAGAAAAGATTGTAGAAACTACTACAGCAGACGAAGAAACTAATCACAACAATGCTCATAGTGCTATTTCCGACAATTTCAAAGGCCCTGTAAGTATTTTGTAAATATCTAACCTTGCAGAAAAATGAACTAAAAAGAAAGCAGTTGGATAGAATGAATCAAGAAGACAAGAAGAAAGAAAAGAGGAAAGAAAAAAAGAAGCAAGCTTACAAATGTTGTATCTGGGTACGCAAATTTTGGAAATGGATTGTGGGTGTGTTTGTGCTTTTGGCTGCGCTAACAAATGTTGGTTCTTTCATTATTGATGCAATCGGCCTTTCCAAAAAGTAATTGAAACATGAATAATTTGTTGTTTAGCTTTAAATATATACTCTTTTTGCAAATTGGTCACATGATTGTTTGTCCAACGGTAGCTCTGAAAGTTGCGTGCATTCCCGCATTGCTAAAACTTGTCTGCTTCGAAACTGCTCATTCGTTCTCGCGCAATCTTGCACGACCATAAGAAGACATGTCAACGTTGACGTTTCAAAAAGCCCACAACGATGTCGAATCACGATGTCTACGTTTCACCCTTGACACCGCTAGAGGACATAGAGGCTCCCATTGTTGAGGAAGAACTGCCAGCGTACAGCATCAGTGATTCTGGTTACCACAATATCAACTATTATGAAGATGCAGACCAACGCGCTGATGATGTAAATGATCTTGGTCTAGGGAGACACGATAACAAATCTCTCATGAACAGAAAAGAGAAAAATCCAGAACAACAACCACAAAAATCAAAACCAAAAGAACCACCTATTATGCGATGGATAAGAGGAGATGACGGTGAACCAAGACCAACTTTGACAAAAAAGAAACCACGACAATGGCCTCCTATTTTCGTTATCACAGTCATTCTCGCAGAAGTTGGATTATTTATCGCGTCAGTCGCCATAGGAGGGTTCGACAGTTTCTTAAACAACACAATGATAGGTCCACCCTCTGCCACGTTGGTACAATTAGGTGCCAAAGTCGTATGTTTCCTTTACATACAATTAACAATGTAGACTAGTCTAATACGTGCTCCCAATTATCAAGTATGGCGTTTTCTATCTGGTTTTATTCTTCATTCTGGAATTATTCACATCCTTTTCAACGTTATTTGGCAACTTACTACTGTACTACGTATCGAACGATTTTGGGGATTCTGGAGAGTCGCACCAGTTTATATCATGAGTGGCATCGGAGGACTATTACTCTCATCTGTGTTCTTGCCAAATTCAGTGACTATTGGAGCCAATTGCTGTTTGTGTGGTATGCTAATGTCACTTTTGGCAGAAGTTTTTATGAATTGGAAAGTTGTGTATGCGCCATGGAAAGCACTAATGCAAACGACTATACAGTTAACCATCTTTTTCGCATTAGGTTTTATCCCAGGAATAGGTACGTTTGATCACGAATCAACTAACCAATAGATAACTTTTCACATATCGGTGGTGCATTTGTAGGATTTTTCACTTCTGTTATTTTCATTCCACGCCCTGCTCTAGCAGGTGAGAAACATGCTCCATGGTGGAAAACAGTCATTATCGTTCGAATTGGTGCAGCAGCTGTTCTAGTCGCCTATTTTGCTGTATTAATCCCTCTATTGTTCACACTAGGAAGTTGGAGTTGTGGATGGTGTCAGTATTTATCACCAACATGGGATCTTTTCTTTGGAAATGATTCTTAAATAAATGTATAGGAGATGTAGCTATTTGAGAACTTTGGAAATAGAACGTTACAATTTGTCTAGCAAAATATGAGCGGTAAGCACCCTCTTATCACTCAGAAAGAGTTTATGAACTTGGCGTTCAAGGTTACTGGCACAGCTATTGCTAATGCTGTTGTTAGATTGTATGAATCGCTACCAAACAGCTCGGAATGGTACTACACTGGAAAAATGGGAATTCTTTTCTTGATGGAACACGAATCATCTTTCTTTTTCAAGCTACTAGATGTTCCTGTAAGTTCGTCATTTTT
>JAESGV010000829.1_pt1 | contig 13294 bp, 12 predicted proteins | sample 9269781 | NCBI WGS metagenome assembly JAESGV01 (sample SAMN15741586, study PRJNA653496) | algae metagenome | isolation source: Tildeniella torsiva UHER 1998/13D and co-occurring heterotrophs from... | place: Slovakia: Slovak Paradise National Park, Hrabusice, Kosice Region | collected 2000-01-01 | reverse complement strand
GTAAAAATACTGTCCAACTCGAATCGCTACCTGTACCACCAAGTGAAAGCGATTTCAAGGATATGTACATAGTTACCAATTTTGTAGATACAGACCTCAAGACTATTCTATCCAATAGGATGCTACAACTCAACGAGATAAACGCTAAAACTATCATGTATGGTTTACTGCTGGGTATTAAGCAGATACACGATGCGGCTATAATTCATCGCGACGTCAAACCAGCAAACGTACTTGTCAGTACTGACCTTACTAACGTGTCTTTTTGTGATTTTGGCTTAAGTTGTTTAGAACAAGACCAATGTAACACGAATACTTTAAACCAAATATCTACACTACACTATCGAGCGCCAGAGCTCATTCTATCATACAAAGGATATGGAAAGGCAGTCGACATGTGGGGGTAAGCTAATTATTAATAGTTATTAACCATTCTCCAGAATAGGATGTATCTTTGCAGAACTATTAGCTGCTAGGAGACCTTTTTTCCCAGGTCGCGATGCCAAACATCAACTCGATTTGATCTTATCAGTTACAGGAACGCCTTCTGATGATCAAATATTCAGTTGCGAAAAATCCAAACTATATTTGAAACAATTACCCAAGAAAACACAAGCTGATCTTTCCAAACTACTTCCTAACGCTGATGAAACTGCTATTGATCTATTAGAAAAATTATTAAGTTTCAACCCACATACAAGAATCACAGCAGATGAAGCACTGAAACATCCGTACTTGTACGGATTCGAATCCGATATCAAGAATGAACAACCTATCAATGTTCGTCAAATCATCAAAAATGCAGAACAAAACTCGTCAGTGAATATTAAGAATGTCATCTATGAACACTGCATCCAGTTTAATTCTGAAATGGAAGTTGCACAAGGACAAATTCCATGCAAAACGATTGCTCCAGAGTGGGAAGCCAAACTATGCAATAGATTAGATATTTGCGGAAGTCGCACGGAACAGTACAGAAAAATGATTTCTGAGATGGCAGAGGAAGCATGTTGCGCGATGGATCGTATTTATCAAGAACAAGATGCAGCAGATGGTCGAGATATCATGACAAGATTCCGCAGTTGTGAAAACAGTGGAGATGAAGAAAAAATTCTTCGAGCGCAACGAGAAGTTGAAAAAATGTTACGTATTGCGGTAATCAAACATCGATTAGATATTAATGTATAATGTGTATAAAAACTAATTTATTATGAAACTAATGTCTAAAAAATGTTTGTTGTTGTACAATGAATCGTCTAATATCTTCAATGGTTTTTCATATTTGGTGCAATCGTGTAACCAGCGTAACGAACTCGTTGGTAGTGCTCTTCGCAAAAAGTGGTGCTCGAGCAACTCGGCTGCAGATTTTCTTCTCTTATTTTCGGCATCTAGTGCAAAACATTGATTAACAAAATCTACCAACTCTTGTGGGTAAAATCCATTATCGACTATCTCTACTTTTTTACATTGTCCTACGATAAACAGTTTTCTCATTGGATGCAATTCACTCAAATCTTGTCCGTCATAGTGTGTTTTTGCGTTCATTAAATGGACAAGAACAACCCCAATTGACCACACTCGGTCTCTATCGCTAGGAGGGTATATTGTCTCGAATCTTATTGCCTCCGGAGACATAAAACCAACAAATGGGGACATGATGGCAGATGCGTGGTACACCGCTGTAATGCGAGGATGAAAAGTACGTATTTTCCCGGTCGGCGATAGAAATAAGGTAGAGGTTGTGAAAACTTCGTGTTCGCATCTTTTGTTAAGTTCTTCACTTATGAGCAATAGTTCCCGAGCAATAGTTGCGATTATATTTGCGTTGGAAATGGGTTTAATATCGTGTAGCGTGACGTCCCTGTCTTTTCTATCAATAACGAGTTTGTACAGATTGGCAAAATTATACTGCTTATGAACATTGATAAAACATGGCTCCGTAAAGATAGAGTCCACTAGAATTTCAGTGGAACTGTGCATAATGTGTAGTAGCGAGAATAGCTCTTTTGTTGCTTTGTTGCGAACTAGGATTTCTTCTTCGTCACCGAAATTGTCGGTGCATTCTTCATATAACTCGTCAAACATTTGTGACAGATGCTTAGTGGACCGTTACAAAAACACGTTAGTTTTTATTCTGGTACTGGTTGTTGGTTAGCAAATGCGTCATAAACAGTTGTCTGTTGCATCTCTTCTTCTGGCGAAGTTGCATCCGGTTCTACTTCTGGTTGTGTGTCAAGATAAACGTTGATCTTCTTTGACTTCTTTTTGATGAATACAGCAATAGCAATAACAACAATAATGACGGAAAGTACAACAATTCCACCAATAACTGCGATCACTGCAGCGATGACTCCAACATTCGTACCGGATGTTGTAGATGGTTTTTGCGTATTAGTTGGTGCTACTGATGCGCATGTACCTTTCGTGCACTCAACACCCATCTTTGAAATCTGAATTGACATATTTTCATCTGCAGCGCTGTTATCTCTTTGCACTGGTGTTCCTGTTCCTGATTGGGAGAGTACATACGTAAACGTATCAGAGAAAAAGTTACTTGGTACGTTTGATGGTACTAACGAAGCTGCACAGACCAGAGAAGATCCTTGTAATAGTTCAGCTCTTACCATCCAACTTGTTTCTTGGTAAATTCGTAGTTTGAGAAGATATTGCACTTGCTTCAAGAAGGAACAAGCTAGAGTTTGTTGTTGTGGAGTTGTGTCAGAAGAATAACGAACAGAGATGGATGTAGCTAAAGAACCTGGAGTAATAGATAAAGCAACTTGTAAAAACTTTCCTGAACGCACGTACATCCATAGTTCAACAATATTTCCAGTTGTTGTTGAAGCATCAATTGAGAATGAAACAAATGATGTTTTGTCTTGTAGATCATATCCTCCTTTTGTAGATAGCGCTCTTCTTGATTTAGATGACGATGAGAACGTACTGGCTACTGTTATCACTCCGTTTGTAGAGTTGGCTACTTCTAGCGTATCAGCACCTTCGATGACGTTATCACCAAACGTCGAGTTATCAGCAAAGTTGATCTCTGCAATAACTGGAGGTGTAGTTCCTGTTGGAGTTTCTGTAGTTGGAGCTTCGGAAGTTGTGGGCGCAACAGTGCTTGTAGTAGGTGCAGTAGTAGTTGTTGTAGGAGGAATAGTAGTCGTAGGCGCTTGAGTTGTTGTCGTTGGAGACGGTGAGGTTGTAGTTGGTGTTTGTGTAGTTGTTATAGTTACAGGCGTTGGAGTTTGTGTAATTGTCGTAGGGGCTTGTGTTGTAGTTGGCATTGCAGTACTAGTAGTTGGCACATTTGTTGTGGTGGGAGCAACAGTACTTGTTGTAGGAGCTGTAGTAGTAGGTGATGTTGTTGTAGTGGGTGTAGCAGTCGACGTCGTGGGAGCTAGTGTAGTAGTAGTAGGGGTATGTGTTGTCGTTGGAGCAGTTGTACTAGTAGTAGGCGTACTTGTCGTTGTTGGGACAGTAGTGGTTGTTGGAGCAGTTGTAGTAGTTGCTACAGGAGCAGTTGTTGGAGAATCAGTGCTGGTCGTCGGCGCAGTCGTAGTAGTGGGAGTACTTGTGCTAGTTGTTGGAGCTTCTGTTGTTGTAGGAGTAGCCGTACTAGTAGTAGGCGTAGTTGTTGTAGTTGGCGCTATCGTTGTAGTAGGAGTAACTGTTGTTGTTGTTGGAGTGACAGTTGGTGTGGGAGTGTCAGTAGTGGTTTGAGTTGGTGTAGGAGTGTCAGTGGTAGTTGTAGGAGTAATTGTCAAAGTCGGAGCACTTGTTGTAGAATCAGTTGGAGTGGGAGTTGGAGTATCTGTTGTTGTTTGTGTCGGCGTTGGTGTATCTGTTGTAGTAGGAGCTATAGTTGTAGTGGTAGTTGGAGGCACTGTACTTGTAGTAGGTGCTAGGGTTGTTGTTGGTGTAACAGTAGTAGTAGGAGTGGGAGTTGGCGTATCAGTGGTCGTTGGAGCGACAGTTGTCGTAGGCGGAGAAGTAAGCACAAGTGTAATGTTCTGCGTAGGTACATAAGTTATACCATCATTCGAGATAGCTAAACTAATACTACTACCATTAGCTACATTAGAGTTGGGCACTTGACACAGAATCACATGGTCACTAATAAACGTAGCTAGGTGCTCAACAGTAATAGATCCATCACCAAACAAACACGTTGTATTTGTCCCAAACGATGATCCATGAAGAGTAACGTTATCACCAGGTACTACTTGAACATTATCAGTTGATGTCCACACTGGGATAGGCATATACTCGTACGAAATTGATTGTACTGTAACAAGAGTAATTTTGTCATTTGTTACTGAAAGTAATACAGATGCGATACTGTTACTCGCAGAGGTAAAGTTGGCAAGTGGTACAGAGCATGTAGCGTATGTACTGTTTTCACGAGTAGCTTTAACAGTTGCAGATATACCTAGTGTATATGTACATGTCATGTTGTTGGAGAATGAAGTTCCACGCAGTGCTATTGTATCTCCTGGTACTACATGCGTTTTATCGATTGATGTCACAACTGGAGCAGGCATGAAGTAGTATGTGATTTCATCTAGAAATGTAGTATATGATATCTTATCATTAGTTACTGATAATCCAATTATAACTGTGCTGTTATCACTTGTAGTCCAGTTGCCTAAAGGTACTTGACATTGTGTAAAAGTACTGTTAGTACGTGTAGCTTGTACTGTGACAGACGATCCATGAGTAAATGTGCATGTCATATTAGTGGCGAACGAAGATCCAATTAATGTTATGTTATCTCCAGGCACGACATGATGATGTCCACTTGCGGTAACTATTGGTGCAGGTACATAAGTATATGAGAGATGAACTGCAGATGAGTATGTTGTTCCATCATTAGATGCAGATAAATGAACAACAGCTGTTACACTATCAACTGATGTATAACTAGCCAGCGGAACGAAACATACAACGTTAGTACTGCTGATATAAACAGCAGATATATCTATTGTAGTTACACCATCAGTATACAGACACGTGGTATTGGCTGTGAAAGATGAACCTATCAGCAATACACCAGTCAAAGGCACGACTTGTGTCGAATTGACTGATGTTATGATTGGTGGGGGTAGATATGTATATGTGATCAGTTGAGGTGCTACTACATAGCGTATCATATCGTTCGATACTGATAGTACAACACTGACGGTAATGTTACTTACCGTTGTAAAATTACTCATCGGTACATTGCATTGAATGTATGAACTATTAGAATACGTGGCCGGTACAGTCAACGACATCGAGCCTGCAGTAAACTTGCACGTAGTATTGCTTGTAAACAGATCTCCATGCAGTATCACGATGTCATTTGGCCGTACATTAGTATTTTCAATAGATTGAATGATTGGTAATGGTATAAGCGTGTAGTATACCACCACTGCAGAGGAGTACTGCTCTCCGTTATTACTTACTGCTAAATTTAACGAAACAGTGGTATTTCTAAGAGTAGTAAAGTTTCTCATGGGCACTGGACATAGCGCAGTAGTGCTATTTATGTAAACGGCAGCTACTGAGATCGAATCTGCTCTGCCATATGTGTACCGGCACGTAGTATTACTTGTAAATCCAGAACCAGACAAAGATGTATTGTCACTTGGCGCAATGTTTGGATTGTACACAGTTAGTATGGCTGGTGGAGGAAGGTATGTGTAAGTGACATTTTGAGGAGCTTGACTGAACCATATTTCATCATTTGTAACGTAGAGTCGTAGGGATACAATAGAAGTTGTGGTTGTAGTGAAGTTCATCACTGGGACCGAGCATATCAGATCCGTCGCGTTAAGATAGGTACCAGGTACTTTGTCCACGTAGGAACTTGCATATATATACTTGCACGTGGTACTCGAAGTAAACCCAGATCCTCTAAGCGACACAGTGCTTCCAGGTTTGATGTTGGTATTTTGTACCAAAGTAACAGTGGGTGGTGGCATGTACGAATAGGTTACATTCGTTGACACAAATGTAACTTGATCATTTGATAGCGTTACTGTGACAGTTGCAGTAGAGTTGGCAGTGCTTGTGTAATTAGTAATTGGTATCGTGAGAGAAACTACAGTACTATTATAAAACGTAAGAGTTGCAGCGGTTGACTGCAAAGTTCCTGCTAGGACCAGCTTGCAACTTGTATTAACTGCAAAGTTTGTTCCATATAATACAAGTGTATCATATGGTGTGACTATGGTCTTATCTTGCGCTACAATCGCAGGTGGAGGTAAGTACGTATACATGAGTAACGATGGTGCAGAATTGTAATTCATTCCATCATTAGATACTGACAAATTCATAGCAACAATTGGCTGTTGCGCTGTTGTAAATCCAGTCACAGGTACTGTACAATTTGCATCAGTACCACTGGTAAATCCTACGTACACATACGAGTAACTTGTTCCGTAACCAAATCTACAAGTTGCATTTGATGTGAATGTTGCACCGTGAAGAGATATGACGTCACCAGGTTTAACGTTGATGGTACTTGTAGTCTCAATTATAGGTTGGTTTGCATATACCCAAATAACGGTTTGCGCTAGTGTTGGCATGCTACAACAGTTTTCGTTCGATGTGATGTTTGCTGTTGAACGAGGTTCTGTTGGATTGTACTTGATACAACATGTTGATGGCGAAGCAGTGGAGTAAGTTAACGTTTCATTACAACCACCTATACCAACATACACATTATACGAATCTTGCGAAACAGCAAATATGTTGAAGAACGTGTTACCATTCACAGAAATGTTCTTTGCAAGTGGTTCTGAAAGTACACTGTTTGGACTTCCTACTTGACCTACATCGTTACTTCCCCAAGCTAGCACTCGTCCATATGATGTTCTGGCATAAGCAGTCTTAGCTGCTAACTTGACTGATGTTATAGTCTCATTAGCATCGAGAACACCATCCAAGTTTGTAATACGTATCAAAGATATGCTTGAACTTCCTTGAGGACGTATCAATAAATCAGTATTGTCACCAAGTCCATATAATGTACCATCAGCATACAAAATCATGATATTAGGTTGGTTTACAGATATAGTGATGACATCTACTCCAAACTTGAGATTTGTGATAAAAGTAGGAATAGTTCGTTGGATTACTATACCAACGCTACTTTGTTGCAAGGTACCCCACATATGTATCGAAGAGTCTGATGCTGCAAACGCAACTGACGCGTAACCACCGGCACCAATATGCGTAGTTATTCTGTTAGCAATAGTGCTGGTCATGATAGGAATAAAATAAGAAGATGACGCTATTTGGTTAGCATGATAACATGTACTTACTTGTTGAACCGTCACCAAGCGAGTAAAGAGTGTTATCTCCCATGGTAAACACTCTGTCGTTTGTAGTGAGAACTAGTACATGGGAGATTCCAACTTTGAACGATTTGATAACAGCGGTGCCCATTGAACCTACTGGAACCTTACTTATGATATTGGTGTTACCTCCCCATGAGTAGAATCCATTGTCACTAGATAACGCGTAACAAGAGGTACTTCCACACTTGACATCTACGATTCTACTGGTTAATCCGTTGGTATTTACTGCTACAGGGGTAGCACGGTTAATGTTGGAGCCATCACCGAGTTGTCCATTTTGATTCAAACCCCATGCGTACATATTCCCAGTAGTTGTTAGCACTACTGCAAAACCTGTACCAGCTGCTATTGTAACTATATTCCGTTGAATATTTGCAAGTAGAGGAATATATTGGTTCGTAGTTGATCCATCTCCTGCAACTTGTGAGTAAGTGTTACTACCTAATCCATATATGTAGTTATCAACAGCACAGTTACTTGGTGTGACGGTAATATTAGTGCCATACTCGCAACCATCTGTTGCAAACAGGTTGTTCACTTTGGAAGCGATAGAAGAGATGTTTCTTCCTGGGATATCCATAACAACTGGAATAGTCGCTGCTGCAGTTTCGTTAGCGCCCAAATTTAACTGTCCATTTGTATTTACGCCGAACGCTAATACTCTACCGTAACTCGTATAAAAGTAATGTGCGTTATACATTCCTTCAACATTTGTTATTCTTTCTCCAGATTGTAAAACATATGTGAATACTGTGAAAAGTGTAGGTGAGGTATATACAAAAGCACTAAATGGAGTATATGTAAACTATATACAGTTAGAAATGATAATTAGATCATACGTATGGCACAGTACCGTTGTTGTCAAGAATGACGAACACTTCTCCACTGGTTGCTACTAGTGATATAATATCATGTGTGCTAGCTGCATCTACAAATTTTCTTTCTGAAACGGAAACAGGAGTAGGTACTAGCTTTGCAACTGTTGTACCGTCTCCTGTTAGGTAATATCCATTATTAGATACCGAGTATGCTGCTCCCCACATATACACAGAAGTACCCGAACTTGTTAATGCAATCGAGTGATACGGTCCATTAACTGTCTTTACAATCGTTACTGGTGCTATCGATTGTAAAAATACAGGTAGTATTCTATTAATATTTGTACTATCGCCAATTTGGCCATATCTATTGATTATTAGATGTAATGCGTCAACTTACTGATTGTTTCCTGTTGCGTACACTTTGCTATCTTGTGTGAGGAATAATGTATGATATGAGATGCTCATTGACTTTAGAGCTCGACTACCTATTGCCATTTTACTAACGAGGACAGGTGTCGCTCGATCTGTGGTAGTACCATCTCCTAGTTGACCAAACTGATTGCTACCCCAACCCATTAATGTATTATCTAATTGTAAGTATGAAAAAGCGATAATTACCTTGCGCTAAAGCCACACATGTGATACTATCTGATGCAGTAGGAGTATTGCACGCCATAAATAGAATAGCTGAACTAGTGAGTAAAGTTGTCGGAATTAGCGTTCCATTGAGTGTATACGCCTTTCCAGTGCTAGAAAGAATCATTCCTGATCTTACATCGGCGATGAATCCATCAACAAAACTTGTGTTTAGTAGTTTCAAACCACCAGGTCCATATTGATACACATTGTTCGATTTTGAGCATGCAAAAGTAGGAGGAGCGATATTGACAGTGTTATGAGGACAGTTGTTGCTTACAGCAGTAATCGTTTGCATAGCTTGACTTTGTGGTGAGCTAACTGTTCCTACTACTTGTAATGGCAGCGTTGCTTGCATTAAAAGCGATGCAGATGGCATATACGTGCTGTTCGCACCGACTCCGAGTCCATTACCACTATTATCGCCAATTGTTAGAACTCTACCCTTACTGGTAGTGTATATAATCAATCTTGTAGCTTGATCTACAGCCGTTATAGTTTCGCCATTATATAGCGCATATGAGTATAACGTAGTACATGGGCCGAAGAACTTTCTTACTAGTGTGGCGCTAGAGCACTATGATTGTTAGAATTTTCAATACAAGTACCTGTCCAAATGTTTGATCTCCCACAAGAAACACTACTCCATCACTTAATACAAATATTGCATTGTATAGACCAGATTTCATACTTACTATTGCTCTTCCAGGACCAATTAAAGTGGCTAACGATGGACTCATTGTCACAGGTAGATTATTAGGTGTTGCTGTGTTATCACCTGGACCAGTAACACTAGGTGATGTAGAGCTTCCGTGGTAGATAGCTCCCCAAACATACAGGGTGTTTGTAGAAACACCAGTGTAAATCATACCGTGATTTCCTCCAGTACTTGTGTCGTTGAAAGATGCACCACCTAGGTTACTTAAATTTACTTTTTCTGGTGTGGTGAATGGATCAACACTAGCGCTTCCAATACCAAGTTGTCCAAGAGAATTACTTCCCCATGAAAACAGATTACCATCGGTGGTGTATACTAAAGTGTGATATGAACCCATCTGGATCGAAGAAATCACTCTAGCTTTGATTTTACCTCGGTATATGAACACTGGTAAGGGTCGAGATGTGGTTGTTCCATCTCCTAGTTCACCTATTATATGTGAGTAACTAATGCGAAACCATACCAAATGTATTATTGCCCCATCCATACATGGAATTATCTGATAATAATGCAATGCATGAAGCGGTGCCACATGTAACAGATACTACTGTTCTCGGAATTCCAGAGATTATAGTGGGAGTTAACTGCGTATACGTCGTCGTGTTTGTGTTCCCTAGTGAACCACCCGTGTTAAGACCCCACGAATAAAGCTTTCCACTCACTGTTAGAGCGACACCATGATAAGATCCATATTTCACCTCTACTATTCGCTCTCTACCAAAATCCGTGCTAGTAAACGGAGCAACAGGTGACAAACGATCTAACGTTGACCTATCTCCAATTTGACCATACGAATTTGAACCCCAAGAGTAAAATGATGCGTTGCCGCAATTAGTTGTATAATTTCTAGAAACTAGTGGAATTGTGTACTCACAGCCATCTGTTGCTACAAGTAAAAATGATTCATTATATCTTGCATGTGAGTTTGGTAACGCGATAAATGGAGAAGACATATTCTTATATAATCCATCCAGTGAGCACAACGATCCTACTGATGATCCACATACGTTGACATTGGTATCTCCCCACATAAAAAATCGACCATAGTTCGTGCGTGCTACAGAAAGTCCAACACCTTGGAAAATAGAAGTGTAATACTCTCCGGTTACGTTAGTGTACGTACTTGGTACTACACTAAAGATCATAGACAACTTGGCTGTTGTATTTGCACTGGCGTCACCAACTTGTAAGTAACTGTTATCACCAAAGGCATAGATACTACCATCGCTAGCTAGTGCCATGGCGTTACTGTAGCTAGCGCTAATGGACTTGATTATTTTGTTACCGTACAAACTCGAAGATATTACAGTAGGTACGTTACGCGCTACACCTGCACCATCACCCATACCAAGCACCGTGCTATTGGCAATTGATGATAATGTTCCCCATGCGTAGATGCTACTATCTGTATTGAGTACCATAGATATATACCCACCAGCAGCCATCATAGACATTGTTTTTCCATTAAACGATGTTAAAACAATTGAATCAGGGTACATTCTATTCGTGTTTGTACCATCTCCTAGTTGACCTGCTTGATTGAAGCCCCAACTAAATATCGCTGTATCTGTACCAGCATTATAGTAATGATTTCTTGTTAATGCCATAGCATGATGAGTACCCATAACAATGGATAAAATTGGTCTAGAAGCTATTGCTCCTCTTTGTATAAGAGTAGGAATTCTAGTTACTGCGTTTGGCGCGATATCTACACCGTTTACAACTATTATATAAGTATACAAAAAGAGATCACAAACCTGTACAAATGTTACCCCAGTACACTAAATCGTTCTTGTTTGTAACAGCGAAACATGCAGTAGCACCACATGCGAAACTATTTACAGTTCTTTGATACAACGCAGAACTTGCGCTGACATCTACTGCAACTGGTGCAAGTGCCGCTGAAACTACTGAATTATCTCCTAATGTACCTGCAGTATTGTTTCCCCACGAGTATAACTTTCCTGTTGAGCTCAACGCAACTGTAAACCCTAACCCTGCTTTTACATCAACAATGTACTGTCCGTTGAGTATTCCACTCATATCGATCTGTGTTGGAATATATGCTGTTGCAGTACCTCCTGGAAGAGCAAGTTGACCAATTGAATTACTTCCAAGACCATGAAGTTTTGGTGGATTACCTGGACATGAAAACGTATATGTAGGTAATGCTGTTGTTGGATTATTGTCACAACCGTCCATGGTGAATATCGTTTTGACACCACTTGTAGATATTTTGGAGATTTTCTTGAATGGAGGTATGTACGATTCATAAACTTTCATTAGTGGCGTTGATACACTAGCATAACCTATGCCTAACAAACCATCGGCATTACTTCCAGCAGCCATCAACCTATCTTGATCTGTAACAATGTACCTGATCCGTTCACCTGTAATGATTGTTTTTGCGTCCCAATTTTCTCCAAAGTAACGTGTTTGGTCAATGCTCAAATAGAACAACACATAAGTGTTGCTGCTAACAGTAGCATAATTTCCCAACTATAAACGTTATAAATGTGAAATTTCACATTACCTGTCCATACTGACCTTCTCCGTATCCATATGAAAAATGATCACTTGCTAAGCAATTAGCACCAGTGTATCCAACGTTATTTGAAAGAATAAACTTGTTTGAGACGTCTATCGCTACTTTTGTAGGATTTCTAGTTCCTGCAGCAGGATTACTATTATCACCGATTCCATATCTCACATCAGCAGACGAAACGGGATCAATGAAATATAACGCTCCCCAGTTGTATAATCCACCATCTGAAGTAACTACACTTGCCAAGTAGTTTCCAGCAGAAATTTGAATTGGATACTTTCCAGATAATGCCAAGTTCATGGTTACGTAAGTGAATGACGTGGTAGCTGTCGTCACAGCGTTACCGTTATCGCCTAGAGATCCATATGTATTATCACTGTCATGTTAGTATCCAAGTGAGAAACATACCCATAAGAGTACAACTTGTAGTCGTAACCTAAAACATAAAAGGTACCAATTCCACAAGCAATTTGGAAAATTGGCATTTGATTTGTTAGTACACCACTCCTCAAGTTGACTGGAGTAGTTTGCACAGTTGATTTTACTTTTGCTCCCCATCCTACTAGATCTCCTGCTGCAGTCACTCCCATACAGTTGTTCCAGTGACAAGTGATCTTTGTATAAAACTTGTTTGATCCGATATCCAATGGAGTTGTTCTATCGGTACTGGTAGTACCATCACCCAATAAACCTTGATAATTGGTACCCCATGTATATAATTTTCCACTTTTCGTTATTGCTGCATGCATACCTCGTCCAGCAGCAGCGCTAACTCTACCCCACGCCATTTTCACATCAACAACGTACTCTGAAGCCAACTCGGGAACGACAGTAGGTAGAGAGTAACCAGAACCCATAACATATGTTTGACTGGGTCCACAATACTCACAACCATCAGTCCAAAAGACCATTGATAGATATGTACTTGATGTTAACTCAGTTCCTCTATATGTAGCAATAGACATGGCTAACGTTTTCGGTGGTACAGCGATATCAAGAGGCACGTATACAGGACCTGGTTTTACACCTAACAGACCTGTTGTAGTTTGACCCCACCCTAACCAACGTCCAGAAGAAATTTGCATGTACTGCGAGAACGTTCCTTGAATGATATCCGTTTGATATTCAGTACCACTCATAACAAACTGCAAGGATAGTTGATTAATTACTACGGTAGATCTTGATGCTACTACAGTAGAATCCCATGGATGTTCGATCTATATAAAGT
>JAESGV010000828.1_pt1 | contig 13296 bp, 8 predicted proteins | sample 9269781 | NCBI WGS metagenome assembly JAESGV01 (sample SAMN15741586, study PRJNA653496) | algae metagenome | isolation source: Tildeniella torsiva UHER 1998/13D and co-occurring heterotrophs from... | place: Slovakia: Slovak Paradise National Park, Hrabusice, Kosice Region | collected 2000-01-01 | reverse complement strand
GTTTACGTAAATCTTCTAGTTTTCGTTTCATCGTATTTCGTTCTATTTTGATTTGTGTAGTGTGCTCCCAGTTCGCTTTGAATCTATCATTCTGTTCTCGAGCATTTTTCTCTTCATATCCTCTTCGATTATCTTCTAGTCTCCTTCTCTGGTTTATTAGGTAATTCCTCTCTTGCGTTAGTCCCACACCTTGTTTAAACATTTGTGTAGTTGTAATAAGCTTCCCGCTTTACTGTAGTTGAGTGAAAAGGGCAACTTTGTGCTGGAGTCTTTCAACGCAAGGTTTGTGTTCATGTTGCTATTGCGTTTGCAAGAAATGACAGGTAACATTTGTAAGCAACACAACCAAGATGCACAAAACTTTGCTTGGAACAAGATGTTTTACACACTTATGCAAGGCACTTGTAACACCACCGCGTAGGCTGTATACTACGCCCAAAGCTGTCGCAACACAAAGCAGTGTCCCACTGTACGATACACAATCCAAAATATTCGCTATTCCGCAAAACACACAAATGCTGAACGCTAAAATAAGCGAACTCTGTAAAAATAATGTCGATGACGCGATAGATCTACTTGAAACATCATTTAAAAAAGGCGTTTCTCCAGATGCGTCAACTTTTGTACCACTATTAAACGCCATTGCTCGCAACGAAAACACACAGCAACTAGAGGCTTGGATACGAGCCATGGAAACACGATACAAGATCAAACCAGAACAATTTCACAAGAATGTGTTACTTTCCGCTTTATGCAAAGAATCTCTCGAAAAAGGATTCAATTATTTCGAACAAATGAAAGAGAAAAATGCATCGTCGTACAATACTATACTAGGAGCCTACTTGCACAACCTTAAAGTAGGAGAGGACATGCTAACAAAAGCAAAAGAGTTGTTTGACGGTATGATCGCTAAAAGTATCATTCCTACTGCGTACAACTTTTTATTGATACTTAGTGCTTACGCAGAAATTGGAAAGATAGAGCAAGTCGAAAAACTGTACGAACTACGACGCAAGTTGAAATTTCCACAAGATAGTACCGTTGAAGCGATTCTAGTCACAGCGTACTGTAAAGTTGATGACATTGAAAAAGCAAAAGAGAGATTAAGTAAGGCAAACTTGTCAGCGTACAACAACATCTTACAAACTCTACTTGCTAATAAGCAACTAGATGATGCCGTTTCTATTTTTACTAGCATGACAGGAGAGATCAAACCCAATATCGTTACACTGAATACTATGCTCAGTGGCTACATCAAAAATGAAAAACCAGAACGTGCAAGAGATCTATACTATCATATGCCAAAAAAGTATGGTGTAAGGCCTAATGGAGCCACAAAATCAATCATGTACACTATTTCGCGTAAGAAGGAGGAAACAGTGTTGGAATTGACTTCGTTGAATAGAGAAATAAGTAATTCGTGCGAGCGTGGTAATGTAGAAGATGCACTAGCTAAATTAGAGATGTTCATAGCACAAGGTTCAACACCAGACGAGTACACTTTTGCTCCTATACTCAATTACTACGCAAGCAAGAGTAGTGACTCGGCTAGACAATTTTTAACAGAAATGCGAGAGAAATACAATTTTGAGCCAACAATTGTTCACCAGAACAAAGTACTAAGCGCTTTGTGCAAAGAAAACATACAAGAGGCTCGAAAGTATTATGACTCAATCGCAGAAAAAGATGTATACACCAACAGTGAAATGATCAGTGGATACTCCAAGAATAACATGCTCGGAGAAGCAACTACGTTGGTCAAGTCACTGATACCATCACTAGAGAACGTTGATTCTGGATTGTTGAGTAGTGTGATTAGTACATATGCTAATGCTGGAAACAAGGAGAGAGCTTTAGAACTTGATGCTCTACTCAGTGAGCATGGTCTCAAACCTGATTTGGTCACTCAAAATGCTGTACTAAAGGTGCACTGCAAAGCAGCAACTATGAAGAGGGCAAAGGCGTATTTTGATAGCATGGATAAACACGATGTCGTCTCGTACAATACTCTGCTCAAAGGTTACTCCGATCGTGTGAAACGAGATGAAGAAGAGATGGTAAAAGAGGTAGAGAGCATATTTGAGCAGTTACAAAGAACATCCATTCGTCCAACGCAACAAACTTTTGTGTCATTACTTACTGTTTATGGATCGACGCAAACACCTGTAAAAATGAACAAGGTTCTCGATTTAATGGATGAATACAAAGTTCAACGAAACGATTTCTTAGATTGTGCAGTAATGAAAGCGTACATGAACGCAGGTCGTGTTGAGGAGGCAATGGCACAGTTCGAAGATTCCAGAAAAACAGCAATCGAGTATAACATCATTATTGATGGCTTGTTACGAGCAGGACGAACGGAGAAAGCAAAATCGTTGTTTGAAACAATGTCGACAGAAGGTGTGCGACCTGATATTGCAACGATGAACTCATTAGTAACAGGATTCCTGCGTGCAAGAAGACCTGACATCGTGGTAGGAATAATTCGAGAAATGGAAACCAAGCACAAGGTGAAACCTGACATGATCACTCTAAATGCATTATTAGAGTTCACTTGTAGTACAGATCTTGAACAAGGCATAACCATGTTCAATGTTATGCAGAAAAGAAACTCTAATTCGTACACGATCATTATTAATGCAATTTTGAGTTCAAATAGTAAACACGAACCAGAAAAATATCTAGAAAAAATGAACAAGGAAGGTGTTGCTCCTCAAAGTGCGTTAGTGAATGTACTTGTGAACTGGGCAGTTAGAGAAAGTGTTAGTGATGTGGTGCTCACGTTTATTCGTGAAGCAACGTCAAAACATGGCGTAGAGTTTAACAATAGAACAAAAACGGCGATTTTGTCGGCGTATGTGAGAAATGGAAAAATGAATGCAGCTTTGGAGCAGTTCAAGTCAATCAAAAATCCAAATGTTATGGCATTTACTGCATTGCTAGATGGATATCTTGCGAAGAAAGATAAAACAAAAGCAAACGAGTTACTAGCGAAAATGAAAAGAGAAGGAGTGGAGCCTGACCTTGTGTTGCAACGAAGAATCTACGATGCTGGTCTAACGTACAGTAAATAGTAAACATACTGCTTTTGTAAATCAAGTGGGCTCGTCAGCCGTCACATTTTCAGTAACAAAACACCACCAACATGTGTATGCAAGGATTTGACAGTGGTCCACTTGGTGTCGCCATAAAAATTGTTTTTGCTCCAGGTATGTTCGCATTCTCAGTTCTAATTCGTAGTGTACATTTACGTTGGCGTAAAGAAAGCCAAGGAGGAACTACCTGGACTCATTGAGCGAACTAACACTAAAATGTACGATTTCTTGACACCAGATGCGCTGCAACGTAACCTCGTCAAATATGGAACTGTATTAGCCATGAAGAACGATGATTACTATTCATACAAACGTGGAGTGGTCTATTTTCTTCTAGGAAGATACAATGACGCCATTTCGGATTTCGACAACAGTATCAAGTGGTCAAAATCCAATGACCCATACCAAGCGCATTACTATCGTGGTTTGATACTTTCTCGTTTGGCACGATACGGTGAAGCAGTTGATGCCTACACTTCAGCACTAGAATCATTTTCAGAATCTACAGATTCACCAAAAACTCCAGTACGCGATACCATGCGTTCTACAAAACGTGCTATCAGTCGTTATAGCCATGGTCTTACCGAATCATTAATAACTAGACTCCACATCAAAGATTCTGCAAACGTTATCGAAAAGCAAAAACGAAGAGAGCAAGTAGAAGATACTATCGACGCACTATTCAAACTCAAAATTGACAAATTTGATATTTTGAATAATCGTGCTCTTGCCAATCTATCAATTGGAAATTATGACCAAGCTATCTGCGATCTATTAAAAACAGAAGAAGCCAAGCATCACTACGTGTTCAATTTGGGCTACACCTACTACTATAGTGGAGATTGGGAATTAGCAGTCGTATCCTTTGAACGAGCGATGGAAGTGTTTTCTACGCAAGAACCAGGTGAAGAAGTACCACTGGATTACTTTATTTATTTGGCCTGCGCGTTGGAGAGATTCGGAGAAAAAGAAGAAGCGGAAGATTTACGTAAGCATATTCTAGAACGAGAACCAAAAGCAAACGTGAACCCGTTCCACTACAAATTTTTACCTGACCCGGTGTTCATGCACGTCATGTCGTTTTTAGATCACGCATCACTATCGCACTTGGGAGCAACTTGTAGAACGCTAAACCTAATGTCAAGACATGAGTCCTTGTACAAGACAGTGTACTGTACACCTGTTGGTGAATACCAAACTCGAAACTATTCAGATTACTTTGAGATGGTCAAAAAGTACTCCAAAGGTGTTGATACCGTGTATATTGACGATCCAAGACAGTATGGAAGTGCATACTTTGGGTTAAAAAATCAAAGCTTCAAAGTAATCAAAGTTAGATCTATCTTGGGAGATCTTGGGTCATTATTACGAGAGAATGATTGTTCTCAAGTAGAGATATTGCATCTTGAAGATTCTTACGCGTCAAGGAAATCACCAGCTGTGATACCAAACTATGTAGGAATGAAGAAATTGAAAAGCTTGGTTTTGAGAAAGTGCAGATTTGAAATTATGGACACAATCTTGGCTGATTGTGGTAGTACGCTAGAACACTTGGAAGCTAAAGTTGCTGCGAGTACTGTGTTAGAACACTGCCATCAACTAAAGCAAAAGAATGGAACAAAAGATGTGTGGGTGTTGGCTACTGTGTTGTAGATCTACTTTAATAAAATGCAGTTTTCATGGTACCAAGAGGAACCAGAAATTGTCTCTGTAAAATCTGTGAACCGCACGCAGGGGTATTAGAACACACCACGATAGTACAGGAGCGAGACGGACGGGTTCTTCTTTTTTATTCCTAAACTGCGTGTCCGGATTGAAAGAGCGAGATGGTTTAAAAGGCAATTCACCCGCAAACCAAACAAACAACAAAAGATGACAAATCAAAACATAGAGGAGATACCTCAGCCACCAACAGACCTACTGTTGGGTAACATGCGATTGCTTGACAGGAAGCTTCCTGTGCAATCAATGGCAGCCCTCGCAAATAAATGGGGACCTATTTACCGCTTGGAGTTTTTAGGAGGAAGAAAAATTATCATGGTCGCCTCCCAAGAAATAGTGAACGAACTGTGTGACGAAACCAGATTCAAAAAATTTATTGGAAAAGCTCTAGATGAAGTACGTGCTTTTGCAGGTGACGGATTATTTACTGCTCACAACAACGAGCCAAATTGGCTTACCGCACATAGAATTTTAATGCCTGCATGTAAGTTACTGAATTTATTATGACTTAATTTTTAGTCGGCCCAAAAGCTGTACAGGACATGCTACCAGAAATGGACGATATCGCAGAACAGATGTGCGCCAAGTGGGAGCGTGTTGGTGATCACAGCATCATTGACATTGTAGATAATCTCACGCGCCTTACTCTAGACACAATAGCGTTGTGTGGATTCGACTACCGATTCAACTCGTTCTATTCCACAGATATGCATCCATTTGTAGATGCTATGGTCGACTCGCTGATCGAAGCAGGTTCCAAAAGCAGACGATCTTGGGTCGCCGACAAACTCATGATCAAGAGTAACAAAAAGTACAAAACTAACATCAACTTGATGAACAAAACGGCAGATGAAGTTGTCGCCGAAAGAAAGAAAAACCCTAAAGATGTCAATGATTTATTGAATCGCATGTTGAACGGAAGAGATCCAGTAACTGGTGCCGGACTCAGCGACGAAAACATTCGTTACCAACTCATTACGTTCTTGATTGCAGGTCACGAAACTACTTCAGGAATGTTGAGCTTTGCATTGTACCAAATGATCAAGCATCCAGAAGTGTTGAGAAAAGCACAAGAAGAAGTCGATACCATCGCTGGTGTTGATCAAATATCACTCAAACACCTATCACAATTCACATACTTGGATCAAATTCTCAAGGAAACGTTGAGGTTACATCCTACTGCACCTGCGTTCGTCGTAAGTTCTGAGAAAGATGAAGTTATCGGCGGAAAGTATCAAGTTAAAGCAGGTGAACCTTTGATTATCTCATTGATCGCGTTACACAAGGACAAGAAAGTATGGGGTGAGAACGCAGCAGAGTTTGACCCAGATCGTATGAGTCCAGAAAAGTTTGCAGCGTTACCCAAGAACTCTTGGAAACCATTTGGAAATGGCATGCGTGCGTGCATTGGAAGACCTTTTGCTTGGCAAGAAGGTTTGCTAGTACTTGCCAAAGTTCTACAACGATTCGACATTATCGATCATGATCCATCGTACAAGTTACAAACCAAAGAGTCACTTACCATGAAACCAGCAGGATTTTTCATCCGTTCGAGAGTCCGTAAGAGTTGGATCAACAGAAAACCAAGAATAACATCAGCACCTACTGAGTCACAATCGATCAAATCACCACTTGAAGTGGAAGCTCATAGAGGTCCTCTAAACATTCTCTTTGGTTCCAACAGTGGTACCTGCGAATCGTTCGCGAATACTCTTCAAGAAGATGCCAAAGCAAGAGGATACGATGTAACAATTGCTCACTTGAACGCAAACGCTGGTAACTTACCAATCAATGGTCCCATTTTGATCGCAACAGCATCATATGAAGGACAACCAACTGATGACGCAGCACAATTTGTTGCCTGGCTAACGCACATCAGAGAAGGTTCACTCAAAGGTATCAAATATGCTGTAGTTGGAGCTGGTCACACCGATTGGGTTGACACATACCAACGCATTCCAAAATTCATCGATAGTAAACTCGAGTTTGCAGGAGCAGAGAGACTCATTGCAAGAGGTGAAGTAAACGCTGCAGGAGATGTGCAAGGCGACTTCGACGAATGGAGAAACAAACTTTGGAACATTCTAACACCAGGTGGTGAAGAAGAAGTCTTATCGTCAAAAGTAAGCGCAGAGATCATTCATGGATCAAGAGATACGCTATTGCGCGTTAAGAACTTGCGTCCAGGTCAAGTACTATCCAATGTTGAACTCGTGAAAGAATCAAAAGAAGGAGAGGTATCACGATCCAAGAGACATATTGTAGTAAGTCTTCCAGAGGGTATGACATATCGCGCTGGTGATTACTTGGCTGTACTTCCTATTAACCCAATGGGAGTAGTGAACAAAGTCATTAGTCACTTTGCCCTACAACACGATGACAAAATCACACTCAAGTCAGGAAAAGCAAATCGTAACAACTTGGCATGTCCACTAGATGAGCCAGTATCTGTAACAGAATTGCTTCTTCACTATTTCGAGTTGTCACTACCTGCAACCAAGAGGAATATACTAGCGTTGATGGAATGCACGCAAAACACGTTGGACAGACAAAAGTTGCAAGAGATTGCTGATGAGACAGATAAGAATTCTAAAGAATCTGCAGCACCAAGTATCATCGACGTTTTACGCAAGTATACATCCATATCACTTTCATTTGGTGCTTTTATCGAGATGCTAGTACCTATGCGTGTTCGTCAATACTCAATCTCGTCGTCACCACTTTGGTCACCAAATAAATGTACTATCACTGTCGGTGTGCTCAACGCACCATCCTGGAAAGGAGAAGGTAACAAAGAGGGAGTCGCGTCCAACTTTTTGGCAAGTTGCTTACCAGGAACTATGGTTTCTATGATGACTCGTGCGTCATCGTTCAAGTTACCTGAAGATCAAAAAGTACCAATCATCATGGTTGCAGCTGGAACAGGTATCGCACCATTCCGTGGTTTCATTCAAGAACGTGCAGAGTTGATCAAGAAGCAAGAACAAGTAGGCGCTGGGCTCTTATTCTTTGGTTGTAGAAATCCTGATATTGATTATGTCTACCGTGATGAACTGCAACAGTGGAGTAACGCAGGAGCTGTAAAGCTTCGTTGTGTGTTTTCAAGAGCACCAGAGAAAGAAGGTATTTGCTACGTTCAGCACAAGATTTGGGAACAAAAAGAGGAAGTAGCTGCTTTACTCGACCAAGATGCTCACATTTTTGTATGTGGTGAAGGTACAGGTATGGGCGCAGCAGTGAAGAAAGTGTTCGTAGAAATATATAAGGAACACAAACAATGTACACAAGAAGAAGCAGAAGCAAGAATGAGTTCTATGGATAAGAGATACTCAGTCGATGTGTTTGCATAAATTAAATTATCAAATTTTATAGAGCACTTGCATTTACAGCTTGTACGATAGCTGTGTACTGTTGTATTTATGGAGCAAGCGTTTTATTAATGAAGCCAGTCGTAAAGCGAGCCGTAACGCGACGATTCGGATGTCTAAATAAAGCTATTGAAATTTGCTTATTTTAGCGCGAGTTTCGCAGAAACACAGACTTAAACTATAAAAAAATGAAACAAGCCCTCATACTAGTAGGTGCTTGTTGTCTAATAACTTATGTGAATGCGTTTATCACCATTCGCAACGGCTACTTTTTTGACACAGACAAAAACCAAGTTTACATCCCACACGGTATCGGTAAGTGTCATTCATGATGACTAACTTTACGCAGCGTATCAGTCATGGTTCGGTAACTATGGCAAGTGGGAGACAGCCGCACAACTAGAGGCTGATATGAGACAAATGAAAACAATGAATGTGAATTCTATGCGAGTAGATATTATTTGGGGACTTATTGAGTCTCAAAAAGGCATTTACGACTTCAGCAAGTACGACTTACTAGTCAGTCTTGCAGAAAAATACGATATCAAACTTTTTGCTTTAATTAATGCCTATGGTATTCCAGGGTGGGCACCTGGTAGAGATTTAATCGGTCAAGAAGGTGATAACTTGGACCCAGGATGGATGTCTGTATGTTTCTATTTTTTAAACTAACGCATCTAGATGCATCCACCAGGTCCAGACGTAGGAAAGGACATTACACCAGCAACAAAAATGTTTACCCAAACATGGGTTTCTGACCAATTGAGTATTGAAAATCCAGATGCACGCGCAAGTGTCGCGAACTATTTCAAACAAGTCGTTTCTCGCTACAAGGACAGCAAAGCCATTGCAGGTTGGATTGTCGGAAACGAATATGGCTATCTTGGTCTTTGGAGTTTCAGACAAGAAGGTTACGACCCAGCCACAAAGAAAGCCTTCCGTGAATGGTTGGCAAAAACCTACAACAACGACATTGCTGCACTCAACGCAGTATGGGGTTCGTCATTTGCTAGTTTCGATGCAGTTATCATGCCCATTGACTTTAACCGAGACCGTGCAGACTGGGCTGATTTGATAGCTTTCAGAGAACATTCTACTGCCGATTTTATTGCCATGTCTACTCAAGCATGTAAAGAAGCTGACCCAAATCATTTGGTTTCGTACAGCAAACTTGGTCTCGTTTTCGGACCACAAGATTGGCAATACAATGCTGAAGATGATGTCACTATTGTCAACGCATGTAGGGAGAGAGGATATCCACTAGATTTCTTCTCGATTAACAATTACGCTTCAAGCGCAATCGGAATGGAAATGCGTAGTGGTCAGTGGGGTATCGAACTAGTGAAACGTACCGGGCTACCAATTCTCGTTACTGAACTTGGGTGCACCAGCACTGATATCGAGTTTTTAGATCCAAAATCAAACGAAGGATTCTCCGATCAACGACAAGGAAATTTGATTGCAAATCAAATCATCGGAGCAATGTTAACTGGTGCTATTGGAGTACACGTGTTCACATGGGAAAATCGTGATTACATCACCACAAGAGAGTATGGATTTGGAATTACCAACATGGACCGTTCACCAAAGCTTTCCTACGCACACGTTGCTAAAGCATATCAAATGTTGGAAAATATTATTCAATTTGACATTAATATCATTACTGACCTACAACGCGATAACTATGACGCGTTAATGTACTGGCCAAATCAAATTGATTCCGTACACAACAGATTCCTCGTTGAACAAGGTTCACTTCACGGTGTAATGGAACGTATCGGTTTCAAAGTCAAGTATATCAACGAAACTCAATTACGATCTGGACAATTCAACAATGGCAAATTGTTGATTCTTCCATTGAACGAACGCATGCAAGCAGGCGACATGAAATACATTAATGACAACATGTTAAGCAATGGAGTTAATGTACTTTCCAACGCAGTACTACCAGGTTACCAAGACTATCACGTGAACAAACTCGCTGATTTTGAAACTAATTTGGCTACTATTTTTGGTGTAAAAGCCAAAACTATTAATACTTTTGATGGAAAGGTAGATAACTACTGTGTATGTGAAATGAAGCACACAGTCATTGAATTGAATCCAAACGTTGCGTTCCAACCAGATATCGCAAAAGATCAAAAGTTATATGCTGTACCATGGAAATACAGCACGATTGAAGCAATAGACGCTCAAGTATTATATGGTATGAGAATCATTGACCAAACAAACGAGTTTTTACCTGCTGTCACTTTGAAATCACACGAAAAAGCCAAAGCGTTATTGTTCTCGTACACTATGGGTGAAGCATACATGACTATCCAAGATCACTACAGCATGTTGAAAGGTTTACTTGTCAACTCTGATATGATGGGTCTAAGCACAAACGTACAACTTACTGGATCAGGAGCAGTTACTCCATTCTTTTACAAAACAAATGATGATAGAGCAGTGTTGTACTTGATGAACTGGGATGATTATAAGAGCACAACTGTCACCGTACAAGTTGATTACATGAAGGGTAAATCTATTCGTGATTTGAGAAACGATAGAGCACTTGTTGACCCTAACAGTGCTGATGGAAAGTTGACAGTAACACTTGGACAAAACGAAGTCAAATTATACATTATTGGTGATGCAGTCAAACCATCCATAGGTATCGATCCAATCAACACACCTGCAAGTGTTATTCCAAACGGTGTACCTGTTGTCGTAAGTGTAAACTATGATACTGCAGGAAGAAAGAGCAGCGACATAACTGTTGAACTTCGTCAAGTCGGATCAAGCAGAGTCTACGCAACTGCCGATAAAACAGTATCTGGCACTGGAGCAACAACTTTATCACTAGATATTGCCGATTTTTCAAGATTTGATTCCAATTACAAAGCATCTAGTGATAATGTCAAATACTTTTTCAGAGCAATTATCAAGGACGGAAAAGACCAATCAGAAGCTTCATTCCCAGTCATGCTCGAGTTTTTGAAACCTACAACTGATCTTGCTTCAAGTGTCAACGCTACAGTACCTATTACCACCAGTGTATCATGGAACTATTTGCCATCATTCAAATTTAGCGCATTCCGTGGTTTAATTGTCATTTTCAAATCTACAAAGACAATAGCTGTCGATCCAACTCACGCAGCAAAAGTAGATTCTATCGCTGCATCTTTGAAAGAGTTAGGATTTAGATACTCACCAGGACTTGCATCGTGGGATACTATGGATAATTTCCAAGGACCAATGTTCTATATTGCTACAGATAACGTACCAAACTTTGATGGCTCTTCTGCGCTACAATTAGACTTTTTACAAAGAAGAGTTAAAACATTGATTTTACCAGGTGTAACTGTTCTAAGTGCTGATGAAATCGCAAGTATCAAATCATGGGTAGCGACACCCAATGGTTACAAGACATTGATCACAACTGAAGGAGGTGTAGGTGGAGCAACAGATCCACTTGCTGATGTATTTGGTGTTGTTGCTGGAAAGAACGCTGATGCATCTGCAGCGACAGGTCTCGTAGTGACCAATTCTTCTAGTCCAGTGGTTGCTTATGTAAGCTCACCAATCAACATGGCGCTGAATGGAGCTGTACCAGGTGCAGGATGGAGTACCGTATCTACAGGTTATGCTTTGGCGACATACGGCTCAAGACCTGCTTTGATTGTCAACAATTATGGAAGTGGTCGTGCATTTGCATTTAATTTTGATATTACTCAACTAAGTGACCAAGAAAACGCTAAAAAGGTGTGGAGAGGAGTAGAACAATTCGCAGAAATCGATCCATTTATCTACAAATTCAAATGGGAGCTCGTATGTGGTTCTGATATCGTTGGCTCGTACGAATCTTGGATTAATAATACCTGGAGTAACGCGTATGTGCCAGGAGGTGCAAGTTTCTCTATCGTACCAACAGATAGCTGTTCAAAAGCAAGTTACAATGGGTACTTGTTCAAGTATGGAGGTGACAAGAAGCAAGATGCTGTTGCCTACTACTCTAGTGATAATGACAGTTCAGATATCTCCAACGGAAGATCTAGCTCTGGAAGTGTCGGATTAGTCTCGTCAATCGCATTGTTGATCATGGCTGTACTATTACAACTATAATTTAATAAAATATATTTTTGAGAGTTAACCACGTGCGCCAACTGCTAATCGTATAACGACTGAAATAACAATGATTCCAAAGCTAACACCTATTGACAATCCTGCTAAAAGACAAGCATAATTTCCTAGTAATCTAGTTTTTTTGAACGAAACCTAAAGCGTTAGTTAGAAAAATTTTAGCGTACCTTTCGCGTAATGACGAATAAATATATCCAAAGAGCTGGGAATAAGAATCCTAATAACAGGAGCATTACTGCTCTATCATATGAAGCTTTTTCGTTCGATTGAACATTGACTGTATTTACGTGAACTGTAGTTGTATGTTGCGGCGATACCGCTTGCGTGTATATCTGTGGACGATGTCCTCCTACGCTAGTATTGTATGTAGCTTGCTGATGGTAGTCCGAAGATGGAGATGCCGAGTATTGATGTGGAACATATGGTTGTTGAGCTGGTAATGGTTGTATACGATTCGCGTTATAGAATTGAGGTGGCATTTGTTGGTTTGTGTACACATACGGCTGTTGCTGTGGTGCTTCGCCGAAAGCTTGTTGAGGGTATTGTGGATTTGAATACGCTTGTGGATAGTACTGAGATGGTGGTTGTGAGTAAGGTGGAGGGTTATCCATTGCTTGAGAATGTTTTTAGCGCAGTAGTCAGTAAACCATGTTGTTTACCAATAATGAGCATCATGCACCATACGAAGTAGCTCCATGCCGTAATGCCAAAAGCCACTGTAAAATTCATGCAGCTCATCGCACAAGTGCAACTTCATAAACACATGCGGAATTGTAAAACTTAAGGTTGACTTTGAGCACTCTTCAATCTAAACATTGCACAAACAATGTCGTTTCTACTACCACACTTGAACTCTGGATGGTCGGTCGACCAGGCCATCCTCAAAGAAGAGAATCGCGTTGTCGTAATACGGTTTGGACACGATTGGGACCCAACTTGCATGGAAATGGATGAAACACTAAGTAGAACTGCGGAAAAGCTAAAAA
>JAESGV010000827.1_pt1 | contig 13316 bp, 8 predicted proteins | sample 9269781 | NCBI WGS metagenome assembly JAESGV01 (sample SAMN15741586, study PRJNA653496) | algae metagenome | isolation source: Tildeniella torsiva UHER 1998/13D and co-occurring heterotrophs from... | place: Slovakia: Slovak Paradise National Park, Hrabusice, Kosice Region | collected 2000-01-01 | reverse complement strand
GCCAATCCAGATAAAGCACGAATGATGATGGGTGGAGATGTAAAACGACCCGTAGAATCGGCAGGTATCAATTACGGAGAAGTGCAACAAGATCTAAAACGATTCGAAGAGCAAATGATGAACAAAATCCAACAAAAAGAGGAAAAAATGCAAAATGCTCAAAACCAAACACTTGCAGAGCTTCAATATGAATTTAAAAAGTTTACAGAATCGTATAGGGAACAACAAGAATTGGCACTAGATGCTATTCGTAACATTCAAGAAACATTGAAAAAGAGACATAAAGATTCTAACGCTGCCGAAGAGCGAAGTTTGAGAGACAGTATGATGAGTTCGAACAAGATTCAAGAACAATTAAGTCAACACGATGAAGTATGTTTGCATTTACACACGAGTAACGCGTTAGTTATTAATGGAAAAATTCCAAAAAATGTTGGCTTCATATGAACAACAATCGAGTCAAAATACACAACAGATTATGAAGAATATTGAAAGAGTTGCAACAGAAATACCAAAACGAGTGGAAAAGGAAACAAAAACAATAATTATTAACAAATCACCAAAGAAGCAAGAGAAAAAGCAGCAACCGATCAAGCAACAATTTGTAGAACCCAAACCAATTCAAGTTGTATCTAGAAAACCAGAACCTGAACCAGTTCCTATCACTGTACAGCCAAAACCTCAGATAGTTATACCACAACAAGTACCAAAGATTGAACCAAAGGTAGAACCCAAACCAGAACCAATTCCAGAACCAAAACAGATACCGGTAGTACCCAAGCGAGTACAAATAGAAGAACCGCAACCGATCATTGTGAAAGCAAAAGAACCTGAACCTGAAGAACAAATCGAGGAAGTACAACTTGAGGAAGAAGAAGAAGCACCAGTTATACCACCACTCAAACTTCCTGATGAAGATGTCATTGTTCATAATGACGACAAACATTATCATCTCACAGAACTAGGACGAAAAATCTATGATGAAATGGATGTTGAGCAATTCATTGCAGCATACAATCCACAAAGTTCTGCACGAATCATGCCCGATAAGGAGTACATTATTTCCAAATTCGATCATACAGAAGAACATATTGAAGAACAAAGAAAAGAAATTTTGGAAGAACTTCGGTACGAGTTGGTGGAACGATGGGGAGTCGAATCGAATCAACTTTCGGAACAAGATTTTAATGAAAAAATGCGCGAGTTGGAATCTCAAAGATTAGTGTTATTTGCCCAGAATGAAGAGCGCAAAGGAGCACATGCAAAATTGAGTCAGTATATTAGTGGGGTCATGTTGGAATACTACAAATCGGAGAAGATTGTCTCGCCTACAGATGAGAAACACGATTCACCAACGGTGCCTGTTGTACAATTACATGCAAATCTGAAAAAAGCAAATTCGATTCAGGAAATACAGCAACAACAGAAAGAGGAAAGTGAACATTCCGAAGAAACATCAGATTCAGAATTTGATGAGGAGCCGCAACAACCAGTTGCTCCTATCTCATTAAAACTACGATCGCAAGGCACACCAACAGCAACCAAGTCGGTTACACCTACAATCATACCAAAGAAACAAGAAACTCCGAAAAAGCAAGAACCTGTTAAGAAACCAGAATCTGCCGTTCGAGGGTTTGATGAATCTACGTATGATGAATCTACAGCAGAAGCAAACAAAAAATCTGATGATTCTGATGAAATTTCTGAAATTGAACAGCCAAAACCAACAAAATTAGAGTTAAAAGTTCAAGAGCAGAAACGTGTTGGTGCACAACTCATGAAAGAAGCAATTTTGAAACGAGCAGAGCAGGAGCAAGCGAAAAAGTTACAAATGCAAGAAGAAGAGGAAGAGTCTTGGGATGATGAAGAAGAGTATAAAGAACCACAACAAGTAGGAGGACCTCGTGTTGATCAAAGTTTGGATCAACTTTCTGAATTAAAACCGAAACCTGTTGATGAAGATGAGGAAAGTGATTTGAGTGAAATACCGATGGCGAAGGCGGTACTGCCAAAGGAAGAGAAAGTGACACTTGATGAAGATTCTGATAGTGATATTCCAATGCCGATCACACCAAAAGCAGAAGTGAAGAAACCTGTAGTTGTACCAGCTGTAGCTGATTCTTTTGATTTACCGAGTGATTTGAGTGATATTCCTATGGCTGCACCTGTAAACACGAAAACTGAGACAAAAGAAGTTCCTTCTACAACTGCAGAGTTGGATGCGAAATTTAAAGAATTGATGGACGATGTAGAGGCATCAAAACAGAAACCAAAAGTGGTAACGCCTGCACCACCTAAGAGGAACCTACTGAAACGCAACACTGATGAAGATGATATTCTTAAAGGACTGCAGGCGATAGATTATGATGATGAAGAATCGTCACTGTAAATTAACTACACTTTTACCTGTGCATGTCTTTACTTGTCAAAAATGATTTTGAAAGTTGGAATGAAGAAGGACAAGAGTAACGAACTAACACAGGTTTTTTCACGTTTTTATCCAGTATCTACTGCCCTCATTATTCTTTATGAATGAAAAGCTTCGCCACTCATGAGTGTTAGTGCAGTGCTGCCCATACTCTTTCGATAATATCTTTTCAGTGTTGTTTGGAACGAACACAGGCATCCCAAAGAATTCTGTTGGTACTAGCGGGAATAAATCTTGTGGATTGTAGCGATGGTGATTCCGCACGCATAGATCCGGTTTTCCGTCTGCACAGTTATGTACTGCGGTTATATCAATAAACAGTCCTGTTGACGTGTCTATCCACCGAGCATCGATTACATTCTCTTCATCTGCTGCCGGATATGTTATCCAATTTGGGTTAACATCTAATACAAACATTGTGTTGTTGTAGCTCCATTCTTTGCCACTATATAGTGACAAGTTAAGTATGTTTTCCCGAGTGACTTGCAAATCGATGTCGTCGTCGTAGGGTAGCGTCTTACCTCCCCAATAATGACCAAGTAGTGTTCCATGCGCTAGGAAAAATGGAATGTAGTGTGCTTTTGCGAAGTTTGAGAAAGATCCTATGAGACGGGCAAATACGTATGCTTCATTAGAGTTGTATTTGCAACCAAATCTGCTATCCAGGTGATTGTTGTATGTACACTCGCTATAGTATTTTGTAGCCATCACGCTGCTTGAAGCTGCTATAGCTAACAGGTATGTGAAGAGTGGGCTTAGTGTTGTTGGCATTTGTTTGTGTATGACACGATATCATGTCAGCGTTGCGTAGATGGCGGGTCAAAACTTTCGAAGACTGTACGGCGTATTATTGCGATAAACTAGAACTGCAGTTCCTTTATGGTCCACAATACAAAATTCTTGTGCTTAACTTTTAGTTTCTCTATCTTTTCCGAACTGCAGTGCTATAAAAGTGTAATAACCCGAATCCGCTTGGCTTTTGTAGGCAAGTGTGAGTAAAATTTTGACCCGTCATTGCTCAACACCATTAACCCACCACTCAAAAGCTCTATGTCGCTAGGACTTGCTGTCTTAAGTAGCTGAGCAAACTCTTACTTTCTTGTGCGCAGCATTTCTGAGGTGATCTGAAAGTAAACGAATATTCGTACAATGCTCCGCTAGCTCAATTTTATTCTTGTAACTATTATCTTATCTAGAAGCGAATACAGCCAATCGCGCTACTCAAATGCACTAATGCTCTTAGCTATAATTCTTTTCTAACTAAGCCAAGTAACCACTAATGTACCTGTTACCTAGCACCGAACTCTCATAAGATTAGATTGTACATGTTAGTATTCTTTCCAAGGGAATAACATCCTTGCTCTGGCGAAGAGTTTAAAGAAGAACTGAACACTGCCGCTCAGCAACAAGAGCTAAATGTTGTAATACCTAGGCTAGTTGGCCATGCAAAATTGAAGAAAACACAACATGTCTGATGATGAACCCATACGCGTATACTATGCTTCTAGTGGCAACCAATGTCTCGTGTATGACCCTGAAGGTAGATTTTTATACGTGGTGGCTAACTCTCAGATATTTACAAATTACACACGAAACATAGAATAGTAACGACATTGATTGGTACACTCGCAATGCATCCCATGCAAAACACATTTTTTTCGAAACCAGCGCTGTTACCACCAGAAAGTGTTGCACTAGGACTAGAAAAAGGATTCATGACGCTTATTTCAGATTCTGATCCAACGATATACGCGTATTTACCATTGAACATGCCGCAAGCTACCGAAGAAATGCTCGTACAACCAGCACCAGTCGTAGAAACTGTTACAGAAGCCAATGCAGATACAACTATGGCAGAACAAACGGTTACATCAGATGCAGAACCAACCGCAGTTACGCAAACAGAAACAGTTGAACAAGAAACTACAATAGAAACTGCAGAACCCACGACATCAAATCCACTTGACTTGTTAGTCAATACAATCGATTCTGATGAAGAAAAATCTGACGAACCACCACGGAAGCGTGTTAAAAGAGAAAACACAACTCCAAAAGCGCAACGAGCACCGCTCTACTTCCAATTAGCGCCATCAGATGAACGAAATCCCAACATAAAAATAACGTGGAACTATCCACAAACAGAAGAAGAGAAACGACGATTTGCAGTGTACAAAGATTTACATGAAAAGAATTATTACATGACGGCAGGAGATCGCTTTGGATGTGATTTTTTGGCATACAAAGAAGATCCTCTTTTGGTGCATTCCGAGTTCATGGTTTTCATTGTTTCCTATCAAGAACATATTTCGCCTAATTCTGTCGTTTCATTAGGAAGAATGGGAAACACTACTCACAAGACGTCAATGTACGCAACTGTAACACCAGATGGTAAAGTCAAGTATATTTCTCTGGATTGGTTCCACAATCTGCAACCACTAAAAGAATTTAAGAAATATGTTATTGCAAACAAGGCACAAGCAGTCGCAGAAGATACCGTACAAGTATCAACTGATGTAGCAACTGGAGATGTTGTATTAACAGATGAAAATTAAATATAAATAATTTTTAGCAATTGTACACTTAATTTCCTGCTGTTGGTGATGCCGGCGTAAATGGAGTAAATGGTGTTGAAGATATTGGCGAAACTGGCGTAGTTGGCTCAGATTCAATCTGATCCGACACGTCAGAGAATGTATCTTCACTTGGAATAAGTTCTGCTTCGACAGCCTTGTGTTTAAACCACGACCAAAACAGTAGCGCTTTCCAAAGCAAGTTGTCATCTCCTCTATCAATTACTCGTCTGATTGGTGATTTCAAACTTAACTCGTATGACTTGGAAACATGTTTGTGAGCAATCTTATTGTACTGATCATGATCTTGTAGCTCATGATACAATTGTCTCGACAATGGTGTATTTCTGACGATGCCTTTCCATAATAAATCTCTAAGCAGGGCAAGTGTCACCGTTAATGCAACAGCAAACCAGTACTGAACTGTTGCCATGTTATTCATACAACCAAAGTAGAAACGACCAGGAATAGCACTATACACGATCGCTACAACAAAGAATGATCCGCTACTTGCCCAATAAGTCAAATGGTTGATTACTGTAAAAGTTCTTGTTTCCAGTACGAGTTTGAAAGTGACTACAAGTACAACAGATGATAACGCAGCCAAACCAACACCATCCATATCTGCAGGTTGACCATTGTGATGAATGGAAGTTCCCATGCCATATACTAGATATGGAATAAAGAAACACATTGCAGAATGGTAAAATGAATTGGCTGTCCAACCTAAAAATACACGAGTGTTCAAATGATAGTTTTGATGTCCATGAGTATAAATCAATGGAAACTCGTGAGTGTTTTTCGCGCTCACATCTTGATCAAGTAATCCGAAAAATCCTATAGGAAGTCCAGTGAATATTGTGTAGAACAACGATAGTAGGAATGGTTCAAATATACTTGTTCCACTCGCGCCATTGAAAATGAAATACCATAGTTGAACGCAATTCAATGCGATGCTCTTGTATATCGAGTATAAAATCAGTTTCGAAATGCGTCGATAATTCCAACGACCATGGACCAATAACAGTTTTCTTAAAAATCGGAATTGTCCAATAGCATAATCAGACGCGTTTGACGCTTGTCTTCCTTCTTTTCCCATAATTCCAACACCAACGTGCGCAGTTCTAATCATAGAAACATCATTTGCGCCATCTCCAATCGCTAAAGTAACAGACTGTGGTTGATACTCTCGAACCAAGTTGACTATTAGCGCTTTCTGATCAGGACTCACACGACAGCAAATGACTGCACTTGAGGCAAGACATAAGCTCAAAAACTTGACACGAACGACTTTGTCTTGCGATTCGAAAAGTATTTTCAAAGAATCACCATCGATTACGACTGCTTTCTTTCTTGGATTTTCTATTCCATTTTGTATCAATCTTGCAAGTTGTTGTCTCGACTTGGCATTCAAATCTAAAATGGTTGTCGAATCATCCAAAATGTTACACGCGTATCCAATCACGATCGCAGTTTCTTGTTTATCACCAGTTAACACCCAAACTTTAATTCCAGCATCTGTTAAAATTTGTATCGTTTCTGGAACTTGATCTTGCAATTTGTCTTCAATGGCAGTGGATCCAATGTACTCTAGATTTGTTTCTATGAGCGCCATGGCCTCCAACATTTTGTCATTTTTATCCAGTATCGATAACGATGCAGGAATAAAATAATGCGTGTTCCATTCGTTATATGTTTCCTCATCAAGTTCAAGTTCTGCACATACCAATGTTCTCAAACCCAAATCTCCAAATTCTTTTAGAATTTCTTCCACTTTGTGTGTTGGTGTTCTCATGAGTGGTAACATGACCGAATCTGCACCTTTGCAGAACAATTTGATTTTTTGATCTGGTGTGCGTACAATGATACTCATTCTCTTTCGTTCGTATGAAAATTCCAAAACGTTTAAAATTTCAAATTCTTCAGTTTGGTCTTTGTGTACGAGTTTCATCGCATGCGGTGCTCTTTCGATCAATTCGAATCCATTTTGTTTTGCTCCCAATACGAGTGCTAATTCATCCAGCGAAGACGCTTGATATTCGATTTCGTTTTTTCTTTGTTCTGGAATGACTGTATGACAAAGTGCCAACATTTGGAAGAGTTGATGACACGCTGGTACGTTACATTTTAATATATCTTCGTATACGCGTCCATCTCGAGTGGATACTTGCAGAAGCGTCATTTTGTTCTGCGTGAGTGTTCCGGTTTTGTCACTAAAAATGTGTTCGATTTGACCCAAGTCATCTGTTAAACTTGTCGATTTGGCAACTAGCGCGCTATCACACTCTGGATCGTACATATCCAAATCTTGTTCCATAAAGAGTCTTGTTTGCAGCAAACGAACGATTTCCAAAGTAACATATAATGCTAGGGGAACAAATTGTCCATAAAGCATGAATAAACTTAGGAACCCTTCAATGAACACGATTGCTTCAGATTGGTTGAAACCTCTCATAATGTACCACATTGCTTGATTGTTTCTGTTCCAAAAGAGTAACGCGATCGCGCACGCTAGATTAATACACGTTTGAAGTACGAATAGTACGATAATAAAACGATTGGTGATAGCTTCTAGTTTGGAAGATTTGTGCGGTAGCTTGCGAGAGTTCATTACAATACGCGAGTGTTTTCCGGCATAGATTACTGCTCCTGTTATTGAGTCTGTATTACGTAGCTTGGAACCCTACATGAATTATTTAACTATGAAATGGAACGTACCCGTAGTAAAATGTTTTCTATTTTCATTGGTACTTCTTCTTTTGTATCGTTTTGAGTATTTGTTACAGTTATTCTCCCCACAAACTCGTATAACATTTTGTTTGGAGCTTCGCAGTCAATAGTAGACTCAACATCACACGTTGGTGTTTTCAGTAATTCACAAGGAATAGATTCCCTGATCTTCAGGTTTGTTTCTCCATCCAGTTGAAGTGTTTCCACATAGCATGTTTGATTCGCATGACTTGTTGATAATATCGCAATATCTGCAGGTACGTACTCGTCACGTTGAATATGCAAAACGTCACCAACTCGTACTTCACTCCATTTTATCGTTTTGTGGGAATTAGCATCAATAACAGTTGTTGTTTGGTTGTTTATGGATCTGTCAGATATAAACCGGCCCTAGCATTGTGTGAGTTTAAGAAAGTCAATTACAATATCCTCGTATGCATCTTTTAACATCTGAAAGATCACTACTATCAACAGTGCAATTGGTGTGCCCCACCTATCAGTAGGAGATAATCCAGAAAATAGTTGCAAACATGCCATGAATAAAAAGTATAAATTCGCCAACCTAAAGAATTGCTCAAACAGATTCTTCGGTATAAAATTGACTACATTGTACTTTGTTGTGGTTACTTAAATGTGAGTAAAATGTAAGAAATGCTTACTTGAATTATCACAAAATGTTTTATCGGCGTTTGGTTTGTGATGGCCTACGTGTATTGTTCGATTACTAGTGGGTATACGATTCCATGGCAAATACTCTATGACCCTGTCCAGTACCGATGACATCGTGTTGATGTCTTTACGGCAGTAGTTATCAAGATCTTTACAACTATAACGACTAATCTACCATCAAACCTCTCTTCATGGAGTAAACGGCAAATTGAAGAATCCAAATCTATGCCTTTGCTCGGTAACCATACACAAAAGAAAAAATTTATTACAAATGCAATGAAGCTCCTATTCGAAAGTCATTGACTCACGAAGTCTAAGGTAGCTCTCGTTGTTGAGTTTCTTCTTATCTTTGGCACGAGCGAGGTAACCGGTAGCCATGAAAACACAAACACCCAATACGATACATAATACTCCAACTAAGATGATACTAGTTAATGTATAGACAGCAATTTGAGTTGGAGTTACGACAACAGGCAGCATGATTGTAGTTCTTATAGTGTATGAGATTGCTGTATCAGTTATAGCCTTAACGACTACGTAAATCGTTCCACTAATTGTAGTATTGGTGTAATACACATCGGTACCTGATTTACTCGAGTAAAAGGGAGAATAGCCAATAGACAATGTTCGATTTGTACTCAACGAGAAGCTAACAGAATCTTTTTGGGCGTTTTCGAGTACTACTTGTACATTGAGACCTTTTGGAGTGGTTATAGAGTAATACTCGTTCATTTGAACACCCTTATTTCCATTTAGCGGAATGGTAAGAGTGCCCCTGGTAGCAGGAATAGAATTTACTACCACGAGGCGAGAAGCAATCTGCAAAGTTTCGACAACAGCATTACTTGCACCAACACCGTATACACTACAGTATAACGTATATGCCTGAGTTCTTGGCAATACTAAAACGGTAGCGTTACCATTAGTAGTAAAGTCATACCGAGAGGAACTCGCAACAGATCCAATCTTCATGAACACATTCATCTTTCGACCATAGTCGATTGTAACTTCAGTAAGAGCAGGAATAGAGAACGAAAAAGAGTACAAATCAGAGTTGCTTGGTATAATGTATGGATACGAAGTAGCAGAGAGTAAAGACAAGTCAATACCGGTGACCATCTTTAGTGGAGCTCCAGTACAGTTTTCGCAAAATTCTGGACTCACTAAAAGATAATAGTTATCACCGATAGGGTTAGGAGCAGTGAATACAAAACGATCACCTGTTCTGTAGAGTTGGTTATCTGTTATGATACCGCTGCCGTCCCAGGTGTTACCTTTTCCTAGTGTGATGAACATTGGTGATGTTATTGGACCAATAATGAGCGAGAACTGGGAACCACTAGGTACATTAGCAGAGTAGTAGGTAGGTTGTGTTGGATATGCGAGTTGTGTCGTGAATTGTTGGAATTGATTTTGTTGTATGGTTGCAGTGAACGTGAAACTGGCGAGTTGATCGTAGTTTGTTATATTAAAGTAAATGACGCGACTTCCAATTGTTGGTTTGAGTGATATAGTTGATGCACTTGGGAAGACCCATCCCACTGTGGTAAAGTTGGAAAATGTAGATACATCTACGTCGTAGGTTGTGCTAGTAGTATTGACAGTAACAGTGAGTGCATTTTGTGGCGGAACCGTGCAATACGCTATGATTCCTGTTGAACCTATCGTAACTGTCTGTGGTGTGCCTATTATGAATTCTTTGTTGTGAGTAACCACTTCATTGGCATACCTGTATACTGTGCATAGTACAACTCCAGTACGAGTAAAACAACTAGAGCGCACAGTGTTCTATGTGACATTTGATAAGACACGCAAATTTACAAAAAACTTACAACTCACATATGATGGATAGAGTCAAATTTATAATTTTTTATTCTTTTAGTTCATATCGCTTAGCAATAGCGTCTAGATCTTCCAACTGATCCAAATTTTTAGTTTTCAAGAATTCAGCATTGTACAATTTGCTCATACTTCTTTCTCCTCCATCACACCAGAACGTAACAATATTCAGTCCCTTTCCTTGGTTCTCCATCGCAACTTTGAATGCTCCAGATACGTTCAACGCACTTGAACTTCCTAATAACATGTCATCATGGTCACGTACATAATTGGCGACAGTAACCAAATCTTTGTCATGAATGTTGAACGATTCATCAATTGTTTTGTTATCGACACATCGTTTGAAAACACTGACCAATCTCATGATTCCTATACCTTCTGTGATACTAGAGCCTTGTGATTTGAACTCTCCTGTAGTGAGGAATGAGTGCAATCCAGAACCATCTGGATCAACTAGTGCGACTTTTACATTTGGGATTTTTTCTTTCAAGAAGGTACTCGTACCAGAGATGGTTCCACCTGTACCTGCTGCGGAAACTAAATAGTCAATTTTTCCATCTAATTGTTCGAAAAGTTCTGGACCTGTTGTTGTGTAATGAGCTTTGAAATTGCTCATGTTTTCGAATTGGTTTGCGAACCAATAGTTTTCTGGATCTTGTTCTGCGATTTTTCTGATGGTTAATGATACGGTGTTAGACGTACTTTGCGGTGTGGTAGAAATGGTTTTCGTTCTTGAATGGAACTGGTGGTACAGTTTTTAGTTCGGCTCCTAGGTTTTGTACTTCTCTTTCTTTTTCTTTGGCTTGGTCATTGGGCATGACGACAAGCATTTTGTAGCCCAACTCTCTTGCGACGATAGACAGACCAATACCGGTATTTCCAGCAGTTCCCTAGTGGTTAGTCTTTGTTGTTTGGTGAATGTACTTCTACAATGGTCATTCCTGGCTTCAGTGCACCACTTTCAATAGCATCGGTAACCATTTGTTTTGCGGCTCTGTCTTTTACGCTACCGCCTGTATGTTATGACGGGATTTTATGTCATACCTGGGTTCTTGTTTTCGCATTTGACAAAGATGTTGTTTCCACTAATTTTGGACAATGAAGCAATCTTCAATAAAGGTGTCTTTCCGACTTTTGAGAGTACGCTGCTTGTGGTCATGGTTTGCCTGTGAAATAGAAGCCCAGACAACCAGTTACAATTCTTGATGCTCACCAACTATATCCCTAATTAATACAAGTACATTAAAGCCTAACCAGTAACCACATGCACCATGTTCTTGCAATATTGTTTGCGACCTAAGTTCAAATTAGAACGTCTTGTTACAATTTAATGACAGTTGAAACAAAATGGAGATGAACAACATGGCAGAGTTGCCTCGTAACTTTGTTATCAATGTTAAATCGAGTGCCAAGTTTCGCACCAAAGTTATCATAATCAGCGTTCTCGCAGTTCTATTCACAATTGTTGGGTTCGCTCTTTTTATCAAAACAGTTGTCAGTTTTTCATACCCAGTACGGCGACATTTTAATTCTAAAACCATAGAAATATGCTTTCGAATTTGTTAGCGCAGATCCATTTTCTCTACAAGAACCGTTCCCACAATTTACACTATGCCCAGGTTTTGCAAATTATTCAACACAAACACACGAATTAGTTCCTGGAAAAATCGACAAAGTGGTACGTTACACGACAAAATACACTCACACAAGTAGGAGTGCTGGTTCCACGAAATAGTTTCAAATGATCCAAACGATCCCTCCAAAGGATCCAAAACTACACAAACACAAATTACACAAATCAAACCAGTTAAACACATGGTCGAATTCCGCAACTATGACTGTTTCGATGTTAACTATGATCAAGATGAAGCTCCAGTTATATTCACTCGTGATAATCATAGCTATTTGGGCTGTCGCGTTCTCTCAAACTCGTTCGTACGATTCCACGCATATTCTCATGGTGCTACACCAACTGATGTTTGGCCAGCATGGACAAGTGTCAAAAACGGAGAAGCAACACAACTCGCCATTCGCGCGAACGAATTCGCAAACTCGAATGGCATGACTAGTCACACGTGGTACGATGTCGTCAAAGAAGATGAGGAGCTACGATGGTCGCCTTCCTCAGAAGCACATTCTCTATATGTGAGTGTATCATTTGTCTACTTGAGCAAGAGAAGAATGCAACAATTTTTCACAAGTGATATGATTACTACATTCGGAGTCATTGGAGGTATCTTACTGCTGTTCAAGGGAATTTATGAATTATTAATGTTTATTTTCTCGACTGTATGGAAAGAAGAAGAAATGTTCAACTATGCAGAGGAACAAGAAAGTGTACCGTTTAGTGCGGCACCTGTACCACCAACAACTACCAGCACCAATATTCCACATACACAAGTTGATATGGAACCAATGCCAGAGCATTCACCACCAGTGATGCGTACTACATATGACGAACTATAAATTATTTTTTTGTGTGACGTAATTCAAAACTATTTGTACTGATGCTTTCCTATTTTCTCATTCGAGAAATCCTACCAAGCATAATCAGAATTAGAGCAAAACGCACTATCTCTTGGTGGGACTACCGCTTCTCGCTCGTGCACCGTTAACTACAGCTTAGAAACTTTGTGCTAGAAAGATCGCTGTTCCTATTTTTAGGAACAATCTCTTTTTTTGCTTCCAACGCGCCAAACATTTTTTCTTTGATTCGCAAAATCAAGCAAGAAACACTGTGTAGGACACTGTTGTACAAGAACAAAACTCGTCACAGACGCACGCCACAGAAACAATAACACCATGTACACCAACAGAATGTACATTGACAAAGTAGTACAAACTCGGAAAGTTCCCAAAACGAATAGAGAACCTACTATGCCAATCGACCTGATAAAACTAACGAAAAAAAATGACCGACAGAATAGCTTAGATATGCGGCATGTAGAATTGAGCAGCGTTAACATACTCAACAAACTTACATCTACATTACCAGCTACACCTACTCTGTTCATAAATGTGGAGAGTTCATGCGAGGACGAAGGAGTGGATCCTTTAGTCGCTCTAGAGCAGGAGCTACT
>JAESGV010000826.1_pt1 | contig 13326 bp, 14 predicted proteins | sample 9269781 | NCBI WGS metagenome assembly JAESGV01 (sample SAMN15741586, study PRJNA653496) | algae metagenome | isolation source: Tildeniella torsiva UHER 1998/13D and co-occurring heterotrophs from... | place: Slovakia: Slovak Paradise National Park, Hrabusice, Kosice Region | collected 2000-01-01 | reverse complement strand
GGGTTTCATAGTATGATAGTTTGGCAGGTGAAACAGTAGCCACTATACATATGTTACTGTTTCCTAGTAACACATCTTTCAACATACGAGTAAGTTTCGAGTCTCGATACGGTATGTGTATTGCATCTCGTTCGATTTGTTTTGTTGTTTCACACTTTCTTGCTAGTCCTGCTATAACATTTCCAAGAACACTCAAGCTCTTGTTGATCCGTTTCGCTTCACTTAATCGAGATCCAGTACTTTGTGTTCGATTTACGCGCTCTGAACCAGCCAAATCAATCAGTCGTAGTTTTGCGCTTGTTATCACATGTCCTTGTTGTTTGATAACCTCCAAACAGAGTACTGTATGCGCACGAGATGACGTAGTATTCATTAGTGTTGGAGCCATTCTTCTATTCTTTAGTCCTCTAACAACCAAGTGATGCGCTTCTTCTTCGCTTCTCACTAGGGCTTGTTCCATATCAGGTATGACTGTACCATCTTTTACCGTCTCGCGAACAATTAAATTTCCTGAAGTTGGATTCAACAAGTCTTGTATCATTTCCATGTAAATTTGTACAAACGATAGTTTACAAGTCCATGTTACTTCGTGAGAATCTCGGAATTTTTCAACGTGTCTGAATACTTCTGTGAGACATCGAGGTACTAATCCCATATGTTCATCTTCGAATGAACCTAATATACCCATTGTATATGTTTTTCCTGTTCCCGTTTGGCCGTAAGCCATTATTGTTCCATTTACTCCATTTAACACGTCTTGTACAACTGGTCTACCTATTGCACGATAAATATCCTCTTGTGTTGTCTTTGGATCAAAAACTCGATCAAACGTGAACGATTTGGAAAATAGTTTCTTGATGTTAGTTGCAATAGAATCATACTTTTGGATCCAGTACAGTAATTTTGTGTGCTGCTGATACTGTTGCGACTATACTATCTACATCTGTATCTTCTAATTCGTTCTCAAACGCTGGTCGCGCACGTATAACGACTTTGATACGACTATATACATCTACATTGGTTGCTGCTCATGGTAAATAAATTATCGAATCTTTCTCACTTGGTTGCTGCGGTGGTGATGGTTTCTTCTTTTCTTCACGAATATTTACTAAAGAAACTGGCACAAGAGGTGTGCCGTATACATTGGCATGCATTCCAACGGATAGTCAACTTTTAAAGTTCAACACTTGTTGGAAGGCTCTTCCCTAATAGGCTAGCATGCCAAACGTTATACATTCTTCTTGAACCAGTTGGCGCTCAAAATAACTACCAATTACTGATCTTTATAACAATCCAATCCACTAACCGCCTTTCCATTTGCGTGGTTGACATCAAAATATATATCAAACAGATGAGGTCGGTCACAATTATTTTACTCGCTGTTTTGTCACTAGCTTTTTTCACAGCCGCAGATACCTCGGCATGTAGAATTGATACACCAAAAGGACCCATAGATCTTAATCTATTACGCCAAGAGTATGTTTCTCCACTTGATACTAACCAAATAGTACAAATTATAACGTTGTCGGTGGACCTGACAAGTGGAATTATTATGTAAACATTTGTGGTGCAGCAACCGGATTCGATGCGTATAGTGTATGTAAAAAATCTGCAGAACATGCTAAAGGGTACCAAGTGTCTGCCGATAAGACACAATGTTTCCCAATGACCGATGATGCCGATGATTCTTTAAAAGTAGAACTACTTTATAAAGATGATCCAACTAAGGGAGCTAAACTCACATATAACTCTTTCAAAGTGGCCGATTATGAACGTAGTGTCGAAATTACAGCAAAATGCGATCCTTCCCAAACAACACCAAAATTCGAGTATGTTGATGAAATATACAATCCATCTCCACAGAGCAGTCATTACAAATTTAGTATCACAAGTAGCAACGCATGTCCCAACGTAGGACCCGGTCCAAAACCAAGTGAAAACCTACCACTTGGACAATTGGGTGTTGGTGGACTAATTATTATTTTATCACTACTCGTACTTGTATCCTATTTTATCATTGGAACCATTGTTCTCAAATTCAAGTTCAAAAGAGAGGGCACCGACATCATTCCAAACTATGGATTTTGGAAGTCTCTTCCTGGGTTGATTGTTGATGGGCCTCTACTCTTTGTCGATCTCATTAAGAGAAGAAGCCAGTACGGCGAGATTGTATAAATCACTTGTATAACAGTAAACCAATTTCTAGTGGTGTGAACCTCCGGAACTAAATAAGGTTTGCAAATGACTTGTGATGATAAAAAGTCCGTACAGTATTATCATTGTACACACTACAATTTCTGTTTTTCTTGATGTTTGTGTTACGTTTGTTATTTGACGGTCGGTATATTCTATATCCTCGGAAATAGATTCGATCAGATTCTTGTATTTTGCACTGTGACGTTCTTCGCGAGTTTGAACTTTGAATGTTTGTTGTGGAGGATTATTGGCTTCTGCTTGCATAAAGAGTGACAAGTCGATATCGGTTGGACTGGTCCTTCGTCGGTAGAATTTTTCGTGTTGATACATCGCATAATCATCTGTTTCGCTGGTCATGTTTTTGACGTTTAGGTTGTCTGTTTGTTACAAGTTTGGCAGCAAACGAAAAAAACGAAAACAGGCAAAACTTGTGACCCACTACGGTATAAGGAGCACCGTAATGTTCACAAGAAATGATAAAAGACTTTCACACTGGAGTATCACTTGATGAGCTATTGAGTTCAAAAACTGCGTTTACTGATAAATTCAATTATCAAGTTCATGAAAAACAGGAAACAAACGTACAGGGACCACTACGCAGCGATATCATATGGAAACGAGTAACTGACGCTTTTTCAGACAAGAGGATACTTCTATTCGGAGACAGACCGGTAGTTCCAGTTGATATTGCACAGGGAGCACTATCAGATTGTTTTTTAATAACTGCAATCACGGTACTTGCTTCTAAACCACAATTGCTGCGTGACATGTTCGTGACAAAAGAATTTAACCCAAATGGTTTCTATTGCGTACGGTTCTCACTTGATGCTCGTTTTGTTCATGTTATAGTTGACGATGTAATACCAGTAACGTCTAACAACTCGCCACTATTTGCAAGACATGTTAACAAACCAGAAGATCCAAAAGATGCAGTTATTATTTGGCCAGTAAGAGTTCTTTACTCTGTATTCACTCTTTAGATTATTTTAGAAAAAGCGTACGCCAAGCTTTGTGGTGGAAATTATGATTATCTTCATGGTGGAAACGCTAGTGAAGCTTTACTCGATTTATCAGGATGTCCTGTCGAAGATTTTAATTTGGAACGAATTGTTCAATCCAACGAGATAGAAGCATTCTGGAATAATTTGAACACTTGGAAGAAAGAAGGACATTTAGTTGCATGTTGCTTCTGTAACGCAGAATCAGGGTTTATGAACGGCGCAACAAATCGAATGGGAATTACTGAGAACCACGCATACGCACTGTTAGAAGTTAACGTAGGCAAGAAGAGTGTACTTATACATAACCCACATAACGATGGAACTAAAGATACACAAGATTGGTACACTGTTACTCAATTTACAAAAGCATTCAATCGAGTGTACGTATGTCGTATCATTGATGCAAAAATCAACCAACAACGTTTTGAAGATCAGTGGGAATCAAGTACAGCAGGTGGATGTTCCAACGATCCAGTTTCATTTTTGAAAAATCCAATGTATGTTGTCAAAGGTAGTATGAAAGACAAAATATATGTAACAATTGGGCAAGATTCACAAAAGTAAGAAATTAGAAAATAACTAACACATTACAGAGATAAAAAGTTGACAAACTCTGCAATAAATTACTTCCAACTTGGATTCACAGTACTGCGAGTAACAACAACATCCGATTCTCTTACTGATATCGCTATGGACTTGATGACAGGAGCATACGAAATTTTGATGAAAACTAGTTTTTGGAACAAACGAGAAACGTCATCAGAGTATCAGTTAGATGGTGACGAAAAGAAGGGTCATTACGTAGTTGTTCCATCAACATTTTTTGCAGGACAACATGCCAAATTCTATATCACGTTTAGTCATGCGCAAGAGGTTCATGTTGAACGGTTTCTAGTGGAAGAACAAATCGAAAAAGTACAAAAAGTTAGTGGTTACAGGAGAGTGGAGTAAAACAACAGCAGGAGGATCACCAAACAATTTTACATCATTTGCAAAGAATCCAAAACACTATCTAGTTAGCGAGAATGGTCAAGCTATAGATGCACTGGTGTTACTGCGACAGATTCAGGCACCACCACATGTAGCGCCAAGTCCAAAAGTAACCACTAAACCTGTAATGAAAAAGCCAGGTTTGCATGCACCTCCTGTAGAAAAAAAATCAAAACCAGCACCAAAAACTGCTAGTCCCAAGTCAAGTTCAAATTCATTATTTGGTATTGGTATTCACGTACTTGCAGGAAATTTGGATTTTGCGAATGCTACTGGTTTACCATCATCACAAGTAGTAGCTAAAGCAGGGTATACAAACGCACCACAAATTAACACTCGTCTTACTCTACCTGCACTAACAGAAGATCGATTATTTGTTATTATTCCATCAACGTTCAAATCTCAAGATCAGTGCAAGTATGAAATTGTTATTTTCGCCAAAAAGAACGATAAAATTAATTTATACGCAAACTTGAAAGAGTTGAAAGAAAAAATACCAGACAAGTATGATGTATTAACTAAAGAAAAGAAGAGTACAAAAGGAGCAAGTACAGGCATGTTCCAACAAAGTAAAAAGACAATGGGAGGTATAGCAGGATTGTATGACTCGTTAGAATAAAATCAAGGTGTTTTATCTTCTAGTTTCTTACTACTTGTTTTCCAATATGACAGTAGTAGTGCACCGACAGCTAGAAGGTTAACACATGCTATCAGTGGTATAATTGAAGTTACATTACTCAACGATATCTCATTACTTGAATGAAGATCTTTTAAACATTGATCAGCGACTACATTCCCACATTCTCTACACCAGTTTGTGGGTATTACGTACTCTTTGCATAGAGTCTCAAACCGTTCAAACACGCAATCTTTTGTACATCCAAGTGTTGTTAAACGATATATTGTGAATGTATCGTCATCATATCCATTTCTATACACAATTCGAACAAATTTCGATCCATTTTCTTCGTGTAGTTCAAATATCAAATTAGAGCCATAAGCTGGTTGAATCTTGAATATTTCATAATCGTCTGTTAGTCGTAGTGCAGCTGCTAACGCTCCAATTGTCGAATCATGTGCGGAAATGTGCACATACTTGTAACCTTGTTTCATGAATTCGATAATACGTTTGATAAACATTCCACCTCCCAATTTTCCCATGGTTTTAAAATTAAATTTCTCACGATGGGCAACATTGTTGATATCACTATAAACGTGGAAAAACTTTTCTACTTGATCTAATTTCAAAAGTCCATGATTCCTCTGCACATTTATAAGATCAAACGTGTCATAAAACGATTCTAATGTGACACCATTTAACCCTGTATCGTTCATTAGTTTTTCTATTGCGTTTCCATGTTGTGATTTTAGTATTTCGTAGTCTGCACTTGCATACTTTTCTGCTAGTCGTTTTGTGATAGTTGGACATAAATCGTGTCCTCTAAAAGTGATATCATTTAACAACTCATTTGTGTGAATAGGAATTGGAGTTACACCAGCTGGTAACGCATGTTTCCCTCTAATATTTGGTGCTGATGTACTACCAGGTGGGAATAGACCCATAGATGCACTCCACAACGATATAATTGTACGTTCTGTGTCGGTAGCGATAAAATGAAACTTTGAAGCTGTGTACTTTGTTGAAACATCCTTAATACGATAGTACGAGCTTGGTTCTAAATATCTTTCACGTAAAATAGCTCCCATTTTATGACATTGTTGCATTCCGAGTGGTGTTAATTGTCCCTCTTCTAATTCTAGTGTTTGTTCCCAATTAACAGGGTCATGTGGTAGTTTTCCGGTAAGCGGTGTTCTGTCGCAGTGCCGCGAGAGTACAACTACTTGTATTATTTCTGCCGACACGTAAAAGAGGCATACTAGCAGTGCGACAAGTTTGTTTCGTAACATAAATTACAAAAACAAACGAACACGTGTCAATTACTCCAGTAGCACGGAATGGAGTACCAAATTGCGTATTTTTACATTATTTATTCTTTCTTTTGCTTTGGATTGCCAACATTTCGACTGTAGGCAGTGCAATGCAGTAGTAACATTAGAATAAACACAATGGCTGTTACGGCAACTGCAAACTCAAATGGAGGTGCTTGAAGATCAGATATTTGCTGATTGATGCCAGCAATCATCTCATCACTTGTTTCATTTCCTAATAATTCTTTCAACACTGTTAATGTAGTTCCATGTCCAGCAACTAGTTTAGATTTCTCCGCTTTTGGCTCAATAACCACATCAATCCATGATTCTTCTCTTGCCATGGCTTCATCTCCCTCATCCTCCATCCAATTGTCCCAATCTATTTTTAAGAATGCTGGTTTAGCAAACTTATCGGCCAATAAACGAGGCCAGAAGTGAGCATCTTCTTCCGCTTTGAATAACATAATCTTAATCCATCTCTTTCCAAAATGTACTTGTTTTGATCGATCAACAAACTATATTGTGAGTTACCTCCAAAAAAACATACTGGTTGAATAGCAGCATGAAGATGCAAATCTAAGGCATATGTTTTACCTCTGCTTCCTGCTTTGAACAATAAATGTCTGTTGTCAGTCGTTAGAATGACTTGTGCGCTATGTGACTCGTACAACTCGATAGTGATGTACAATTTGTCAGTTCTTTGCGCCCATTTTACAATTGGTGATAATGGTTTCTCACCACTTGCTTCAGAAGCAATGTCCACTTGTTTCTTTTCAAAAACGAAAATCTTGGGTGCAGTTTCAATTTTCAAGTTTTTGCGATCCAAATGCGAGAATCCTTGTTGCGCATAAATAAGTTCAAAAGTTGGTGGTACTGATGCATTACCAGTTATCAAATGTGTGAAATCGTCATAACTAAAGTTTGACTCTTGTTTGGAGTATTTCCATAATGGATCTTGTTTTTGAACAAAACGACTCACTCCAGTCATACAGGTTTCTGGGTCCATGTGAACGTATTTCAATTCGTTATTATCTGCGATTTGGTGTAACTTTTTCAATGCGTGAGCTCCTGGATAGTTTTGAACGGAAATCAATAAAATCAAAGTTGATGCTGCTAGTGAAGCTGCCAATGGAATCAAAGCGACTCCAAATAGAGCTTTTGATCTTCTTTGACTACAATTGTTAGTACGTACATCATATTCTTACATATTGTTCAATCCAACAGCAGCAACCAAGTTGAAAAGTGGCACTGCCATAAGAATAAAGCGTAACTCTTTGTGTGGAAGTACAGAATATAATCCGACAAATGCCACAGCGGAGACTAGGTATGCAGCAGTTGATCTTGAGATACCTAGTGGTATAAAAAGGGCAGTGGCTAGCAGTGCACGAGGAAGAGCAGATGTAAAGTACCAATGGAATGGTTCAGTCTAATATATGGGTAAGTAGTGAAAAATAAAACGTACGCCCCATTCTGAACTCTTGTTCAAAATTGTGTTGAAATAGAACACTTCGCCTTCTGGCCACACAATTCTTCCCCAATAAAAACTATCAACTAGTACGCTCAATGCTACACCAAGTACCATGAAAAAGATTCCAACAATCGCACCTTTAAATATAGAGATCTGTTTTGTGACAACGGTAACGAGAGCGATAGGTCCAATTAACACGAACACATCTGATCTGAAGATTACAGCTGCTAATGCTAGAACTGCAAACATGTGTGAAGGTTGCGATCTAACCCAATACCCGTATGCCAGCCAAACTATTGGTTAAACAGGATGAAATATTGACATACCTAGGATGAGAGCAAATGTATTGGGGAGTGGTCTGCTAGCATAGAATAATAAATGAAATTGGCACATTGTGATCACTGCGTACATGGTAGAAACTCCCTTTCCATTTTCTATATTTTCTCGTATCGAAGCTCTGAAGAATCCCTGTGCGATGATGGCTAGTACTCCCAAAACGACGCGTGTGATCACTAATCCTAATTCCTGACTTTCGAAATCTAATATGCCAGTTGGAAAGCTCTTTGATAGTATCGAGTAAATTGGTGCAGCAAAAGTAGCCAATACTGAAGGTCCTAAAAATGTTCTTGGTACGACTCCTGGAAATTCGTTGTGATCAAAATTTTTCAAAGTTTGTAGAGTTGGAGATACCGATGGCGCAGCGTGTATCAAGTCGAATGTTGCTTGTGTGTTGAAACTCTCTTCTACTTTGGTATATGGGCACAGAATTACGTACGCAATCACTTGCACGAGTAGAATTAAATCCCACAAATCAGGAACGTAAACGAAAAACCGAGGTCTACGTGTAGACATGTTTGATTGTGCAAACGTTGTTTGGTTGATCAAGACAAAACACGTGTTGAACCGTTACGACAAGTGGCACCTAACAAATTTATGGATGGTTTTACAGACAGTGCCACCCTCATTCAATCAACAACTGCCGAAACCTACGTAAAAGAATTAGATGACTGGTGCGACTGTCGCGAACATAGAACAATTTATTCGAAAATGCATGAATATACTGCAAAAATGTGGACCTTTTACACTAGAAAGTGTTATGGACAAAAATATTGTCGAAATACAAAGAGCACTCTTTGCTATACTTTTGCAAACCACCGACACTCAAAGTATTGGTAAGGAAGAGACGATATTATATCTCGATTTTCTACTTGCACTCTACAAATGCAGAATACCCTGTAAAAGGTACGTCTCGCTATAAATCGCTCAATAGTAGATATCTACTTCATGTGAGGACAAATATAACAGATCATAAGCGATTCATGAAAGAGATTCGCACGCAGTTGCTAGAATGGCTAAAAACGATGCTCACACAGACTGTTCCAATTAATACGACTACAAAAGCCATACGTTTATTTTGCGAATATATGCAAGACGATACTGCTATAAAGATAGGTGTCTTTTGCGTCATGCTAACCTAATTACAGTTTACTTTTGGCAAATGACGTTGGAAAACTAATGTTTGAGATGATTCGCCAAAGATTGGACGAAATACAAAGTGAATTTTTCTCGGACAAGTTAATTCCGGAGTTCATTGCGTCACTTGTGGATACCACTACCGATAACAGAACCAAGTTGTTGGCCATAATTACTCTAATAAGGTTTTTATTCGAAAGAATTCAGAGGTATATACATAAAACAATACTGACCACTAGTTCTGATTTGTTGCTTGAACAATTGAAAAAGCTGTTCACTGGCTGGAATAGTATCAAACGAGAGTTGACAACTAATGAGTTAAAACAAACATTTGAAGTCGTGTTTGGGGCGTGGAAACGTTTGTATGAAAACATTGAGCAAACGCAATTAGATACGCTCGCCGCTTCAATCAATAGCATAACGCTTGTACTAGAGTACATTTTCGAAATAGATGCGATCTATTGTGTCGAATTTGCTGCAGGTGGTGGATTAGCTCATTTGCAAACAATCATAGAGTACATTACGGCTGCTTTCTTCTCACTAAAGTACAACAAGCAAAATCCAACTAGTAACACATATTTAAATCCTTCTTACGACATAATAGTGATGAACAAAGCGCTAGATTCTATTTATGTGGCTTTTAGTCGATTAACAGGTCTAACACCAGATTTTGATGAAGAATTTCTTTCTGAACTATCCATAATACCGCGTTTATGCGTACTCCTTGCTAGTGATAAAAGAAGTACAAATACAACAAGACACGTGTAAGTTTCAGTCATCCACATTAACAATTAGTAAAATACGCTTACGTTCCAAGTTTGTAGCGTCACTATCGTTTCTTGAAGGTGAAGAACGCAAAACAAGACTCTTTGATCAGTTTGTTCCATACATGAGAACTCTGTTTACGGAACGAGACGACTCAAAAAGAGTGGATACATCAATAGATTCATTTCATGTGAACAAACTCACACTACAAGAGTCATATCTTCGAATACGCCAAACGACGGCAAAGTGGAGAGAATCAGTAGAATACATATGTAACAAGTTTTATGAACAACAAAAGAACGGTACATTGCCTTCGGCAAGTTTGGCAAAGTACATTGATCGCTACAAACTATCAAAGAAAGAAGAAAAACCAACGCAAGTCAAACAAACATCCACACATGATCATTTCAAGAAAGCCATAGCAACAAAAATATCAGAACATATCACAGCCGTTGATAAACTACTACACGAAGAGAGTGTGAAAACAAATCAACAACTATCGTTGATTGTTCAGTCACTGAACGATGCAGGGATTTATGATATTGGTGATATTGTCAAAAACTATAGATCATCAACACAAGAAAAAGTGCAAGAGTACGAAGAAGAGATTCGACGCAACTTACTTGCCAAGTACGATGAAACGTTGGTAAACTTGTTATTGAATCTATCTAAAGGAAAGAGACTCGTTAGCGACGTAGTTCCTGATATTGATGTACCGTTGAAAAAGTTTGTCCCGAAAGAAAGCAAGAAACAAACGTACACGTTTCCGCCACACATTGCAGGCTTGGACGCATCTTTTTTGGAGTTGAAAGAAACACTACAAACTGCAGTGCTCACAGAGGCAGATGCTCCTCTGATACAGAAACTCGTGCACTCAAACGTACTTGTTGAGGAAGAAGACCTTCGATCATTTGACCAATCCTTGATGCAAAACTACAAGAAGCAACTACAGTTGATCGCCGACGCTAGAACAAGCGCACAGTCTGAGATATCATTTGTGTACGCGCTGCATGCTCTGCTTGAACACTTTACGCAAGAGCATCCTGTTTGGAATACACTAATTGACAGTATTGACGCCAAATCGATACTGCGAGTGTATCAGTTGGCAATGAGACATATTAGAGCTCACAAATCGTGGTTAAAAGTTGCTAAGAAGAGCATTAATGAGGTTACTCATGTTTCAACAATTGCCGACAATAACTCTGTTACCAGAATATCATCACTAGTTATACTAGAATGTAGAAAGCACACTAGCGCTAGACTATCTTCGATTCTGTCAAAACACATGAAACAAGTCAAATATCTATCAGGAACACTACTCTCGCTGATATCACAACCAACAAGAGCCCATATCGATACCAAGTACATCGACTTTATGAAAGATATTCTTCAAAGTGACACAGATCCAAACGTGTCATCAAATTCGAGTCGCCTTGCGTTATACTTGGTATTACCACCAAAGGCTAGTTTTGTGCAAGATGACTCGATAGGTGTTGCTCTATACGAGATGAGTACAGAGTACTTGGAAAGTAAAACTCGACAAACTAGAGAAGAGTTGAAAACTCTATTCAATGATCAATACGAGAATAGTCCTCAACACGTAATTGACGATTCATGCTCGATTATTCAAGACATCATGACAAGAAATCATAATAATAGTGACATGGCAAAGATTGTTATGGATACAACTCGATTAGCAGATGATACAATTCCAATAGTTCTATATGAAGATATTCAAACAAAACAAGAAGAAACGATGCTGTACTACAAGTCTCTAATTGAAGAACCTACACCAACAGTACACGAAAAAAAGAGAGGAATCGAAGAACTTCGTGACGAGTTGTTCGAGTACCTTGAGTATCTTTGTGGGAACAATACAAACTATCACGCAGAAACAGATGAATCGATACTAGATGAGAGAATGAAACTGTTAGCGTACGATTTTACAAGGATCAAACTGTATCGATATGTCATACGTAGTAAAGCCTTTACTGCACCTGATACGGTGACACTAATCTCAAGTCGATGTAATAGATGGTACAAGGACGCTACTCCGATGAAACAGTACGACTTGTACAAAAAGATGTACAGACGAGTTCACTATGCCTGGAAACAAGATCGTGTTGAAAGATATGAACAACTCGTGCGTACCTGTGTATCTCAATTACTACGAGCAAAATATACTACTCTGTTGCAAGAACCCACGAGAATAGAGCTGCTACGAGAGTCTATTAAAATGAGTGAAAATGAGTACAAACAATGGCGGGATCTAACTGGATTAGTAGTGGAAATAATGAAGCATATATAAGGTGATATGTACTGTATCAGATCGGTTTTAGCGCGAAACTTCTTTTTTTACAATCCATATAATCGCACATACGTAATTGGACATGGATATTAGGGTACTGGCATAAACTGCAGTACGATGAGCAGTACAACTTATCAAAATATAACATGAAACTATTCATTCTGCTAGTGTGTTTTGTAGCTTTTACATCAGCAAGGAGCTTGTTTGAAGTTCTATCAGAAGTAAACGCCGATGTATCAGCCAATAACGAGCTGGAGTGCGCTCTTTGCTCCAATAACTGCAGGTCGCTTTCTGTGAAATCAGAAAAGGCTGCATGCGATGCAGTATGTGCAACAGTATACTGTGGAGGCAGAGCAGCACCAAAAGAAAGCGTTGAATGCATTGCATGCACTGCTAATTGCAAGGTACTAGAAGATCCATCCCTTAGAAAAGTATGCCAAGGTACATGTAATCAAGTGTATTGCGACACAGCACTATCAGAATCTCTGGCAGATACTCACGCAGACGACAGAGCTGAATGTACAACATGTGCTCATAATTGCGACGGTCTTGAAGATGAAAGAGAAAAAAACGTTTGTAGAGATGTATGTAGAAAAGTGTACTGCAAAGGTCAGTTACCAAACCCTAAAAGCAGCCTAGAGTGCGCAATCTGTAGAGACAATTGCGACGAGCTCAGTGCATCATCTGAAAGAGCTGTGTGCAACAAAGTATGTGACAGTGCTTACTGCCATTAAAAAAGTACTGTTTTGACATGGAACGTTTTGTTTGGAGCGCTCCAAAACACAAGACAACTGAAACATGAAGCTTATTTGCGTACTTATCGTATCTGTTGCACTAGTTTGTGCGCTACCAATTCCAAAGTGGCCTAACACAGGAACGTTCATCTATAACTTCAACATCACTGACAAGAACTTAACGTTCCCTTCAACTTGGTATTGGGACACTCAAAACCAAAGAATAAGATATGAGGGAACAAACCCAAATTATTCTAAGGGGCAACCACTCTTTTCAGTTCTTATTGCTGACTACAAAACACAAATAGTACATCAGTTTGGAAAAGTAGGAGATGAGCCCCTGGGTTGCATGAAGGCATCTACTAGCGCATTCCCAAACTTTTTTACTCGTCCGTATTTTTCAAATGCTAAATATGCGGGACTTGCAACAAAGAATGGCAAGGTAGTAAACGTATGGCA
>JAESGV010000825.1_pt1 | contig 13333 bp, 15 predicted proteins | sample 9269781 | NCBI WGS metagenome assembly JAESGV01 (sample SAMN15741586, study PRJNA653496) | algae metagenome | isolation source: Tildeniella torsiva UHER 1998/13D and co-occurring heterotrophs from... | place: Slovakia: Slovak Paradise National Park, Hrabusice, Kosice Region | collected 2000-01-01 | reverse complement strand
TGGAAGGTATTGAAAGGGAGGCCTCCCACAAAGCACTAAGAAGATTAGTAAGGGTCCATACCACCAAGATCCCTGGAGCATAGTCTCGAATGGTATGGAATTGAGGTTTTGCGCTGATCAACCTCATGAAATAATTGTATCACGCAATCGATTGGATCACGATAAGTTGGTAGAGGTCAGAAGAGATCTAATGGAGCTTCGTAACCGTGGAATTATTAGGGAAGTTGATAGAAAATACTTACGGTGCATTATGGGTATCCAATCCAGATCCAAAAGTGATGGACGACTACGATTAGTTATCGATGGCTCTTCACTCAGCAGCCATTTAGAACGATTTGATATCCATCTGCCGTCAAACAAAGATTTGTTGAATGCGGTGCAATCATGGAACTATGCATGTGTCCTAGATGTTAAGGACATGTACTACAACATACCTGTTGCCAAAGAGTTTCAATCATACCTTGGCATCTACTTTGATGGTACGTACTATGCATTCAACAAAGCACCTATGGGCATTTCTACGAGTATGGAGGCCTGCGCACACATCACAAATCACATTGCGCACACCGTACATCCGTCTGTACTGGTTAACTTGGATGATTTTCTTGTCGGCGGGAGCACTATCCAAGAGTGTATCGAGCGAAGAGACAGGTTGATACAGATCCTTACTGAATATGGGTTCCCCATCAATTTCTCCAAGTCAAATTTAGAACCGAGCAGTCGTGTAACGTATCTCAAGTACGAAATGGATTTCAAGGAGCACAAACTCTTCAACAAACAAGAAAACCTGGAAAAGGTTAGAATAGCTGTTGGTGAACAGCAAGTAGGTGAGATTACTAACAAAGAATTGCAGAGCATCATTGGTAAGATAACCTCCATTGCTCCTACTCAAGATGAAGTAGACGGCCTAGCTCGTATTCGAGAGCGTATAGTCTACGGTAGCGGAGTAGGAAACGTTAAGGTTGTCATCACTGAAAATGAACTTCGTATCATGCGAGAAGTTCATGCCCGTTGCGATAGGGCTTATGTGTTTAACAACAAGACGATACACGCTAAGATCAGGTACACCAACTGTACGCGTGGTTTACAAGTTTATTTGTAACAGCAAACCAATAAATATCACAATGACAAACGTCTCGTACGGCACTGTTTCAGTTTGTTTTAAGGACTCACAAAATGAGTCTTTTGCAGAAAGTGAACTGCGACTACTGTTGCGCGAAAAACTATCAAGCAAACCAAAACAATGGAAAGGAAAAATTGTTTTCTGTGGTGATAGAGTGACTATATTCGACCTATTTATGCAAACAACTATAAGGTCTCTTTTTTCGGATAGCTCAAAGCTGATAGGAAATGTTCTCCAACTGAGCGATGGGAGCTTTACTTGTAGAGTACAGTGGCACACTCCACAAATACAACCACAACACTTTCGAAACAATTACCAACGATGCATATTCTATTGCAGACCGGCAAGACCGATATGTACTTTTTGAGTATCACGATTTTGTTATCTCAGCTTCACAATACTCGTGTCTTGTTTTTGACAAGAGTCTACAGTTTATAAAATCCTTGCCGTACACAGCAAGTCATATTATTCACACAACAGATGATAATCTACTCATGAGTGGACACAGCGATGTGATTCTACTCAATCCCAACTTGGAACTAGTACAGTCAGTAAGGTTCACAGATAACCTGCGCTTAGTCGTTGAAATAGGACCCAAAGAATTCCTATTTTATGGAGATGATATGATACCAGAGAGAATAGTAAAAGTGTAATTCGAGTTTGCAAGGTTGGGCAAGATGGACATAAAGATTTGGAATGTGAGATTCGATCAAGATGGGACGGTGCGATTTGTGAAGTTGAACGAGGAGTTATCGCGTTTCAAGATAAAGACAACAAAATATGTGTTTGGAATATTGATCAAGATAGAGTTGAGTACTATCAGATACCAGATGGCTTCTTGCGTTGCTTTGTGTATGAATAGAAATAAGATCATCTTCAGGCCTTGTTTTTGGTTTGCTTTGTCCTAAGATAATTCATGAAGATAATCGAAGTGGTTAGAGTCGCACATGGAATTGTTTACTTTCAAAAAGAACAACGAGTTTTAATCGTTCTAACGCATAACACGCTCTTCCTCATTGATTTGGGATTCGACTCGAACAAACGCTTAGAAATTCAAACAGATGTGAGCCTTTTCGCCGTTTTACCATTGAACAAGATCTCTTTGCGTGCAGAAAAACATACGTTGGTCATTTCACTTGAAGATTTTCCAGATGATCCCATACGTTTTCATGAACAAAGTCAATCCAAATGGGGACGCGCAATCAGTTTCTTGGAGGCTACTAGAGATTTAAATTTGCAAGAAGATATGAGTCCAATCAAAGTATGCGATCACGTGGCTGTTTCTGATACAGAATCGACAGTTGAACTTCCATCTCTCGTTGCAGAATTTATCACCAAGAATGTTTCAAGTCCACTTCGTATCCCAAGAAGAGACATTCCAAAATCCACGAAACAGAAAGAATTAGAACATAAACTCGAAAATGGAAATTCTTTCCAACTATTTACTCATCATACGGGAATGTGCCCTTCTTATGCATGTTAATCATAGTAAACAGCGCAGTAGTCGCTCCTAAAACCACAAAAACGTGAAAGATTTGATGACTTGCTCCGAAAAAGTCAAATCTTTTTGGGAACACTCGTTCAGGGAACTTGATAGCGAACAAAACTAATCCAAAACCCATGAAAAAGTAAGTTAACATCAAATTTCCCAAATGTTCCAAACTTGCAGCCTCAAAATCGGGTTGATAGTTCAAAATATACACGTGACGATATGTCCATGCAATTGCGGCCAACATGGCATACAAAACAAAGTAGATAGATCGTTGTTTGCCCAATCGATATTTGACGCAAATTGGTATCCACAACATGAGTGAGACAAATGATGTTATGGATATTAACTGCATCACGAAGCGGAACTGCGGGAACCATTTCAATGACTGTGAGATGCTTATCGTGTTACCGCCGAATAGTAATAAAATAATGCCACGAAGGTCACACATCAAACAAAAATGGTAGACTCCCTCCGAGTGTGGCCGCATAATGTGATACACCGAGCTCACAAGCATAGTTATTGCGCAACTTAGCGCAAAGAACGAGTAATACAGCCTATCTTGGAGCTGAGCATCCCACGTGAGCATTAGGTTGTTCGAATAGTAGGCCAAATACAAGAACCACAGTCCTGGCAGTAGATGCGTCCATATGTTTACTGTATCGTTGTGCAGTGTGAACGCGCTTTGTATGCAACGTATGAACGACATGACAGGCATCTTCCTGTAGCCTCGTATCAAGTAAATGTTGTCATCATGCGCCAATCTGTGTAACCCACTCTTTTTCGAGTCTACCGGTTCTAAAGTCTCCAAATCTGGGTACATTTGAAAATATCGAATAGGTTTAAGGTCGTGTTGGCAGCATGATGTATGCGACATGGTTATGGCTGTTGGTTTTTCGTTGGAAGATTTACAAAACAAGTGTTTTTTACACAGCTGAACAAACTTCTTAGTTGATCATTTGTGCCTGAATCATAAGGATATCTTTCAAGTAATTCATTCTGGTTTGGCCACCGCATCACTATTTGAAGATTTAAAAATATCTCGTGCGTTGTCCAAACTTATCAATATGAAACAATTCGTGCTCCTGGTTTGCATAGTGGCTATAGTGTATTGCAGTCGATCGACGATGCTTCAGAATATTGACTATTTTGCCGATAAACCGTTTTCTGAACACAATGTTCTATGGGGGATCAAAGTATCTGGAAACTATTGTGGTGTAAGTAATGCTCTGCTCTAACGACGTTTAGCCTGGATGGTGTGGTGGAAAATACATTGGGAAAAAATGCAATTTTGATACACCAACTTTAGACTGCGGAGATGCATGCTGCAAACAACACGATCATTGCTGTTTCTATAGCGCAGGAAAATGCATGAGCTGCGATGCAAAAATTGCTGCATGCGCGAAAGAATGTGCAGATAAAGCAAAGTGTGGGCTGAATTTTGCTTGTTGGCAAAAGGTTACTGAATGGAGAACATTGCAAAACTTTTTTACAGCTAGGAAACTTACAGGAACATGTTGCTAGTAAATGCAATTGAATGATGTACATGATTTAGCTTCTCTTGCCACTTTAGCAAAAAAGGGAAAATAGTAGCACTGACCATTTGTCACCCCAACCTACTGGCAAATTTGGTAGCTGTGCCCTTCGGGCACAGCTACCGTCATCAACACTTGTTTTGTTTGTGTAGAACTATTCCTCGCAAAAAGTGCCCGTTGGGCATTTTTACCGGTCATGCAAAACGCTATCCATTGAACCCGGCTGTTCTACTAGATCCCACGCACACTAGCAAAAAACGTCCACACTGGTGATGGCGCCCCTAGCGCCATCTGCTTGCAACCACACATGTGACTGTCCCCTAAGACTCACACGTGTAAAAAGGGGGGTAGCCGGGAATTTCAGATAGGTATCGCTATCCATTGAACCCGGGACCTCCCGCACCCTAAGCGGAAATCATACCACTAGACTACTACCCCACATGTTTTTAAAACTAATGTTGTGACCAGGTTCATATCTTATGTATAATGATAATAACAATACCACGGCTTATAAATCTAAATGAAAGAAACCTAAAAATCATGTGCAACCTTCCAGCGCTGGCATCACGGTTTTTTATAAACTGTGAACTAACAAAAAGAGTAGTTCCATCTTTTTTTTGCTACAAGTCGTTGCTGCCAACTATTCCTGTGTCAAAAGCTCTCAAACATTTATACGCAATCGCTTAGGCCTTTAACTAGTAAGTTTGTGCGTAAAAAGTCTTCCTAGTGGAGTGACAACCGTTGCGAAATGTCACGGGCATTTCAATTTTTTGAAAATTCCTGGTCTCTTGGTCGTTGAACAGTCGAGAACAAATAACTCATATGAGTTACACTGTATTGGAGCGATTCAAGTGGAACCAAGGTTGCTACGAAGTGCGCGAAGAGTCTCTAGATGATTTAATCGATGAGGGAATACGTAGGGAAGAATTAGGTCAAACAAAATCATTTAGTATTGATATGCTTTTCCGACCCAAATTATATTCTCCTAACACTGAAAAATCAAACCACGGTTCTCCAGTTAGCAACGAAAAAAAGATCCGCTTTGTTGATAATTATGGTGTTGATGATCATTGGAATCTAGAGAAAAAACATGGTTTTGAAGTAGAGTTTGGAAAAAATGAATACCAAAGATTTAAACAAGAAACATAGGCACTCAGTGCGTGTACAGAGATTTTGTGTAAAGTCATGGTTGGCTAGTGCTTCCCGCCATTCAAAAATAAAAATGTTGCAACGGAACAATGCAAGTTTTGTGAATGACAAAGTGCAACCTGGTAAATTGGCACAGTCCGTTCATGATTGGCTTGTGAACGACATCAAGTACAAACCTCACCAGCGTCATACAGAAGATGCATTTTCCAAAGTTCCAACACCAAATCAAATTAAAGAAATCTGTCGCCACGATATGATACATGTGTGGAACTTTTTGATAGAAAACGTACACGATGCGAAACTTGTCGATCACGCAAAAAAGAATTTATTAATGTAAGTTTGTACATAACACACAAGTAACCATGGTAGTAATGGTCGCCAAGTACAAGAAAAGATGGCAAAAGAACGCGAGACTCGTCTAGATCTAGTGGAGCGCATACGAAACATTAAATCTAGAATCAAAGAAATCAAAGAAGAGTTACCGAAAATCGATTACGAAGTAACACAACAAAAATCAGAACTCGTGCAAGTGGAAAAATCAGTGGATGCAAGAGCAGAAACAGAACACAAAAACGTTCAAAAAACAATACTATTACGTGGTTTCGATGCCAAATGCAAGTACACTACAAACATCATGGAGAATTATTCAACATACTTGCGAGAAGTTATCGATGAAGTTAAAAAACCACAAGTCAGTAACATTAGACAATCCATCAACACGTTACACGATAAACGATGCAAACAGATTTTGAAACAAAATGATTTGCTACAAGATGAAGATGTCGTTATGGAAACAGATACTCAAATCTCGCATCTGTTAGTTGATCCAGATACGACTGTACGAGCACTAGTAGGCCTCACAAGAGAAAACATGTCCAAACTACGAAAAGAGTCATTGAAGACCCAAAATGATGATCAAGAGCTACAGTATGTTTCCATTTTACATTATTAACAATAGACGCTTGTATCGTGAACAATTATCACAAAATGGAAATCAAACAAAATTACCAACGGTAAAGCAAATGTTAGACGATCGAAGAAAAGAGCACATTGACCAATTCATACAAACGGAAAAGACACTCAATGAAGCCTTTTTGGTCAAACAACAACTCAAGGAGATACAAACAGCATGGCAAAATAGAGATAAACAAACACTAAATCGAGATCCAAACCTAAAAGGACGATTAAGCAAAATGTATGCGTTGATAGAGAAAGAGATGGAATTTGTAGCAACTTGTGCCGCTCGCGAAGTTTTGGAAACACGTGTAGAAGAGTTAACAAGAATACGAGATCAACGAAGTGTCATTATGGGAACATTGACTGCAAAAAAGCAACAAATACAAAAACTAGATTCTGCAATTGAACATCGACAACGATTGATTGAGACGCTAAGCTATGATAATAGTGAAACAAGAAGAAATATTTTGAGACAAAAGAATGATACTTTGGATGCCATTGAAAAGTATATTGCACATTACCGAGATACGATTCCCATCAAAGTGAGTTTTGTACAAGGATTCTATGAACGAGAGTTGGCGTTGTTTAACAAGGCTAATTTTGCGAGTTTGTTGCATACACAGGTGCAAGATACTCGTGTACAAGATAGATGGTTGAGTATTAATGGATTTAAAATTGCTGATGAGCTACGAGAGGCAGCAAATGTGTTACAGTATCCAACGTACAAGACAACAGAGTCATTTGTTTCTCATATTTCGCAACTACAACGGGAGCGATTGTCGTCAGAATCTAGTAGACGTAGAGTGCAAGATGCTATGACGTACGCTAGTAATAGCCCAGCTCTCAAGCAATGTAGCGTAGAGCGAGTGGAAAAGATTGCTGAAGCATGTAAACAACTAGAAAAAGAGCAACACGAAGTATGGTTACCTGCATGTCAAGCAACAGTCAGAGAATGTCAACAAGGAGTCGAAGAATGTGAACGTGTTAGACGATTAGGAGACGATTGGTTTACATTACCAGCGAATAATATCGACTGGGAAGGTCTTGTACAAAATCGCAATCAATTAATTTAATTTACATTGTTACTGTAACATTCAATGGTGTCTCTACTGCGTTACCTCCCTTCATGTATGTATAACAATAGAAGAGCTCCAAAACTGGTAAACCTGCAGAGAAACCCAACCACATTAGCAAATTGCCGAATCTCGTGCCTTTGAATCGTTCGGTAAAGTACAAGAATGGGATTTGGGCAACAATCATACCAAAGAACCATGGTCGTAGCGTAACAAAGGCAATTGCTAGCAAGTACTCATGTAACACTGCTGTAACAACGTAGGTACTAATAGCTGCAATTGTCTTGTTAAAGAACCCGACTTGTCTCATACTCTCCATGTATACATGTCTACACATCCACTTGTACACTGCTCTGTTCCACAATTTCCAGAATTCGGACATGCATGTAGCATCCCACCATTCCAAGTAGAATTCTCTGTCTGCGAATCTTGACACTTCGGCCAATGCGTTCAACAAACAATGGAAAATTGCATAGAACGCAATCATCCATAGTAACATTGTTGGAACAGCCAAGTAGAACATGTGTTCGGCAATATTGTATGATTCCAAACTATCCATGACTGGAATGACATACTTTTGAATGGAAATGTACAATATGAGGCAGCAGCCGACGAATCCGCAATATTGCTTCAACGCTTCAAACCAGTTAACTCTTTCCGATCTTGGGAAATCTGGTTCATAGACCAATGTTGGTGAAATGAAAAAGAGGAAAAAGTCTTGTAGCAGATCACGAATAGATAGATACACTATAAAGTTAGAGTAATGTTTTGTCACGTACATGATTGTTTTTCGATTTTTGCGAAACGATCTTTGACAACATGAATATTATCTTTAGAGGTAAAATGCTTGCGTATGTAGCGATTTGTCATAAAGTACGAATGCAATTTCATGGCAAAAACAAAAGTCTGTGCGCATATCGCTCCTCTGCAAACTAGTTGTTAAATAAAAATTATTTGTACATACTTGGTGATAGATCAAATTGTAGTGCAAAGATGATAGGAATCGTCATTACGCTCAAAATCGTGATTCCATAGACTGTACATACAACTACATCGACAACATATGCTTTCTTTTGTAAATGCTTGCTTTCTTCTGTTGCTTTGATATCGACGTTTATCAACATGACAACTTCGAACAAGATACTCAACACTCCACACGTTAAAACGACAAATACTGTTTGTATGAGCATAGTCGGAAATCCATGAAGTAGGTTAAAAGCCAATGTTAGATCTAGGAAGGTTCCAGTGCGTTTGTAATCAGTGACCATGTGCACTAGACACCATCCCACTAGTAACGTCGCAATCAAACTTTTTTTGTTAGTCGTATTTTCGATTATAAATACTTTAGAATTCCTTGATGTTTTTTATCGGATAAAACTGACATTCTTTGTGCTGATGGATGTGGGAAACTGCCAATTCTTGCTAGTTTCTTTACATCTGTAAGATCTTTCTCTTCTAGTTGCGTTGGTGTTTTGGGTTTCGCTTTGCGGTTCTTGACTTCACCGGACATTTTTGTTTCTTGGTGGATTAATTATGTTATTTTTGAACGGGTACGAGTTGACTTGTTTATTGTGTTTTAATAGATTCCACGTTTTTTGAGTACAAGATAGCGAGATGCATGAATAGCTGGCATTTGGAGAGTTTCAAGTTCAGTCTTAAATCTAGACAATTTGTTGTCAACTTTTCAAATGTACAAAACAGAGATACCTGTTGACTTGTGGGCGACGATTTCATCGTTCTTCGCAGACGTTAAAGATATAGCTACGATATTTTCGCTTTCTAAGAGCATACAGACAAGTTTAATCAGTTATTATAACCACCCACAACGCTTTACACCGATTTATGCACATCTGTACCCGACAGAGGATAACGACACGACTTTTTGGCCAAGATCGATTTCTAAAGAGGGTGATCCTACGATAATACCAGTCTCATATTTTTTCGCACAGTTTTTGGGCGCTTTCAAACGGAATAAGATACAATTTCCACTAGAAAACCCCAAAAAAATATTTGATTGCGTTGCAGAGCTTAATAAGCTTCCAAATTGGTCAACATTAATGGAATTACTTCTTTCCGACGTACGTTTCACGAGCGTACCCAAACAGGCATATCAATACGCTGTTGCTAAAGATATGACAAAATTAGTAACAATAATGATAGAACGAAAAGTAGTTGATCCTGCGTGTACGTGCGACTACGCATTAGTTACTGCATCGGCTCATGGTAACGTGGAAATTGTCAAACTATTACTACTCATGGAGAAAGTTTATTCCGGTGTACACTCCAACTGTCCTATTCGTTACGCTGCTGCCAACGGCCATTATGAAGTAGTAAAATTGCTCATGGAGAACAAAAATACTGATCCGTCTGATCTTGATAATGCAGCACTCAAATCAGCAATAAAAGGAGGTCACAAAGACATAGCACAACTGTTGGTATCTGATAAAAGAGTTAGCAAAGGTGATATGGCATCCTTTATGAAATTGGCTGAGAAAGAAGGTCACCCAGAGATTGCCGAGGTCCTAACTGTGAAAAGAAGAAGAAAGTAAATAATGTTGTGGTAATACACTCGTTGATTATCTATTACGTTACCATCTTTGAGCCTACGCAATCTCACTTAAAGTAGAAGTGATTTGAGAAGGTGCTTTAATTATACAACGCAAACGAACTATACAGCCCACAGTACAACTTGACAATATTTTTCGGAGCATCAGGTACTTGTGTAACCATTTGATACGTAAATTGATCTCCATCTTTCAATGCACCCCACTCGTACGTCTTTCCTTCATCTGTATGAGCAATAACATGACACCAACCTACAGCAATGTCAACTACTCTTGTTAACGATTTCAATCGATACGGTGTTTCAACAATATTATCAGAAAGTGCACATTGACACTCTTGTGAACGACCCCATAAAAATACACTTCCATTTCTAGATAACGCTGCTGAGAAAAATCCACCAGCGCATACTTGTATGACTCCTTCATCACGCAAATCTTTTACCTCTCCAAAATAAAAATTATCCATATTGGCTTGCGTTCCAAGTTGTTTATACAAGTTGTGTCCACAAGCGTACACGCGCTCTTCATCAGATAATGCAAGTACATGATGACCACCAATTGATAAAGATGTAATTGTTGCCCATCGTTTCAACATGGTTGGTTGGTATCTTGTTTCTTTATCTCCTAAACCAAGTTGACCAAATTCGTTATTTCCCATTGCGAAAATGCGACCCATTTCTGTGATCAAGTATGATACACCTTTGTGTCCGTTTCCGCCTGCATATATACTACGAATACGTTCACGGAATGGTAATTCGATTTCTACTGGCAAATTTGTTGGTGTTTCTTCATTAATGCTTCCCAATTGTCCGTCGTTGACACCCCATCCGAATAGTTTACCGTTTGATAATAATGCTAGTACGTGAAATGTGCTGTTTGATGCGATTTGTACACATCTTGTTTTTAGTGGTACTCGAGTTGGAAAAACTTCAACATGATCGTAGTCTTCGCTGCCAATTCCAAGAGCACCGTACATGTTCTCTCCCATACAGTAAACAGCACCGTTTTCTAGTGATTAGAATTTTTCAGCTGCATACGTGTTAAATAGTGTTCAAATGAGCTTCCACACGTCATGGTTGTAAATCGTCTGCTGTGAGTTGGAACGTCGCCTACGCCACGTTGGTAACATTTATTCGCCGTGATCGATCCTATATTATTAATTTAACAGGCATGTAAATCGTACTTTGTTTAAATGTGACTTTTTCACGTAATATTCTGTGCAATTTTCGAATGGGTTCTTCTGGAACGATATACGTTACATCTTCTTCTGTGTCTAGTTCCTCTTCCTTGGGAAAAATAAAATCTATGATAGAGTTCTGATAATTGTTAAACGTCATGTTTCACGTACCGGTCCATCCATGTTTGCGTTTTTGTAAATTTGTCAAACTGTAGTTGTCTGACAGAAAAACACTACACAAACAACTCACCAGTAGTAGAAGATCTCTACGCTTGAACCGGCAACAAAGTACATCAAATTGTCACAAAAGTAGCAAAATGCAGAACACATTGCAATCATTCACTATTTATGAAGACCAGCAGGAAACAGCAACTGTTAGTGTTGGTACCCCAACTCAAGAAAACAGGCACAGTCACTACTCAATTCAAAACAAGGAGAACATAAACTCCATTACTGGCTACGCCACAACTCTAAGAAGGCCTGTTTGGGATGAAAAATCAAGGCCTCCGTTAGCAGATATCACAGGAGTAGGTATTTCACAATATGTTTTGAAATTAACAATACTACAGAAAAGAGAGCGTCTACTTGTTAGGAAACCAAAGAAGTCGGAAAACAAGTCGCCACTTTCAGCGTCTAAACTACGTTGAATCATATTGTTCTCTGACATTTATTAGAATATGATAATTTTCATTCTGGTTGTACTGGTGGTGAAACATTCATAAACATTGTACTTTATTTTCACGTAGGCATCATGGTACGATAGCACACCTCGAAAGTTAACGGTAACCTCACTTACGCCAATAGCTATGGTCAACCTATCAGATTAGCTGGCTAGTTGTCGTCTTGTTCAGTGTCTTTGTTCTGACATCAAATCTGGAATCATTTAGGATCTTTTGCGTTAAGTCTCCGCGTTCTAGCGCTCCTGTTTAACAGTCACCTCGGAACGGCTTTATTATTTGCGTCGGTTGTAATAACTGACATTGACAAACTCCAGACGCATAAGTAGCAATTCTGCTTACAGCTTTTCATACGAATTAGTAAGTATCTTATTTTCTTTCTACTCGTGATACTGATCATTGTTTCTTATGCATCTCACTCGCATCAGCAAAGTGCAGCAAAATAGCAAAAAAATATTTCAAGAGCGTTTCGAGCCCATTTCAGACCGATTCGACGAAAGCGGGGCAAACTTACCTGTCAAAATAAAAATAGAGTGACTTTGGACATAACAATCACCCATCCACATTTGCAGATAGGCAATATTTTTCACCAAACACCGAAAAAAATTGTGCTATGAAGAACATACTGCGAAGAACAGATGACTCTAGGAAAGAGGGGATGGTACGTCTTCTAAGTAGGTACCACATAACAGTTGACTCTATTTTGCAACACGAGCCTACTCGCAAAAAGTTCAAAAAGTTTTTGAAGAAAGAGCACAAAGATACAGCTTTTTCATTCCTTATAGAAGCGTACGAATATGAGTGTTTGTTCAGCGTATCAAATTATGAAAACATGTTCGCTAGACATAATATTGCTCGACAAATAATCGATAACTATCTTGGCGAAGATGCCAAAACACCACTAGCCGTTCCACAGGACACAAGAAGATCAATTGTAGTCAAGTACGATAGTTCATCATCATTGGACTGTCCCAAGGATCTTTTCCAACCGGTTCGTCACATTATTCTAGCGGACTTGAAAGAAGAAAGTCTAAAGAAATTTTTGGTCAGTGATAGCTTCGTCCGCTTCAGTATGGCCATGTTCGAGAAGGATCCTCATTATTTATCCAAACTAGATGCTCCGCAAACACACGATGAACTCACCGACCCAACAATTGCTGAAGATGAAGGAACTGACCCAGGTGATGCGGAAAGAATGTCCGAGTTGTCCATTATGTACGATTTGAACAAGATATCCATCACCGATGATGATTTTGAGAAACTTCAAACGGAAGTGAAAAATACAGACATGTGGAAACCAGTTTATTCGAGTACCAAACGTACTGTATGTGTATCAAAGAGTTCATTTTTCAATGGAAGAAAAGGTCTCAAGAAAATGTTAGAAACTGGTGTCGTGCCATATAGTCTCGACGAAGTGTTCAACGCGTACGTTGATACCGATTACCAAATGGTCATTGAGAAGGAAATTTCATCACAAACAGAAGTTGACTATATCACATCTGGAAACTATGCGTTGAGTATTGTCAATATGAAATACAAGCTCAAGTTCCCACTACAAAATCGTGATTTTTCATTGGCACTAAGTGCAA
>JAESGV010000824.1_pt1 | contig 13338 bp, 16 predicted proteins | sample 9269781 | NCBI WGS metagenome assembly JAESGV01 (sample SAMN15741586, study PRJNA653496) | algae metagenome | isolation source: Tildeniella torsiva UHER 1998/13D and co-occurring heterotrophs from... | place: Slovakia: Slovak Paradise National Park, Hrabusice, Kosice Region | collected 2000-01-01 | reverse complement strand
CACAATTGATGAGTCCATTGGCCAAGTGGCACAGACAAGATAAGAGATTGACCGAACGATTTGAGTTGATGATCATTGGTAGAGAACTCTGCAATGCCTACACCGAATTGAACGATCCATTTGTCCAACGTGACCGCTTCAACGAACAAGCCAAGCAAAAGGAACAAGGTGACGATGAAGCACAAATTGTCGACGAAGATTTTTGCAGAGCTTTAGAATATGGTCTACCTCCAACTGGTGGATGGGGCATGGGTATCGACCGCTTGATCATGATCTTAACCAATCAATACAACATCAAGGAAGTCATCTTATTCCCTGCCATGAAGCCAGAAGACCAAGAACTTGCCCAAGATTTGGCCAACTTGTCCATCGAAAAGGGCAAGGATACTCAAGTCCATCTCCCATTAAAGAAGTAAGTGTATGTTCTTTCATGTGTATTTCCCATTTTTTATTCTAATTGTATATGCTTTCCCACCAAGTGCAAGTAGCTGTTAAGTATCCTTTCATAATGTTGTCTTTGATGCTCATATCCTACCCAATTAATCTTGTAGAAGACACCCGCGTATGCAAGCAGTCCTAGCACACCCGCAGTGGTGGCCACTAGTATCGTCGTGAGTATCACTTTGTCTTCACGGACCACTTTCAAAATAGGTCTCATTTGAGGAATGGCTAAAATCTGTAGAGCTTTGGAGACTCCCACGACCATATGAAAGATACCTGCTGCTGCAAGTAGAGCGTAGTAAACAAAGAAACCATGCTTGAGTAATGGGTTGGATAATGTGTATGATACAGACTCAAATCCTTGATCTTTTCCATAGAATATTGTCTGTCCGCGAGTGTAGAATACGTGTCCAAAGTAAATCAACACTAGTCCGTAACCACAGTATCGAAATACTCTTGTCAATGTGTTTGGAGTGCCTTTTCTAGAAATCGCTTGTTTGATTCCCAAAATCATGTGGAAAGATGGTACAACGAGAATCAGTGGAATCTCTACGTATGGATGATGATAGACTCTACTCACGGCGGCATAGTATTTATCGTAGACTGTTCTTCCTGCCAATGCAATGATATGATTGAGTAAGTGTGCAGTTAGGTAGAGTGAGAATATCAGTCCGCTCACTGCTTGCAGTTTGGATATTAGTAGGGTGTTACTTGCTGTCATTATTTCTTCAAAACTTTTCGTTTATCCCGGACAATCTTGCTGCGAAATTTCTTGTTGTATTTCTGGAATAGTGGACCTGTAGAATCGAATCCCGACTGTTGTCGGGCAAGCCATAGAACGATAAGTTATGATGCTTCACCAGTCAAACTCCAAATTTACTATGGATTAAGTTTGGGTTAACTCTTTGTCAAATTGAAAATAAAGATTCATAGAATTTGACAAAATGGGGTTACATTGTAACGCAACTCAACTAAGGCAATGGGACAAACTACGTCATCCCCTCCAACACAACCTTCATCTACACAACATAAAAAGTATGAATTTAGAGCCAATCCTAAATTCATCTCTCGTAACACCGAGCTTTTATGTAGTGGAGCGAACCACTGTGGCGAACTGGGACTTGCAAATGAACAAGAGAAATTTAAAACAACATTTGTGCACTGCGATACGCCACCAAAACTAAAATTTGTCGTTGGTGGGGGTGCATTTTCATTTATCGTGACCGATGACAATCGCATATTTTCGACAGGTCTAAATGATTACGGTGTGCTCGGCATTGACGATGACGTCGAGGAGATACACGAATTTCGACAACTGAAAGTACCAAGTGGCAACATCAGCTGCATTAGCTCTGGATACTTCCACTGTTGTATGATTATTGACAATACACTGTACGGCGTTGGCGATACATCAAATGGCAGACTAGGAATACCATCAAGTACGGCAATAAAAAAATTCACAAAGATTGCCGATGATATACAACGCGTTTCGTGCGGTGGACTACACACTATGGTACTTTCCAATGGCGTTGTACATGGTTGTGGATCTAACGCATTCGGACAAATTTCATTAGACCCAGAATACACAAGCATAGACGCTCTAGAACTCACCAAAGTATACATTCCAACAGAAGAGAAGATACAAAAGATTGCATGTGGATTGTATCATACTCTAGTACTCACAGAACGTGGTGATTTGTACGCATGTGGACATAATGTATTTGGTCAATGCTCTCTACGAGTACAAAACACAAAGCTCTTCACCAGAGTTCATTTCACTGTACCTATAATGTCTATCTATGCTGGTAATTACCACACCGCAGTAATCACTCGCGATAATGATCTTTTCATGTCAGGAAACAACTGTAGTGGTCAACTTGGTTTAAATGATCTTAATGATCGTCCAGAACTAGTTCATGTTGGATTAAAAGCCATAGATGTATGTATAACACTTGCACAACATACAATGATAAATACAATAGATAGAGGGTTGTATGTTTCTGGGTGGAACTCTCATGCTCCATTGGGACTAGGTCACATCAATAATGTACAACAGTTTACGTATACTGGGGTGAAAAATGTATTGGCCATGGGGTGTGGATCAGGACACTCGTTAGTGGTTGTAGAAAATGGATTTGAGTATGCTATTACTGGTATGAAACACCAAACACGATTATGCGATGTAAGTGTAAATTTTTCATAGCACATCAAGTATATGGTGACTTGTGTTCAGGACAAAGAGATGGCATTGCAGGTAAAATATCACTACCTTGAAGCACGTAGAAAAATTTAGTCATGTAATTTATAAAGATGTATTAACAAGAAGATGAGTCATGGTCAGACACTGGAGATGTTGTAGCTACAACTAATCTTGCAGAAGCATGGAGCAATGGAAAGACTAGTGATCCAAGAAGAGCTACTTTGATAGTACTTGGATTTGGATCTCCCATCATGAGAAGCTTTTCTCGCGTTGTAGTTGCAGGGAACAAATACTTGGTCATGAGCATCTTGTCTCTTTTTTCAACACTCTGTTCGAGATTGCGAATGATTTCGGCCATCTCTTCGACAGTGAAAGTTTCGTTCATGGCATCATTCACTTGAGTCTCTTCCTCCTCTAGATGATTCCACATGACTGTCTTGTAGTCTTGTAATTCCTCTTGCAATGTTTCAAGATCTTCCTTGGTTGGATTATTGACTAATCTCGTACTTAAATCGATTATATTTAATTCTCTTTCGTGTATTTCGATGTGCTCTTGCTCAAGTTCTCTGACGATTGGACCTCCCCACGACAATAACAATCTCTGCTGATTGAAAATGAAGTTGTCTTCGTGTTTGGCGTGCACCGATATAAGCTCTACCATCTCTGCGATATCACTCGCAAGTGACTTAATCATTCTCTTTTTCGAGATCCTACACGCGAGACTCTTTGCGACACAGTTGTTAATTGCTGCGCGAACACCCTTGTGGATGATTGTGAAGTTGTCTACCTTTGACATTGTTTCTTGTTGAATTATTGTGAAGCATGTTTGTGGCTCTTGGTTTTATGCTGAGAGTTCTGCTGCGTTTCCTGATGTTGACAATTAAGGACGACTTTTGGATCAACCTAGCGGCATCATGCAACGCAACACTTCAACGGTTATAACTATGATGTTGCTCCAGATACCTAAAGATGAATTTGAACCAGCGCTCAACTCGAACTGTAGCGTACTACAGTAACACTTTTAGTAATCCATTATTTACTGAAGTGGTCAAGGGTAAAGCCACAAAACGTGTTAAAACTACAACAATATGACTCCAACTAGAGAAATCTTTGCCGAAGAGGATGAGCTAGTGTTCAACCCTACTGTATGCGCTGTAAACGAGTCTATTGTTCCAGTGCTTTCTCCAGTCACACCATCGCCAGAAGGTCTGCCACAACAACCTATTGTGAGAGAGCAAAAGAAGGTTAAGCTAGTACAAGTAAATGCTGAAGATATGCAAGCAAAATTAAGACAAAATATGGAATCTTCAGAAGCAGCTAGTTTGCCAGTGTCTGTTCAAACATAAAATGTACAACTTAATCTTCTTTTTTATCGATTTCTGCATGCTTAGTAAAACTATGCCAAACTATCGCCAATGAAATAATCTCAAATAGCGAACATAGCGCAAATGGAGCGCCTGGGAAAACAATTGGCGAACCAGGTGATGTAACAAACCTAAACAAGTTTGTAGTAACCAATGGTCCGATAATTCTAGCCAATGTTTGCAAGCTAGCCAATGAACCTTGCAATGCACCGTGCATGTGTGCTCCCACTGCCGGTTTCGTTAATTGTGCGCGTAACGCAGGTAGTGCCACTCCACTAATGGCATTAAATGGTATCAATGGATACAACACCCATGAATATTCTATAACAGACAAAACTGCCATCAAAATGGCTCCTAACGCAAGTCCAAAGTATACACAGTTTCGCTCACCCAACTTGGGCACAATAACTTGTAACAATTTTCCTTGTACAATAGCAGTACATACACCACCTGCAGTAAAAAACAATCCACTCTGCATCGTCGTCCATCCAAACCTGTAATTGGTATAATGTACCCATACATTTTGGAATCCTGTTGCAGAGATACTATTGATCAGCAGAGCAATAGATAAAATCATGATAAATTTATCCTTGAACAACACTTCGAATGAATTCAAAGGATTTGCTTGCTTCCACAGTGATCGTTCTACAATCACTTCTCCTGCTACGTTTTCATCATTTATTTGGTTTGTCATATTTGCCTCTGATGGTGTAGTTGGCGTCTCTGGCTTATTCTTGTGTAACTGGATCGACTCGTCCAGTATAAAAATTACATTTAACGAATTTAATAATTGTATGACAGAAGTGACTGCAAAAGGGACGCTCAAGTGGATCATTGAGCCTAATGCTCCACCCAATGCAGGTCCTACAAGAAACGCAATTCCAAATGACGTTCCGATGAGTCCAAAATGTTGAGCACGTTTCGAACGTTCGGAGACATCTGAAATGTACGCGAACGATAGCATGATAGAGTGGCCAGTGATCCCACTGATTATTCTTCCAATAATGATCAAGTAGAGTCCACGTACATCTTGAAACAAGTACATGGCCAAAAATAAAATCAAATAGTGCAACGAACTTCCAGCTGTTGAAAATAAAAGCATCTTTTTTCTTCCATATCGATCAGATAGTGCTCCCACAAGTGGAGAAACAATGAAATTGATAAGCGCGGTCATACTCATGATTAATCCAAAATATGACGACGCCACGCTAACATCTTGTTTCATTTGATACGTCACCATTTGTGGAAGGTTTGGAATGTTTATACCAACGCATAAACTGTCGAGTATGAGCACAGTGAATATTTTGATACGGTAAGGACGCATGACATTATCATGGCTTTTGTTTGTCATGATAAGTTGACCAAAAGAGCAAGGTTACAAGAACACGTGTTAAAATGGATCAAGAAAGAATAGATTTGAGAATACTTTTGTACCATTGTTAAATGGCGTAAATCGGTGTTTCTCGCGTTTGTGTAGTTATTTGTGAAATATTCTAATATCGGGTTTGGTTTATATTGGGTTTATATCCAAATAATTTGTGTAAAGTTTTGATAATTTATCGGAGACGTCTGGCTTCTCTTTCAGTCTCGAGTAGTGCCAAAATATCACCTTCACGTACTGGTCCCTTAACGTTTCTCATAATAATACGACCTTCATCGTCCAAGAATTCGACGCGGACTTGGGTTACACCACCACGTGAACCGGTTCTGCCGAGGCATTTGACGACCTTTACTAACTTAACACCTTCGTTTACACCTGTTGGAGCAGTTGTGCCTTCCTATTCAAATATTTAGAGAGCTGAAGCGAGTGAGACGTACCATGTTATGACTGAGTTTTGAAAAGAAAAATTCACATGACTATTTGGTTGACCAAGTTGTTTTGGTTCGTCAGAGTTTACAATGAAAGCGACAAGTACAGAGTTGAACAATGCTAACAAGAACTTCATATTTCAAGTTTGACTATGGGAGTATGTCTTGGGAAGAGAAGAAGTGGCACATGATTTCAAAACAGAATAACGTGGATTATTCATCGTACTATTCGAAAAAGAACTCGTTGGTAGTCGCTACGTTCAATGTATTGTTTGATATTTTCCCAGAGATGGAGGGTGCTATACAAAGCCCAATACGATACGCTCATCATATGAAAAAAGTTTTACCATCGATAAAAGCAGACGTGCTAGCACTACAAGAGGTTACTGAACAGTACTTGGCCAAATTATTGGAACAAGAGTGGGTTAGAAACGATTACTATGTAACACAGTTCTCGAACAAGACGACATACAATCCAACACGCGATACAAATAGACGATTTATGGTTGTTATCTTGTCCAAGATACCTATTCTAGAATCCTACTTGTACTTTTTCGATAAGAAAAATTGTCCACAAGGAGGAAGACCAGCAGTCGTATGCATGCTACCGTATCCAGGCAAGACTAATTCACAGTTTGTGATTTCCAGTTTGCATTTGAAAGCAGGAATAGACTTTTTCGAAACCAGATCTAAACAATGGGGAGAACTTTTTCGACTATTTGGAATCGTAAAAAGTCATAACAAGGACAAGAATCAACCAACGGATTTAGTTGGAAAAACAAGTAATGTTATCATACTAGGAGATACAAACATGCAGAGACCAATAGAGGAGGAAGACATTGTCGAGCAAATAGTTGATGTTTGGAAGACTTTGAAACCAAATGAAGAAGGTTACACGTACTGCTACAAGACGAATCCAATGATTACGCAAATGAATGCTGATGATAGCAAACAAATGCGATTCGACCGAATACTCATGTATAGTTCTGGAACGATTGATTGTGGGAATTGGAAACCAAAACAAACAGTAATGTTTGCCAATCAAACATTTTCGAGTATTCATACAACGCTGATGCCTAGCGACCACTATGGATTAGCTGCACAATTAATGTTGGAATAAATATTGCAGTTATTACTGATAAATTTACAAGCATGATAGCAATTTAACGAAATCCATCTTGTCGAACAGGCAAGCTAACCAACAGACACTTTACCAAGGTCATAGGAGTATTCTGTTCAGGCGTAGAATGCAAGCAAGGTGATCGTAAACTGAGTCAAGATCTTGTGGGCCTAACATGGTCAAGTCGTAATGTTAGCTGTCATGAACGACCAATGGCAAAACTCGTTATCTATCACTCGATCGCAAAAATCAAACCTTAAAATCTTCTTGTCATCCGCGCAAGTTTAAATCATCAAGTAAAAACGAAAGAACATGCACAAGACACTATCAACACTTGTACTAGTCGTACTACTCGGAGCTGCATTAGCTGAATCAGAGCAATCCAACGGTGTATGTACTTGGCTGTTACCAGCAGTATCATTACCAAACGTAAGAGAGATTTTAGAATGCTAATGATGTTAGAACAATATGGCCGATTGTGGTTGGTATTCTGGATCTACATGCTGCACAACATCACAAACACAAAAAATTAAGGAAGGATGGGATAGTACAACTGGAGGCTCAAATCAAACAATCCCCCAATACATTCGTAACTTGGCATTGTCTCAATGTTTGGACTTGATGCACTTGTTCATTTGCTCACCATGCTCCCCACAGCAAGCAAGTTTCTACAAGCCAAAGATTATAATTCAAGGTTCCCTAAATCTATGCTCAAACTACTGTGATAGCATATACAAGGCATGTGGTGCTGCAATCTACAATGGTCAGCCAGTCGCTACACAATTCAAGACTTCAGCTGACTTCTGCACAACCGCGCTATCTGCTGCAAGTGACGTACCAGTAACTGTATCAACACAAAACTGCTTCAACTCGGCAATTACAGCCCAAGCATCATGGTTTTTACTTGCCATCGTGGCAGTTGTTACATTATATCTATAAATAAATAAGTAGTTGAAGATCACTAGAAGCACGAATTAGAGAAAGCAGAACAAAGTTTGCCTGATCGTATTAATGTGTGACTTCATTACAAGATTTTAGTCAACTAACTCTCAAACAAACATTGAACATGGCGGTGAAGCTTATGCGGAAGCAACTCGATGAGTTGATGGGTGTGAATAGAAACGGTGACAGAGGAGAACTTATTATAAAATCGTACGACGATAAACGAGTGTGCAAGTACGAACTCGCTGGTCTGTGTCCCTACAAACTGTTTCCAAACACAAAACAAGATCTCGGAAAATGTACGTACGAGTGCTGCCCTGTTCCAGAAAAATTCAAAAAACAATATGAAGAAGATAGAGCAACGAAAAATATCGATCTTGGATACGAGCGCGAATTAGAAATAGTTTTAGAAAAACTCGTTACAGATTGCGATGATAGAATTTCAAGAGCGCAAAGACGTTTAGAGGCGCAACAAAAGAACGCTTTGACAAACGAACCTATCGAACTAAAAAATGTAAGAGCAGAAATGGAGACTGTGACAAAACAAGTAGAAGAACATACACTCAAAGAAGAATTCGAAGAAGCACAAACTTTGATGGAACGTCTAGACGCGTTAAAGAAAGAAAAAGAAGGTATCGAACAGAAAATGCCACAAACCAAAGAGCAACAGTTGATTGTCTGCGAAACATGCGCCGCGTTGTTGAGTGTGAACGAATCTGATCAACGTTTGGCAGACCATTTTGCAGGAAAAATGCATCTTGGTTTGCAAAAAGTTCGTGACAAATTAAAAGAGTTGAAAGAAATGCGCATTTTCGAAGATCGAAGAACTCGAGATACGGATCGCGAAAGAAAAGATCGTGGTGGAAAGAGTGACATACCTACTAGAGAACCAGTTGGTCAAGTAGCAACTTCATCGTGGCAACCAGCACCGTATGATGATCGATCGCGTAGAGATAGTTACAAGGGAGGGGACTCACGTTCTTCATCGAGACGTGACTATGATCGTGGAGATAGACGAAGAGATGATCGCGATAGATACAGAAGAGACGAAAGAGACAGTCGTCATCGAGACTCTAGAGAAAGTCGAGATGATAGAGATCGTCATAGAGACCACCATAGAGAATCTCACAAGAGGAGAAGAGAAAGAAGTGAATCAGAAGATAGGGATAGAAGCCCAAGTCCTTATAGAAAATTCCATAGAGGAGATTCACCGCATTAAAAGCATTTTGCAATAATCTTTTGTTATTGTTTGAGGGTCCAAAAGCTCGATGCCATACGATAATAAATTTTTTTACATTCAAATAGGTAGTAAGTGACATCCTAAAAATCCTACACCACTCCATCGTTGTGGAATTAGCCGTACTGTTACAGTTTGACCTCGTCGTAATACTCTTATCATAACAGCATTTCCGACATTTCTTTGTACAAGTTCCGATAATACTTTCAATCCAAATTGTGTGACTTGATCTTTGTCTACAGAACCAAATTGAGTAATTTCATCACCTTCATGAAGTCCTGCACGCTCTGCAGGTGAGTCAGCATCAACTCGATTAACTTTGACAAATGGATCGAGTTGTTTTTCGATTTTTGGTTCTTCTTGTTTTGGTGGTGCCACTTCACCACTCTCCGCTCTTTCTTTTTCTTTTTGTTCGCGAAGTTTTGTATGAAGTTCCGCCATATCCTTTTCGATTTGTTTCATCAAATTGATGTGATCGTTTTGTTTACATATAAGATCGTGTCTCATCTCGCGTATCGCATTTACATCAATATCGTTTCTTGGAAATCCATCGCGATCTGTTAGCGGTCCTTTAACTCCAACAGGCGTAAGTTCCAAACTCTTAATAAGTCCTTTGATTTCTTCTTCAAGTGCGTCTTTCTTGAGCACGAGTTCTTTCAGCGCTTGTGCCATGGTTTTTCGATTTTTTGAAGTTGTCTAACCACTTTCACACGCAAACAAAACATGCAGAGAAGTTTTCGTTCATCGAATGTACTACTCAAGGGTAGGTACACAAGTTTACGTCTAACGATAAATAGTTATTGGGGGTCGCCCAACGCGATTACTCGACCAACAACCTCAATTACGCTTTTTCCACGCTTCATTAAATCAACCACAACAAAATGAAAAGAAAGAGGAAACAACTGAAGAAAAGAAAGAAGAAACAAAAGAGGAGAAAAAAGAGGAAGAAGAAAATGTCGAAGAACCAGTTAGAAAAGTCAACAAACGGTATATCGAGTGGGCATTTAACATTGCTGCGTTGGGATTATTTACTCTTGGAGGTATCAAAGCGTATCAATATTTCTCAGAAAAAGTATGGTGACCGATCAATTTTAACTCGTGTAGCGTGATAGTCCAATTGACATTATTCAACAAAATATTAACCAACTGTTGGGAAAAAAAGATCCAACTACAGAAAGACTATTAACAGAAGTAACTGGACCAACGAAACCAGTGCTAGTCCTACCACTAGAAGATTTCTTAATACATCAACCTTATAACTCTGGAAATTTAGCAAAAAGACCAAATGCCAGCGAGTTTTTACAAGCAGCCTCAAAATTCTATGAAGTAGTGATTATTTCAGAAAGCAACAAAGATGTACGTATTTTTGATTTGAAACTAACTGAATAGACTGTAGAACCAATTATCAATGTTTTAGATCCACAAAATCTAACAGCACGCGTGTATCGTGAATCATTGGCCGATAAAAATGGAGTACTGGTGAAAGATATCGCACGTTTAAACAGACCATTAGACAATGTCATCACAATGGAGCCATATCCAGAGACGGCAAAACAATACGCAGATAATAGTTTGATCGTGAAAAGGTGGAATGGTGATAAGAAAGATAGATTCTTTACAGAAGCAATAGTCTTTTTAGAATGTAAGTTTTTGCAATAGATTTAACGCTTCAGATCTTGCTTCCAAAGATTCTCAGCATGTCCAGAAACAATTATTGGAATTTACTAGTGATAGTCAAGAGAAAAATGGAGAGAAGATTATACATGATTTTTACGTAACAGTTTTAAATTCTGTTCAAAAGCCTCAAGTAGAACAACCAAAATCTGGAGGATTCTGGGGACTATTTGGGTGGAAATAAATTTTAATTATTTCTTGCGTGTAGTTGTTTCATTAATAGTGGATTACTGGCGACGTGCCTAAATGTTAGATTTGATTGTTTAACATACCTGTAAAAATACCAAACGATTGCTGTAATTGCGATAACGAATATGAGACTGAATATTATCACTGCAGCATTGATGTATGCATCTGCAGATGATGTTTGAAGTGGCACTGGAGGGTCGCTTGTCTTGCGCTTTGGTGGCATTAATATTTGTAAACGCAGTCAACAAACATCTTATGTCATCGTTGCTAGCAAGCAGGTATGATGTGGCTAATACTAGTGGCGGAAGACTACCAACGCTTGTATTCTTAGCAGTGGACAATAGATATGCGAGTTATAGATATTTTTACGAAATTATTAAATGAACACAAATATACTGCTTCATGTTTGAGTTCTCTACGCATTTGGCAAACAAAAAGGATTCAGACTCTCCATGACAAACGAGCAGGTAATTGCAAAACAAAATACAAATTCCAATGTTAAAAATGTTACAAGTCAGTGTTGACACGTATGTCTCTTGTTTTCAGCAGTTCTCAGAAAGATAACGCATAGATTGGTTCATCACGCGAAGAGCACAATTCGCGTACCAACGCGAAGCGTCATGTTGGTGTGTTTGTTGGTTGACATTATGGGAAAGGCGGGAAGAGAAAACAATCATGGATCTTCAAACACCTAGCAGAGTTTCGATACCAACACTACCATACAACGAGCTGTATTCGTGGGGATGGAATAACATGCAACTAGGTCATGCAGCTAAAGGCGCTGAGAGAACATCATCCCCTGCATCACCTAGTAAAACATCTAGAACTAGAGATATAGTAGAACCAGCCCTGTTGAGTACTGCATTGTTTGGAAATTCTAGCATTTCGATTGTGAGTACTGGTGGCTCACATACCGTCGTTGTGACAGAGGATAAAAAAGTATATACGTTTGGACGAAACCAAAGGTACAAAATAACTTGTTTAATTTACATTCTAGTGGACAATTAGGACATGGCGGATACAATGACGAAGTTGCGCCGCGAGAACTGAAATTTGAGGGTTTTGTAGATGATCCAGTAATCAGTGTTGCATGTGGCGATCGTCATACCGTTTTCGTTACGGAAAAAGGCAAAGTCTATGTATGTGGCCAGAATTTCAACGGACAGGTATGTGTTTTGATTTATCTAATCATGAAGCTTGGATTAGGACACAAGAGTAACATGGATAAACCTACTCTCTCAGAATTGATGGACAGACGACGAATTAGAAAAGCAGTATGTGGATCACGACATACAATTTTGATTTCGTCGAAAGGTGAACTTTATACAAGCGGTTGGGGAACGTTTGGGCAATTGGGACACGGTGACAACATTGACCAATTATATTCGAAAAAGATGGAATTGGATTGGCAAGCTGTTTCTGTAGTAACGAAAGAGCACATCAATCTTGCTCTAACAAGTACAATTTACACAATTCTCTAACTCTGTAGCAAAATATGAAGTTTATCAATGGGGAGGAAAGCCATACGAAGCTGATGAGAAGAATGATCAACTACACGCAAACAATAGACCAAAGTTAATTCTCGAACAGCTAAATAACAGAAAAGTAATAGAACTAGCAGTCGCATCAAACCACTGTCTAGCACGCACTAGCGACGGTAGTTTATACTCTTGGGGATTTAAGTTTGATGGACTCGGTTATATTCGATTTTTACGTCACTTGGAACCAACAGAAGAAAACGAACATAGAATGTTAAGTAACAGTGAAAAAAAATTATCAGAAAAACATTTGGATCTTTCACAACGATCTATTATCAAAGAAAATACAGAATGTACCGTGTACAGAAATCACTTTTTCAATAATGAGAAAGTGTCCTCGATAGCATGTGGAGATAACAGCAACTTTGTCGTTACAGAATCAGGAAGATTGTTCGTATTTGGGAAGGGTGAGAATCATGAACTAGGAATAGGTGGTAAATTGGAATGTGACGTTCCAACACAAGTTAAATCGCTAGAAGGAAAGTTCGTAGTGCGTGTAGTGAGCGGCTACTGGCACGCTTTTGCACTTACAGGTACATTAGACCACTTTAAGAGTCAATTAGACTATCTACCTGATCTTTCTCACAAATCCAAATAAATTGGCCCAACAATAATAATTTATTTGTCTCTACCTTTCCATTGTGCATGTTTGTGAGCAACTAATAATTTTGTGATTGCAGTTGTGTCACGAATCATGCGTAAATGAACAGGTAAATGAGAAAACTTGTAGGGTCCTTCTTGTGATCCTTGCAACCATGTCAAACTATAAATCTGTCGCAATAATCGTACAAGTAATTTTTGATAATAATCCTTTTCTTCTTTGC
>JAESGV010000823.1_pt1 | contig 13341 bp, 9 predicted proteins | sample 9269781 | NCBI WGS metagenome assembly JAESGV01 (sample SAMN15741586, study PRJNA653496) | algae metagenome | isolation source: Tildeniella torsiva UHER 1998/13D and co-occurring heterotrophs from... | place: Slovakia: Slovak Paradise National Park, Hrabusice, Kosice Region | collected 2000-01-01 | reverse complement strand
AGTCTCCCACTTCATCTTCTTCTGGTACGTATTCAAAATCGGACAAAGTTTCTGTTGCGGAAATGTTATCTTCTGCTAGTTCAGCGAGAGATGCAGGTATTATGACGTTTTGTGAACCCCTTCGGGAGGGTGTAGGGCTCGACATAGCATCGTCCTATGTGAACTGGATAGCTCTGTTTGTCCAAATTGTAACGGCAACTCGAAAATAGCTGCACGTACGCCTGGAAAGCTCTTCTTACATGAAAAATCGCGTAGATTATTTCACTTGAGCAAGAAAATGTCCTTAATCGAATCATGATGAAAGAATTTTAATGAAAAGGTAAAAACCAAAATCAGCGCAGCATTAGGTATGCTTCCCATATTTGTAGAAGCTAAATGGCTGTCCCACTAGTAATCTACTTGCAAATCACTAAAATGTATTTAGTAGTCCATATTCTCAGTCTTTCGTTCCCAATATCTTAGCATTCTGGTACCGCTAATCACTTGGCGATCAAGTCCTTTTAATAAAACTCAAATTGAATGAGAACCCTTCCGGTCGTAACTGAAGGGAAGACACGTGTTGTAACCAGGAATAAAAACTGCGATCAACCAGGACAACAGACTTACTAAGTGGACCCTCAAGGATGGCGTGACACTTTGTTGTCTTGTCTCACCGTGAGTCCGCTTACCTGTGGTCAACTTGCATTACTTCTGTGTAAAAAACTTTTCCATTATGAACTTATGGGATCAACCGAATTATTTATCTTTGCACGAAAATGAACATAAAAATATAGCGAACAATACTGATAAAGTAAACGTCACTACGAGCTCATCGTTTATCGAAAAGTGTAAAACTGTTTTTCGTAATAGTTGACAAACTTGTGAAAGTAACGCGTGCACGCAAAGGCTCAAATACGATGTATAGTACCAAGCCCTCATAGCGCGAGCGTTTTGCAGCGAAAGACAGAGTATTTACGATCTACCTTCTAATATGATCGATGTACCGAAATATTTCGAACAACCGAAGAAATGGCAAACTCTGCACGCGTGAGACCATTTCTTTTTTATTCTGGAACCTGTTACGTGCGTTATAACATGCCACAGAAAGAGTGAGTGCCTAAAATTATACAAAATCAAAACTCAAATTGCAACACGCCGCAGCATCTCGAGTCAGGTGTATTTTTAACAACAAGAAACTGAACCAGATACACCGTACTTCACTATCGCCTCTGTATTCATTCAACAAAGGTCCGCAGGTTTTTATTCTTTTCTCCTAATCAAGGAGCGTTCAAAAAACTTCTTTTCGGATTCGATTTCCAGAAGCCACTATCATAATTGTAGCTCAGCTTTCTCCATACATCGAAATGAGGCGGGCAAATGCCAAAAAGCTTTTAAAGATCACTGGCACCTGTCTGTTCCACCAGAAAGAAAAAAAATGAAAACAATACTGTTACTTGCAGCACTGCTGGCTGCAACACATGCATACGTGGTTATTAAAGATGGATACTTTTATGACGAGACAAAGAGTGCTCGATTCATTCCACGTGGTATCTCGTACCAAACATTTAACCAAGATATTGGTCAATGGGTCACGTACTCACAAATTGGTAAGCATGATAGTAGAATTAAACTAACATGCAGCCTACGATTTGAGACAGATGAGATTGGCAAACATAAATTCTATTCGTGTCGATTTCGCATGGAGAGATATCGAAAACGATGGAGAAGGTGTGTACGCATGGGAAACATTCGACTTTCTAGTCAACACTTGCGAAAATGCAGGAATCAAAATTTTCCCACTCATTGGTATGGCTTTTTCTTTTACTCTCTAACATTACAGGTTATCAGTGGCCACCAGATTGGTTCGTACCAGAGTGGTATTCGGTACATCCTCCTAGCCCAAGTCCTGGTCAAACCGTAACACCAGAGACATACAACTATACAACCTATTGGACCAGCGATGTCATGTCGTTCACTCATCCTGTAGGCACACAAAAGTATGCAAACTTTATGGCTGCTGTCGCCAATCGATACAAACACTCGGACGCAATCGCTGCATGGATTGTCGGAAACGAATATGGTTATTTAGGTTTGTGGAGTTTCCGCTTTGACGGATACGAAGATAGCGCTCAAGCAGAGTTCCGTACCTACCTACAAACGTTGTACAAGAACGATATCACTCAACTCAACGCAATTTGGGGTACATCGATGACCGATTTCTCTCAAGTCACGATGCCACCAAACTATAACAGAGATGATCCCAAGTGGGCCGACTTGATTCAATGGAGAAAGATAGGTACCGCAAACTATATCGCAAATGGTGCCAAAGCAGTGAAAGCCGCCGATCCGAATCATTTACTAAGTTACTCGATGGTTGGTATGATCTTTGGTGGTGTAGATTGGATGTTTGAAGCAGAAGATAATATCAAGATTAGTGTCACTTGTAGAGAAGCAGGTGCACCACTAGACTTTTGGTCCATTAACAGTTACCCATCATCGTACCCTGGTAACGAGTTAAGAACAGGTGTGTATGGTATCGAATTTGCAAAGAGAACAGGTCTTCCAGTCATGTATACCGAAACGGGTGCTTCTAGTACAGATGCAGGTTTCGATGGTTTTGATCCAGAAGATAGAGATGAACGTCAAGGTGCTCTACTACGCAACTTTGCATGGGAAGCGTACATTAATGGTGTAATTGGTGTACACATCTTCACATGGCCTGATCGTGATTACATTACCGATCGTGAGTATGGTTTCGGTATTTTGAAACGTTACCGAGAACCTAAAAAGTCATACAAGTACATTACCGAACTATTCTACCAAATTGCATTAATCGAGCAACACACTCCAGAACTCTTCACTTCGTTAAAGTTTGAAGCGTACGATGTTGCGTTCTATTGGCCTTCCTACGTCATCGACCAAATGTATTGCCGTTTCCAAAACAATTTAGCTGGTGTGTTTGGTCCACTCACAAGACTTGGTTTACGTTCTCGATTCATGAACGAGACACAACTGTATGCTGGAGAGTACAAAGATATTCAACTATTAGTGTTACCAAGAAACCAACGTATGTTGGCAGGTGATTTACAATTCATTCGTGATCATGTGTTACCTGCAGGAGTTCACATTTACGCAGAAGCTGATCTTCCTGGATACCAAGACTATTACGCTCGTACACAAGCAGATTTTACTCAAATGATGGAAGATATCTTTGGTATCCAACCAGTTGTTGTCAACGCATACGAAGATGTTGTCACACCATACGACATTAACATGTCACCTTATACAACAGTAGAACTGCAACCTACGCTAACTATGGGTTATATGTACGCTTACCAATCAACATGGTTCGGTGTTTGGAAATACCACAAGGTTTTATCCACCTCTGGTCAAACAATTGTCAATATGCTTTTACAAGATGAAAACAACTACTTGACACCTGGTGTTGTCATGAAAAACCACACTTCTGCCAAGAGTATCATTTCCATGTTCTCGTTAGGAGATACCAACTGTGAAGCGTTACAATGTTGGACAGGTCACTATACATACTATTCTGGAATGTTTTTATCTGCACAAGGGTTGGGAATGACCTCTTCTGTCACTGTTACTGGCTCGGCAATGATCCAAGCACAACTCATGGATACACAAAATGGTATGAAGTTATTGTATTGGACCAATTGGGATGACTACAGCACTACGATCATCACACTTACAATTCCTGAAATTATTGGAAAAACAGTCAAAGATTTACTGAACAGCAGAAAAGTGATAAGTGAAAACAGTGATGGAACGATCAATTTGACTGTCTATCCTAACCAAGTTGGTGTATACTTGATTGGTGAACCTTTGAAACCATCAGTCACGTTTTTGTACAACCAAACCAATGTAGATATCATGCCAACACTAAGTGGCTCACCCATTGCGCTACGTTTCGATACTTCAACAAGTGCAACATCTTGCGTGCTCTCGGTGAAACTACGCGCCGAAGGTTCTTCGTTAATTTTTGCCAAAGCAGCAACCAAAGTCAAAGGTATCGGATGGACCAAAACAAACGTCACCATTCGTGATTACGATCTCATGAACACTGCCAAGTACCAATCTACCGATGGTGGAAGTCAATCCTACTATTACGAAGCAACACTCTCCTGTGATGGCTTAGAAACAGCATCATCCACCATTAACGTCATGCTATCATGGCCTGTATCGCCAAACACACTTCCAAAGACTGTTACTGCAGGTGAACCCTTTTCCACTACATTGTCATGGGAAAACTTCCCAATTTCTCGTTTAAACGCGTTCCAAGGTGTAGTAGCCATTTGGAACTCTACGAAAACAGGTGCAATTGATCCAAGTCATTACACCAAGGTAGATAGCATTGTTGCAACATTGGAAAAAGTGGGATACTATAGTACTCGCATGATTGCATGGGACGAAGGTTTACAAGACTATGGACCACTTTACCACGTGTTTAATGATACCTTTCCTGATGACACAACAGGACAAGGTAACTTGGCTGTGAGCTATATTGGAGAGTTTATCAAATACTTGATATTACCTGGTGTAACAGTGATGAGTGATGTTGAAACGACGAATATTCGTACTTGGTTGACTCACCCAAACTTTACTGATATCACGTTGATCAGTACTGAAGGAGGTGTAGGAAGACTTGATGAAAACATGCAAGATGGAGCAAGTAGATTAGCAGACTTGTTTGGTGTAAGCAATGCTGTTGCTGCGGTCTCGTCGGCACAACTTGATATCAATGATTTGAATCACCCGATTACGTACTCTAGCGTGAACACTTCGTTTGTTGTTGGTACTGGTGCTTCGGTATTTACTACTACGACAACAGGTGTTGCTCATGGTAAACTTGTTGATGGAAACGGAGCTTCTTACCCGGCTTTCATTACCAATCAAATGAGTACCGATGCAAAAGCACTAGTTTTGAATTTTGATATCACAAATGCCGGTACGATGGATACTGTAGCAATGTGGACATCTATTACCACTTGGATGCACACGAACTCGTTAATTAATAAGATTTTGTGGACAGCGTCATGTGCGAACCAAACAATCGCTACTAGTGATGTTTGGGTTGTACAAGGAACAGGTAGTCAAAGTGTTACTATGACACCAAGTGCTTCTTGTTCAGGAACAGATCTAGTGTTTGAAGGATTTGTGTACTATTGGAACGTTACTGAAAACGCCACTATGGCAGAGAACAACATAGGATACTTTACCAGTGCAAATGATAACGTACCATTTCAAAGCGGAGCTGGTGTAGTAGGGTACTCGTTACTAGTGTTAGCGTTGCTAGTACTTGTTTGTATTTAAGAGTACGTGGCGTTAACTGGAGCATAATTTATTATGGCTTCTCTTTCATTAAACTGTACATTGCATTCAAGAACATTGGTGTTTTTGTGAACCTAAAGTGTGCTTCTACCGTAATTCTTTCTAGCTCAACAGTGACATCGTCAAACAAATCTAAAGGGTACTGTTCCAAGTCCATTTTCGCTAATAATATTTGTACGATAGTATCATTGAGCTTAGCTGGCGTGTTGGAGCAGTACCTCATGAATATATCAATAGCTGCCTGCGGCCGAAGCGAGGAAGGTAACCCTCTGTACTCTTTCATATCGTGCCAAGCACGAAGAGCAGAGTTTGAAGAATCCGTACTACAAAACAACTCAAATGCTATTCGTAACTTTTCAAAACTTAGTGTTTCCGCTAGTGTCCATACTTCGGACAATTTTAGACACAAATTGAGTGTTCCACTCAAAGTGGCATGAAGCTGAACAATTCGGCTATCTTTTGCGTCTTCTATTTCTATGAGTGCTTGCAGCATCTCAAGAGCACCAAGATAATCCTCGGCAACTTGTTTTTTCAAGACTACACCGAACCTTCGGCGTTGTGTTTTTGCAATTAAAGAAGCGTCAACAAGTTGAAACGCTTCAGTGAAGATCTTTTCACCTTCATCGAACGTTTCAATTCGACCTAGATAAATAAATGTTCTTTCAACGTTTTTCTTGACTCTCTCTAACGCATTTTCAGTAAAGGCAATGGTAGAGCCGTATAACCGGCACAGTATTGATAGTTTCTTCAACACATCAAGTTGATCAGTAATGATAGCCGCTAGTAACGTCTCACCATCTCCCATGAGTCCAGAAAGTATATTACACGAGTGCACAGCGATGTGCATTTGTACATCATGTCTTGCTTCGTTTAGAATGTCTTGTGCTGCAGAAGGACCAATTGATTCATGTGTGAAAACAACTAGAAAGCTAAGTCCTTCGAAACGATGCACAAATCCATGGTACTTTTGTACTGCACTTTTTAAACGATAATAAACATCGTTCAAAACAGCCATAATCCCATTTAGATTATTGCCTTCACTAAATTCTGCAAAATTGTCAATGGATACAGCCATGATCAGAATGCGATTGTACCGATGTGAACCTGGGAATAAATTTTTCATGGATTTGGCATGAATCATGGACAAGAACGATGACGGCATAAATTTTGACAAAATGCGAATCTTGTTGTCAGACGCTTCTCTATCTTTTGCCGTTGCTCGTAACCTTGTGAAAAAGATCAAAAAAACACAAACACCGAAAGATGTGACCCATAAAGCAATAGCAATAATTGTTCCGATCCACTTGTTGAACGAGTTGTAATACGTGTTCAAAAACACCTCTCTAGGTAAGAACGTGATTCTCCACGTTCGATCGGCAAACGTTACCGTCGTGTTAATGTACAATGGAGAGTCTTGTATCATTTTTCTATTTCTTTCTGCTGTTATTGTAACACCAGAATCTTGTATCGAATTGTACATGAAAGCAGCAGTTGGATCTGTTGTGTTCAAGTCAACTACAGAAGCGTACACTTCACCAAAATTTACAAGTGATGTACTTAGTACTCTAGAAATGAAAAAGACAGGAGTTACGATGCCAAGAAGTTTTCCAAGAGTTTCTTGTTTTTGAGAGTACACTGGAGAGTACTGTATCACGACATTGTTGATCAAATTGACGGATATTACTTGTGCCGAAGCAGAAGTTGCTTTTGTTGCCAGTGCACGATCTATGACTGGTTTTCTTGTTGCGTCACTGTAGTGATCATAACCCAAAATAGCAGTTGGTAGCAGTGAAGCGTGCGTAATGGGCAGGTACATGCTCTGTGTTGAGTTGGGCGAGTACGATATCGGCTTTAGGTTTGCGTCTAGGATGGTAAAATTTGCATAGATTTCGGGTTGTGGTAACGCGCGCATCATTTGTGTAAAATTATTAATATTGTCGGGTGCTACGTTTGTGAGATAGTACATGCGTTGCACAAACTCCGGAAACCCTCCGTCCGCATAAACAAAAGGAATGTACTGTGCCGTCATATTGACATTTCCATCAAGTACTGTGAACAGCGAGTTCACGGCGTTGACAAATACCCTAGTTGTGTTTAATGCACTTTGAACGTTGACTGTTCCTTTTTGCGCGACTTCGCTTAGTCCACTGAGTACATCTGAGCGCACTGTCGCTTCTACTAAAAAGAATGACACAATCGCTATTGTCAAACATAGTAATGTACAAAAGAAAAATAGTACACATGGTATATATGTCTGTTTTGTCGGCACATACAATACGTGTTGTTCTCTAGTCATATAGTCGGCTACAATATCGTCAAAACTTTTAGGCTGCGAATTTTGTGCGTTGGGTGGGTCCAAGTACGGTAGCTCAACATTCTTAAGACTGTTTGGAGTCCGTGGCGAGTGTGCAGTATCCTGCATCGCGCCAGAGTCTCGGTTAACGCGTTTTTTGTGTTTGGTTGGCAAAATTCTCTATTAGGCTGATAAAGATGCCAAATCAGATTCTTGAGTTTAATGCAACCGAAAAGGTGTGAAATTGAAATTTTTACGCAATCCACAGCTCTATTTCCACACCTTTTCTACAACAAATAGCAGGTGCGAGCAGGATCTTATGAAGTTTTTACGAACAGAAACGACAACAAGAGGAATGAACCGAAATTTCGATGGGACACAATTTCATTATGACAAAGGGATTTTAAACTGCGAACTCATGTAGGCTTATTGTCTTTAGCCATGAACATCCACGAAAATACACCCACACCAATGGTAACAATTAGGCTCACAACAACTAGTGTAGTGAATATACTCAACAATGCAATGTTTTTTGCTGAATAGGGTGGCCTCCAAACTGTATCATCGTCCAAATAGAATTTTTGTGGAATATTTGTTCCAATTGGATTGATGTTAAAGTAATCCGAATAGCACGAGGAGTTGGTACTTCCGCAGCTCGAAGATATGTTTTTAAATTGTGTTATGATTGTTGTATTTACAGGTGTATTCATGGCGCAGGTAATACTCGATGTATAGCAAGTCGTGTTCGTCACTGTACAAAGCTGTTGTGCGACACTTGACAAACACGTACAGTTGCATGAGGATGTGTAGCAATCTTGCTTTTTTTTTCCCCTCACGATTCGTGTTGTACAGATTTTGCATGTTTGACATTTTGTGTAGCAGCAATAGTAACCACCGCAACATGTAGTAGTATTGCCAAAGTCAGGTGCCAAACCATAGCAGTTCGGCGTGGAAGCATTGTTGCATGAAGAGCACGTACACGAACTCACCAAGCATGATTTGTTCGCTATGTTATGTGAAGTTACGATACAGTCTAACATTAACGAGTCAGGAGTTGGCGCATTGATTTCATTGTATGTGATGCCGAAAAATATTCCAAACCAAACGCATAGCAGTGCGAACGAAACGGTAATTAAAAACGGCAGTCCATATTGCGCAAGTATGTTAACTTTGGGTCGTGCTTTTTCGATTTGTGCATGAATTAAATTTTCGATGTGCTTCTATCTCTTCTCATAAATGAATGTTCTTCGCATGGCAGCATTTCTTGAATGGGTCCGACCCAAAGAAAATCGTCATTTACTGCATTATAGAATGCTCGGCTAACTAGTGAGCACTCTAGTACATTGTGAAAATCTAAATACTCGAGAACATGAGTTAAAAGGTCACTTGGAAGTGAGTTCATGGTCGCTCTAGTTTTGGTAATTAGAAAATAGCTGAGCTTACAAGAAACCCTGAAACATCGTGTCGTGTTGGCTACTGATAGAAAAGCGCGTTTTAATCGCTAAATTCTAGTTTAATGACTGTACATGTTCCAAGTATGATCATCCGTTTATCCTAATATTTGCAATCCATCCTACTGATGGTGTAGAATATTTACTATCTCGTCAACGTCGAGCAGTAAATGACACGCGAAAGATTTTTCCCCGATACTATCTTCAAAATCTTTTTCCATTTGTTGAAAATGCGTAAAACTGTCGCACTCATCAGGTTTTTCTTGATACATTTTAGGTCTTCCTCTCTTTATGACTCCTGTAACTTTTGTTTTCGGCGGTATCTTGGTTATTGTCTTTCCATTCAACATTATTTTGTTTATCTCATCCTCTAACTCTTCTATCTTTGCGTTCACGTTATCATGGTCTCTGAAGCCTACAGTCTCATGAAGTACGATTATTTTATCCTGCAAGTAGCGAATTCTCCTGTAGGGCCATCTTGCAATTGACATTGTCCGGCAGAGTCGTTTTAAATAACTTTCACTAACCTATAACTTAGTATTTGTTTAACGTGCATTACTCCTAAACTGAGAGCCGCGATAGATATTGGAGCATCAAAGTGTTTGGCGAGCAAACCAAAATTTAAGTTTTTAAAGTTGCTCACGTTGTACGTTTTTCTGTCCGTAGCCTTGGCCACTGTGTCTGCTTCACACATCTGCATGCCTTGCTTGTTTGTGAATTTCTAGATTTTAGGTCTACTGTTCCAAATAAGTAGGTTAGAGGTTATTGCAACCAAATCTGTTGTTTGATAATTTGCTGGTATTGTTAGACCACCCCTAAATGTCGATAGTAATGATAGCGAACAGGCACTCATGTCAGCAACAAAAATAAAGCTCCAATTTATTTCTGTAGACAGCTGCGCAACTAGCGAGATTCTTTCGGCTTGCTAGCTTGAACGAATGAGCAGGTCGCAGTACAACTCTCTTCGTTCAAACAGTCCCTGCATCGTACGTTTCACATCTTTTGACTGCGGTATAAACAATCGATAAACGAAGATGTATCCATAATCAGTTTTCAACGCAATTTGTCCGTTCTTGTAACTCATTGCACTCTGATCAGTAATCGAACCAGAAGTCAAGTCCGCTTTGAGTACCACCTCACCAGTCAGGCAATTCACAATGGTAACAAAATCCCATGTTACTCGTACACCATAGTCACCTTGGAAATACAATACATCCCAAAACATACCCTTCTTTCGTAGTATAGGTTCCATGGTGTCGATACTAACAATTAAATCTTTTGTTATGAATACATTTTCTGTTACAGTTTGCACTTGGTCGTGGTGTCCTGGTAAACTTGTTTCGTATGTCTTTTTAGTCTTCAAATCATGCTTGTATACGCCATTGTGACCTGCAATCAAAACTTGTTTGTGTGGTAAGAATTGGTACGAAAGTCCTTGGATATTATCCATGATTGGCCAGGTATCCCATGTTTCAACATCTAGAATCACAACGCCACAAAGCAGATATTTTTTACCGAATGGTAGAATCATATCTTTCTCTCGTACGTACCTAGTTATGTCTGGCACGATAGTGACGCATGATGTTTTCCAATTAACTACTCTTGCAGATAGTACAGTTAATGTACCTGTAACAACTATGTAATCATCTCCTAGTACTAGAATCTTTTGTATATTGGGATGCTTTGTGTCGATAGTTAAGTGTAGTACGCCATTCGCGATGGAAAAAATCTTGACAAGTCCTTGTGTTGTTGCAACTGCCAAATACTCGTCGTTTTTACCGACAAAAGCAAAGCATGAAATAGAATGAGAACGATGACTGAGTTCTGTGTTGATGTAGTATGTATGTGCAGGGTGTGTGTCACATGAAACAACAGTAGGTGTGTTTCGATCTACCAACCTCTCTGTTACGTGCTTCTCATATACTTCTAAGACATCATCATAGCTCAGTGTCATGTTTGTTCCGAATAATTCCTAAGTTTACAAACTTCGCGAATGACAACAAGCACGAAATACCAGGCGTATTGGACATATGATCGAACGATTCGCAATAGTAATAGTGAACTTGAAAAACCAGATCAAAATTACAAACTAGTGATTAAAATTTAAGTTTATGATTTATGCGTAACGAAATACTTAGAAATTGATAAAAGGAAATGCATCGATGTATTTAGGATTATTTGTGATGTGATAGCAATTGTACCACACGTAACCTTTAGTCATAAAAGTCCATCGTACTCTTTACTTGATTCATAAACTTGGCTACGTGGAGAGGCATCAACTTTTCATATGGTCTAACTTGTATGCAAGCGGAATTGAAACAAACACCATAACAAACTGATGCCCTGCTTTGCGTGACAGTTGACTCTTTCAACTCTACAAGCAGAGCTCTTAACCGTTCATCAATTGATTGTTACCATGATTGGGCACTCCTCAAAACCTCATGAGCTCTAGATTGATGGTTCGGAGTTCATGAGGCTTTATAAGAAGACAGTCATTGCAACTGGATAAACGAATCTCTCCTGTCAGCAACCAATAACGCAAAGAAACTATGAAGGATAGTACCAAGAGCACCAAGAACAAGAAGACTTATAGCGTAACGAATTTTAAAGACTACTCTTTCCAAGACCTAGCTGTTTTCTTTGACGAGCCGATCATAGAGGCAGCAGTCCATTTGGGTGTATCCGAGACATACTTAAAACGATTGTGTAGACTACTGTCTATTCGCCGCTGGCCGTACCGCAAGATACAATCACTGCTCAATCAGAAAGCAAAATTGGAAGATAACCTGCAATTTGTTACTGGCAAGGATCTAGAGAAAATACTTGTTAAAACTACAAGAATAACCGAACGCATAGACCACCTTAGAGAGTTTGGAACTGAAATCAAATCGCATAAGAGAATACGAGTACGTCAAATGAGCGAGAAAAAAAGACTAAAGCAAGAACAGTGTACACCAAACTCTGACTTTAATCCGCTGCCAACTAAAGTTGAGCCGATGGACTTTGAGTGTGATCTAGAGGTACAGCTGACTTTTGAGAGGTCGACTCTACAGGAATGGTTTCTGCCATGCGATAATCAAACGCAACAAATAGAGTTAGTATGGCAAGACCAAGTTGCACCTTTAGGATTCAAACTGAATTTGGATCCACATTCTTTTGAGACTATGCTCCAACTATTCTAAATGTAACCATGTATAAATGTTAATATCAACTCGATCTTCAACGAATTATGACATAGTCTAACATGAAACTATTTTGCGAGGTAGCAAAGAATTTAAAAGAAAAGTACATAAAATCTACTATTTATTCTAAAATACGATCATCAGTAGTAGTCTCGAACTGTTCCATTCCAAGATGCTTCATTACACGTTCCAAGAACAAATCTGTTCTCGCGAACACTCTTACTTCACTTTCGTCATCGTATGGTGTAATTTGCAAGTTGACGATTACCAAATCACCCTTGTTTGCGATAGCCATGGATGGTAAACTACATGCTGGTTGTACACGCATGCTAGTACCCAATACAATTGCAAGATCTGAACTTTCTGCGTGCTTGATGGCCAATTTTAGTTCTCTTTCTGGCAAGTTTTCCGAGAAATGAATGATGGTATCTTTCAATGGACCTCCACAGGTACAATTTCTTCCAGTAAGATGTTTGGTGAAATTTCTGACAGTGTTTGTGACATCGTAGCCGCGCAAGTATTCTTTCTCACAAACAGAGCAGACTTCTCGGTAACAGTTTCCATGGAGTTCGGCAATATGTTGCTCGTCGACACCGGAACGACGATGTAGACCATCTACGTTTGTGCTGACTACATACTTGACGAGTTTCTCATCGACAAGTTTGCGAATGGCATAGTGACCGTATGTTGGAAAGGCTTCTTCAATACTGATGGTATTGACTGGTCTCAAACCTTTATCTTTTAAAGTCCAGACACCAGTTGGCCCACGATAGTCTGGAATATTTGCCGAAGTTGAAATGCCAGCACCGGTGTAGATGACTGCGTGTTTGCTCTTCTTGAGTAGTTGTGCGACTTGACGAGCAGCGGCATCGACTTTCTCTTCGTCGTCAAAGTGTTCTTCGATTTCTTTTTGTGTTTTATGTGATGTTGAATTTGGTTTTGGTTGTACTTTTGGAGCCGATTCTGGTGCGCGTTCACCTGGATAGTAGCCAAACTTGTCTTTGTGAATTTCGCTGACAAGAGAACGAACTCGATTGTCAACGACATAGTCTTCGCATTTGTAGCACCAGCAACTCAAATCGGC
>JAESGV010000822.1_pt1 | contig 13342 bp, 9 predicted proteins | sample 9269781 | NCBI WGS metagenome assembly JAESGV01 (sample SAMN15741586, study PRJNA653496) | algae metagenome | isolation source: Tildeniella torsiva UHER 1998/13D and co-occurring heterotrophs from... | place: Slovakia: Slovak Paradise National Park, Hrabusice, Kosice Region | collected 2000-01-01 | reverse complement strand
GCATAAAGTTTTGTGAAAACATGGATATTTTCATGGTCATGGCTTCTTGTACTGACTGTACATCTTCACTCAAACTTGCTAATAATTTTCCAGACTTTTTAATGTCAAAGAATCCCAACTCTTGCGCTACAATGGCACGGAAGTAGTGATACTTTAGGCGAGCGGTGAAACGTTCACTTGCAAAATTCATAAAAAATTGTTGAATAAAACCAACTATTGCTGCACAACCGGCTAGTACTGCCAGCCACATGCAATAGTAACTAGATTGTTGATAGATCGAGTAGCCTGGTGGGAAGGGTATGAATGCTCCGCTTTCATTACGTACTGGTGTGATAGCGTTTAAAAACCAGCCAAAAATTTGGAAAAATAGAATTGGAACAACTCCTGTTGCTGCAGCACCTAATATTGCCGGTATGACCCACAACAGTTCGAATCCTAGAATAGGATATATTTTGAGTGTATGCCTCACTACTGGCTCGTGTTCATCTTTCACATCCTCTTCATTTGTGTACGCCTCGACTGTTTTCTTACCCTCTTTTTTCTTAAATCGAGACTTCCAAGATTTCTTTTCGGTTTTTGGTTGTGATGCAACTTCCAAAGTATCTGCATTTGGTTCAGGCGTTAGGTCTACTAAAACAGAGTCGTGTGGTTGTGTGGACGTCTGATCCATGATGACTTGGTGTTTGCAAGAAATCGCGTAAACCTTCCAAATAAGATGAGTTTTCCCAAGATTCTTTGTTTAGGCTTGAAATTCTGGCTTGTTTTCGCTATCCAATAATCAAACGATGAATAACACAAACAAGTAGCTGCAAAACCGAGTTTAATATGAGTAAAAGTTGCGATTTGACAACATTAAAATTGTTAAGTATTGACTGAAATTCTTTCTTGCCGTCATATCGCCAATAACGCACTCTTGAGATCTTGTATGATATCATCTACATGCTCCAAGCCTATAGATAGCCGTACCAATCCTTCAGGTACATGTTTATCCCATCTGTACCTCCAATCTACTAACGATTCAACACCTCCTAGCGAAACAGCGTTTGTTACTACTTTAAGTTTCTCAGTTAGCTTGACAGCATTCTCTGATGAATCCATCTCTATTGAAATGATACCTGGACCTCTTCCTCCCATTTGTCGTTGCATAAGATCATATTGTTCAGGATAGCTATCTTTTAGCGTTGGATGCCATACCTTTAGAACATGCTTGTTTGTTTCTTTATTTTGAATTTGTGATGATAGCCACGATGCGACAATTTCTGCGCTTTTTGAGTGTTGCAAAACTCGAACTTCAAGAGTACGAAGTGATCGCAAAAGTAGCCACGCTTCCATATTACCCACTATGTTTCCCATGATACTTCTCTGCTTTCGTAGTTCATTGGCATGTTGTTCGTTGCACACGACAACACCTGCGAGTGCATCACTATGTCCTGCTAAGAATTTTGTTGCTGAGTGCATGACAAAGTCAGCACCAAACGATATAGGTTTTTGTAGGACAGGAGTTGCAAACGTACTATCTACTATAACATAGGCACCTAGACACGACCCAATCTTTGCATAGTGGGCAATATCTTCTAAATCGCACTTGGGATTCTTTGGTGTTTCCAACCAAATGATTGTTTCTTTTTCCGATTGTGTATCTGCTGCCACAGAAAAATCAAAATCGTTCAACGTCGAGATGTCGTGAATAGATATAACTGGTCCAGTGTTCTCTGGTGAATAACTACTGATCAATTTTTCGTACGCTTCAAACACATCGTGAACGCCAAAGTATCCAGATGTCTTTGCGATGTAAACGGTTGTTGGTTTTAGGTAATGCAACAGCGCGCCCACAGTGGAAAGTCCATTTGCGAACATAACCGCAGTGCCACCTTCCAACTCTCCTATTATCATTTCTACGCTACGTGTGTTTGCATTTTCTCCATCAACTTCATGTTCTGCTAGATCGTCTAGTTCGTGCTGGGTTGTGACATGTATTGGTGGCACAACATGTCCATATCTTTTACGCTCTTCATGGTTTGTGTCAGCATGAAGACATGTTGTGGCCAGATGATGTTTGCTTGGCATTCTTTCTGGTTGGTTCCAGTTACAAGACCAAACGCCAAGCATGAGCTCAATATTAACGATATTGGTATTCGTATGTGTTGCTTATTCAATACAAGAGGCTGTCACGAATGGGGAGAGCTTAAGAAAAGTAACTATTCGCTACGACTTCAATGAATCAATTCCATATCAAATCACCGCTGTGAGCAAATTACTGTTTGTCGGCTCGAACAATGGCATATATGTGCTACAAAATAACATACTCATCGAAAATTTGGGAGCGAGTTAAAGATACCTGCAGGCGTTTGGAACAATGGTGGAGAAGACCTGCTAGTCGCGGATGCTACTGGCGTCTACAAATACAGAAACATCCTACAACAGCTGAAAGAACGAGTTTTTAATTACGAAAAGATTTTATCGTTAGGGACAGTACATTTTCCGAGAACGATTAAAGCTAGAGGTGATCACGTATTTGTTACACATGAACTGAACCAAACAAGAGTTGTCATTAGCTTTCAGGAAGATAAATTTGGATATTGCGGGCAAACGAAAGCAATCACTTTTGCATTGGGAAGAGAATCAGCACAACACACAATCAACAACACTATTGACAGTATATCTTATCTGTCCCGCTTCGACGAAAGTTGTTCAGTTGCCACAGATTTAGTCAATGCTGCTGTAGGACCTTTGGAAATAGTTGGAATGTCATACACTGACACTCCACTGTACAGCAGTAGTAGAGGAGCGAGTGCTACACAAGTTAAATCATCGCAGGTTCTAGAAAGCTTGGCAAAATAATCGTACTGAGCCCTTTACGTCCACAGCATCACTTCGAACTGGTGGAATCAACAAATTCGAGCGAGCCACTCATTCCATGGGACGTTTAGACTGATTATTATGGTTTCTGGTTCTCATATCATCAATGCAACTCTATCTACTACGTAACACAGCCTATAAACTACGTGATACCACTCGTAGCTGCTGGTGTTGGAATTCTACTTGCTGGAATCGTAATCAGTATTGCAATATGTTTATTCAAAGACAGAGATGGATATAAAGAGTTCAAATGAGGTAGAGGTCAATAAAATTTGAGTCGTATTCGTTGATCAACTGATCTTGCCCAACCAAAAACTCAAACGAAATGTACAAACAATGCAGAGTATTCTGGTCGATCAAATCGTTTATCTTGGCAGTTATTAGTGCTCCATCAATAGTACGTTTGCATTTGCTCCATCAGTTTCATGTTCTGCTAGATCGTCTAGTTTGTGATAGGTTGTACAACATATGTCCATATTTTTAACGCTCTTCATGGTTTGTGTTAGCATGAAGATATGTTGTGGCCAGACGATGTTTGGTTTGCATTCTTTCTGGTTCTAGTTGGTTACAAACGAAATGCAACGTTCCGAAGGGTTGCACGATGACATCGCAACTGAGACCAGCAGTTATGACGGTGACTCAAACCCAGTATTAATTAAACCCTCAACAACGCATGAAATAGATACCATAACAACAACCCCGAAAACATGGAGAGATGCTTTCAGAAAACTATTCATTTTCACGCAGTACCCGTACGCTGTTTGGTTTATTATTGGAAACGAATTCTGTGAACGTTACTCGTTTTATGGCTTCAAAGCCATTCTCTCCCTGTACCTTAACAAATATTTATTATTCTCAGAGGACAATGCAACTGCATGTGTACATGCTTTTATCTTTTTCGCATATTTCACACCACTGTTTGGTGGATGGTTGGCTGACTCTGTACTTGGAAAGTATGTCATGGCTTACATTATTGACACAATAGATACTGGACCATTGTCTCGTTATCCATCATTTACTCGTTAGGACAAATTACTGTCAGTATCACTGCCATACCAGGAGTGACTGGAGACCCTCCACACTGGTGGGGAGCAGCTATTGGACTGTTCTTAGTCGGCATAGGAACAGGTGGTATAAAACCTTGTGTATCATCCATGGGTGCCGACCAATTCCAAGCAGACCAAGTAGAAGTTATTGCAAGCTTCTTTAGTATCTTTTACTTTACAATTAACGCTGGTTCTACGTTGTCAAGTTTCTTAACTCCAATGTTGAGAACGTACGCCGGATATGCTGTTGCCTTTGCTGTACCTGCAGGTTTGATATGTTTTGCAACAGTACTTTTTGCTGTTGGGTACAGAGGGTACACTCACGTGAAACCAACTGGCATTAGAAATAATGTGTTTTTACAACTTTTCAGGGTCATGATGGCTGCCATACGGAACAGATTTAATGGAAGATACAATAGACCAGTTCAACATTGGATTGACCGTGCTCAAGCTGACTATTCACAAGAAATCGTGTACGATGTCAAATGTGTACTTCGTGTATGCAAAGTGTTGATTCCAATCATGATCTTTTGGTCATTGTTTGATCAACACAGTACTCGTTGGGTATTCCAAGCGGCAAGAATGGACAGACAAGTAGGTTCATACAACTTTAACGCTGATCAAATCACTACATTGAATCCATTACTTGTGCTATTCCTTGTTATGCTCTTTGATAGAGTAATTTACAAAGTTGTAGGGTTGTTCATGAATCCAACCCCAATGAGAAAGATCTCTGTTGGATTGCTGTTTACATGTGCATCGTTCATCGCCTCGGCAATCGTTGAGATTTGTATCGTTTATAACCCAGGACAAGTGCATGTTGCGTGGCAAATTCCACAATATGTGCTGTTGGTCATAGGAGAGATTCTCGTTTCCGTTACTGGTCTAGAGTTTGCCTACTCTCAAGCTCCAAAATACTACAAAGGTGTAATGCAGAGTTTCTACTTGCTGACTGTTTCTATGGGTAATATTGTAGTGTTTGTAGTTGCACTCATACCTATTATTCCATCAAGCGTTGCTCTCAAGGGTGCCTATGAGTTTGGATTCTTCGCGGTGTTGATGTTCTTGACGTTTATTGTATTTTTATTCTTTGCACGATCGTACAAGTATAGAAAGATACAAGGAGAAGAAACAACACCAATAAGTAATGAAGCAGAGGCTGATACCATGTTGGAAGCATAAAGCAGATATTCTTTAATGCTTTCTCTTCTTGTGTGACAACACATTAATTCAAATTTGAATACACTTGTGCTACCAAAAGAAGAATAAACGAAAGATCTGGAATTACAGTATAAAGGGATTCTTGTCTTCTAGTGGAATACGATTACTTAAAAATGGATGAAATGTAATTTCCATCTGCAGAGATTGCAGTTCGTACTACAGTGAGACGTTAGAATATGAATGGCGAAAGTCGCACTAGCTGTGCAGTAAAGCATTCCAGTTGATGAAGTTCTAGGCGCACCAACTATCCAAAAGAAGCAAAAGATAGCTGGTAAGAATGCAACGTCTGTCAATTTAAAACAGTACAGACTAACAATTTTCCAAACAAACAACACCACAACATGTATAAATACGCAGAACAAGTGGCTTTCTGGTACGCTCAAAAATTAACATTTCTAACGTGCAAGTATTTGGAACCACGAAATCGCCACTGCTCGTAAATTAATTGGACCACATAAAGACACGTTCTACCAAGCTGCTCACCAACACGCATTTATCAACATCAGTAAGGGAAATGTAACAACTGAGGGGCAAGTGCGCAAAGAAGCTCTCGCAGACATCACCAAAGCGATAGAAGTTGTCGAAGGCCAACTAAAAAGTGACGAAAAAATTGCTCAAGCAGTAAAAACACTGCTCGAACTCAACGATAATGCAGAGAAGAATCCCATAGAAGGTTATGAAGACCCTAAAGTCGAAACCAAACCAATACCTTTCAGAGAGATGACACCAAAGCAACAATTCAACAACGTCAAACTCGATATGGAGGTTATTCGTGCCGACTTGATACTCAACAAGGGTATGACAGATTTCCACTGCTCCAACTACTTGGCTGGTGCATACAATTTGAGGAAGTCTTGGAAGGCATACGAAAGGCTCTACGATGTCGTCAAAAAGACTGGAAATGTCGACAGAAATAACGACAGTTGGATTAACCCAGATATTGTTTACGGAATCAAGACTGGTGTCGGAATGTTCTACTTTTTGGTCTCTATTTTACCAAGTACCATCACTGCCGTACTCTCAGTATTGGGATTTACAGCCAACAGAGATGTTGGACTTGAAATGTTACGCGAAGTATCCATGAACTCTGGACTATACGGACCAGGTTGCCTACTCATCTTGAGCGTCAACTACTTGTTCATTCCAAGAGCCTTCGCCGATAAGAACAAAGCACTCGACGAATTTGCACCCATCTTGGAAAAAGTTTTGGATCGTTTCCCACGTGGAAGTTTGTTCTTATTCATGGCATCTCATTACTACAAGAAACGTGGAGAAATCAACACTTCTAACGCATGTTTGGAAACTGCTATTGATTCTGCCAAGGAGGCATTCGATGGATGTGCACCAAACACCTACTTGTTCGAACTTGCACAAAACTATCAATTATTGGCAGAGTTTGAACGTTCGAAAGAAATTTTGGAAAAAATTGTACATGCCAAGGAAGAGTTTGATACTCGTGGTGTAGCTGCTCTCGAATTATCCATCACTTATCAACAATTAGGACAACAAGACAAGGCAGATGAATTGATCAAAACATTGGACAAGTACATTGTCAAAGGATCACGTATGGATAAATACACTGCTGAAAAGAACAAGATTATTGAAAAACTACTCAAAAAGAAGGAAGCAGGTCGTCAAGAGTTGTCCATCGTTTTACGTGTTGCTCACTACGAAATGTTGTACTTGCGTCGTGATTTGGCAAACTTGAACCCTGAACAAGTTGAACCACTTTTGGAGAGCTTCCGTAAGGAAGTTGGTGACTATGAGAACAACAAAGAGTTCCAAGCAGATACAATTGCAGCATGTCATGTAATTGAAGGCTGCTTATTGTGGCAATTGGGAGCTGAGAAGCGTGACGCATCAAAGGTTAAGGAGCACTATGCCAAAGCGCTCGCATTAGGACCAAAAATCCAAGTTGAGAAGCAATGGATGGCGTTTGGTAACTACGAGTCTGCTGAAGTGTTATACTTTGAGAACAAGGGCAATCACACTGATAAATCCATGGAACAAGTACAAAAGTACCTTGATACTGCATATTCATACAAAGGATATCCACTTGAAGATATTCTAAGAACGAGAATACAACTTGCCATCAAGCAAGTCAAAGACGAGAGGAAACAATTGCAAAAATAAACATATTCGATAATTTAATAATTTGGTACAACCGCGTTTTTCTTTTTAATATCGTGATGGTTACAATGCGCTTGGCAGTGGTGGATAAATATGTTTATGAGTGGTTTGATTAATTGGAATAGGATATATTTTGTCAATCGCGGGTATGTTCAAGAAATCATAAAGATGTGGATAGTACGGCCCAGTGTGGTCGTACTGTTCCCATTTCAATTTGGAAGGGTCTGTTAACTTTAAGATAGAAATACGGAGAAGCCAAAGATCTTGTACGTCACCATGGTATGCTTCGCAATCATGTATCGCATCCTGCACTTCAGAAAAATGTAAAAACCCATCTTTTTCTTCGTCTGGGTTGCCTATGAATTTGCCATCATGAATGCGCGCTTTAAATACAGATTCTGAGACGCATTTATACAGTGTATCTGTATGTGTATTGTACACGAACGACTGCAAGCAAATAACAATTATCAACATACATAACCCAACGTGTTTGCTTGCCATCTTTGCGAAAATTTGTAAACCAAGCAAACAACACGTGCAGTACACAATGTGTCACTGCGGTCCCGCGCACATTGGATACAGTGTTTAAGGCAGTGACGAGTTTTGTTAATGATGTACTGCATGTCATTAGTGCCAAATCAGCGTGTTATGCCACATCTTTAAGCGGCAGGTCCTGGAATATCTCTTCTGCATTAGTCTACAAGAAAGAGCTGTTTTTTGTCCAAATATGAAACCTAAACTACAGTGACTACAGTAACTGAGACAGAGATAACTACGCGACCCAGTTCAAGAACTGTAAAAAAACCTAAACACTGCCTATGTTGTCACGTGTGGGTAGTAACAGGAAAGTATACCCTGCATCTCCCATCAGTCCATCTGGCAACTCTGAAACTGGGTTTCTTGACAGCAAGGTAACAATTTCATCTGCATTTAACAATCTAGATTATTAATTACGGCGACGATGTCGAAAACGAAAGTGAGCAGTTGGTAAAGAAACCACCAGGCGCATTGAAAAGATTATTGGAATTATTAAGCAAAATATTTAGTATCAAAGTCATTCTCGTGCTAAGTTTGCTTATGCTCACATTAGTACCTGCCGGTATCATTCTAAGTATCACGTTAGTGAGTTTGAACGAATTTGTCCAAAAAGATGTACAACAAACTTCGCGACTAATTGGTAGACAAACATTAGAGTACGTTACAAGTTACGTATCTATTCCATTTCGAATTTCAGAAGAACTACGATTTATCAACGCAAGAAATGTGTACAAGATGGATGATTTGGAAACAGGAAAAACTATCATGTTCCCATTAATGAGTCGTAATCCAGAAGTTAGTTACGTGTACTATGGTTCTGAAGATGGTTCTTTCGCAGGTTACACAATTGGAACAACGACAAAGTACTCGTACACTGCGTCAGTCAACGGCTCGTTTTTCGCTGTAGATGTCGTTAGTAACGATACTGGAGTAACTGGGCCGATAGACCCATCATCAGTGAGCGCTTTTGATTTATTCACTCAGGAATGGTACACAGCATCACGAGCTACGTACGTGCCAAAGTGGTTGGGACCTTATTTTATTCCATTCAACGTGTACAATGATCCAAAATCAATTTACCTGTCTGCAATGTCGCCATGGTATAATGAATCTTCGCCAAGAAAAGAAGTTTTAGGAGTATCTGGTTGCGATATTATCATTTCGAAAATGAACGATTTTCTAAAGTCGGTATCTATATCTGAAAACAGTGCCGTGTATGTTATCGAAAACGATGGCGTACTTATGGTTTCTGGTTCCAATGTTCATGATAGTTATTTTAATATATCGTCAGACTATAGTACGATGAATCGGTTAAAGATGAGTCAAAGTAGTATACCAAACATTGCAACATTGGGAAGTGTATTGGAAAGTGAATACGGGTCAAAATGGAAGCAAGGACTAGTGAAATCAAAATCGTATATTATTAATGGTGTATCGTACTATTTGGAACCATTAGCCTTTTCGGACAATTATGGTCTCGATTGGACTATTCTCATTATCATTGCTCAGAGTGATTTTACTGGACTTACTGACCAATTCAGAAACACTATTTTAATTACTGATTGTATCGTCATTGTCGTTTCCATTGCGTTTGGTTTGATACTCGCATACGCTATTACTCGACCATTAATTCGACTTGGAAATGAAATGGAAAAACTACGCAACATGCAGGAGCTCATTCCTACTTCGCCAAACAAGTTCGGAAATTTGAAACTATTCCATGAAGTACGAGTATTAGATAGTCACTTTAGCAACCTCGAAAAAGCAGTTCAAGGATTCATGAAATTTGTTCCCAAAGAAATCGTAATGGACTTTTTAACTGAAGAACAAAATGGTGGTGATCTATTCAAACCATTTGTATCGGAAAAGAAAGTCGCAATTCTATTTAGCGACATTGAGAATTTCACATCAATAAGTGAAAATTTACATCCTCGACAACTTATCAGCATGTTGAACGTGTACTTCGAAGAGGCGTCGAATGTTATCCGTTCACATCAGGGAACGTTAGACAAGTACATTGGTGACTCTATTATGGCGTTTTGGAACGCTCCTCATGATCTTGAAAAGTATGAAACGCAAGCATGTAGAGCAGCGATAGAGATGCAACGAGTTATTGGAGATTTGAACGAAAGATTTTCGAATGATGGATTACCTCCATTTAATACTCGCATTGGTGTTCATGTTGGAAATGTACTTGTAGGAAACACTGGCTCTTCGTTCAGACTTTCCTATACTATTATGGGTGACAGTGTGAACTTGGGAAGTCGTCTAGAAGGATTGAATAAGATGTATGGAACGCGGATTTTGATTTCGCATGACTGCAAGGTGCAAGTTGATAGTGTGATGACAACACGTTTGGTAGATAAAGTTGCTGTAAAAGGAAAGAAGAAGGGTGTAAAAGTGTATGAACTAGTAGGAGAAAATGTAACAGAAGAAGCTTCAGCGTGGGCTCAACGATATACAGACGTGATGTCGGCATATTTTAGGAAAGATTTTGGGGTAGCTCAAGTCAAATTCCAAGAGTACTTAATTGATCATCCCAATGACAAGTCTTGTTTGCAGATGATAGAAAGATGTAAAAAGTACTTGCAGAATCCACCGGGCGAGACTTGGACAGGAATAGAAGTGATGAATGAAAAGTAAATTATTGTTTTATAACTTTGTTATAATTAATGTAACTAGAACTTACCGTTACACCAATAAATAAAAAAATAAAATAGAAAATACGGTCAACCATCAACACAAACAATGTTAAGACGTGTGGCACAGAAATCTGCGCAGCAAGTGCGCTTTGTGACAAAAGACTACTCTGCAAAGAGGATACAAACCTTTGGTGAGAGCATTTGGAGTGAGTTTCAGCAACTAGCAGCAAAATACAAAGTTGTTAATCTTGGACAAGGATTCCCTGACTGGGATCCAGAACAATTCACTCTGCAAGCACTCGCAAACACGGCATCGAAACCAGTACATCAATATGCACGTGCTCATGGTGATTTACAACTTGTGAACTCGATAGCCAAAATGTATAGCGGCGACAAATACAATGGTTTTGACAGAGAAATAGAACCACTCACAGAAGTTATGGTTGTTAATGGAGCTTCAGATGGACTCACCGTCTGTCTAAACGCTTTCATCAACCCTGGTGACGAAGTAGTATGCATAGAACCCTTCTTTGACTGTTACGACAAGATGGTTGAGTCTGTTGGTGCAACTCCATTGTACGTCCCTCTTCGACCACCAAAGAATGCTCATGATTCGACTGCGCAAGAGTGGACACTAGACGAAAAAGAACTACGCGCGTCAATCACAAAGAAGACTCGTGCTTTGATTCTCAATACACCACATAATCCAACTGGAAAGATATTTTCACGCGCAGAATTAGAAATGGTCGCACGTGTTGCCAAAGATCATGATCTACTTATCATTTCTGATGAAGTGTACGAGTTTTTGGTATTTGATGAAAAACTCAAACACGAAAGAATTGCAAACATTCCAGGAATGTGGGATAGAACAGTTACTATTATGAGTTCAGGAAAAACCTTTTCAACCACTGGATGGAAAATGGGCTGGTTAATTGGTCCAAAACACTTGATAGATCCAACATACAAGTACAACATGTTCAAGATCTTTTCAGTAGCCACACCAATTCAAAAAGCAGTCTCAGGTATGTCATTTTCACTCAAACTAACGTGATATAGAATGTATCGAATACTCCATGCAAAATGATTACTTCTCTGTTATTCAAAACAGATTAAAAGAACGACAAACTCAATTATTGGAAACATTGGACAAAACAGGACTCGACTATGTGAAATGTTCCGCCGGATATTTCGTTCTTGCAGATGCCAGCAAGATTGACTTCCCATACGATCCAAAGAGTGACGTTCCACGTGATCATCAACTATGTCGTTGGTTACCAGAACATGTTGGTCTAATGGCCATTCCACCAAGTGTATTTTACAGTCCTCAACACAAGAGATTGGCAGAAAATTACATTCGTTTAGCATTTTGCAAAAAGAAGGAAACCTTGGACAATGCTAAACCAGGGTTTGAAAAACTTGCTACTTTTATAAAATAATTTATTCTATTAAAACATTTAGCATATTTCCCTTTTGTTTTCCTAACACACGTGCACGTGCATACTCTGTTTCTGCTCGTAATATCGTGTGAGCCAAATAGTATTGTCCCTTTTTCTCCACAGCAATGACCAAATCTTTTTCAACGCGTAGTGGAAGCAAGTACTGTAACGTTAGATCGATTCCATTTGTATCTACAGCTGGTACCACACTATTACTATCTTGTTCGATTTGTCGTTTCAAACTTTCACTCAATCCATTCAAGAACAAACTCAATTCTTCACGTTTAAGATTTCTCCATCGGTGTGGAAATTGATGTTCACATTTATCAATCATATGTTCTACATGGAACTGTAAATGTAGTTTGTTGTCAAACATGATCTCACTACGTGGGAAAAACGTTACCAAGTGAGGCATATCACAGTGTTCGAAACCATGACTTTGAACAGCATCCCACCACGTAATAAACGATCGTACTGCATATCTATTATCAGGTAATCGTTGACACAACGCTAGAATATATTCATTACTTCCTCTACGTGTCATCAAACCAGTATTCACAGCACACTTTTTTTGATCCTTGTTCACAGCTATAAATCGTCCATTATTACTAGCATTCGCACGTACAGCACCACGAAAGATCAAAGCGATATATTCAAACAATACAGCTAACGGTTTACCTTTTTTATCCCAAATTTCTTCTTCAGCCAAATCAGAAAGTCTTGATAAATTTTCACTAGGATTTCCTAACACGTATGGTGGATACAAATCAGCAGTAATTTGAGGTTCATAAATGTCTTCGATAAAAGACATGGATAAATCACTGTACAATGAGAATGGATTATTTTTCAGATCAATGATAGGACCTTGTGCACGTGTTACGTTACGTGGTGATTCTGAAGGTGAAGTACTACTAGCATCGGGTTGATTCCATAGATTCTTAGCAGGAGCAGGTGGATTTATGTTACCACTAGATCGCGTTTTTTTAACAGCTGGTGGTGGTGGTTCGACTTTCTTGGCTATAACGTTTTTAGGTGGTGGTCCAGGATTAGGTTCAGAAATAGATGCTGGTTTTTCATGATGCGCTAGACCGTGATCAATAAGCGTATAGATCCATGAGCCTTCGACTACTTTAAGAAATTTGAAGACGAATACTGGTCCTTTGAAGAATTGTGTAATTTCCGGTGTTGTGTCGTACATCCATTCATCTACAAGATAGTTACGGTTGTTGTATCGGTGATTCTCTGGATACATGTAAGTTACAAATAGATACTTGTGTAATGTGTCATGTGGATAGAACGATTTGATATTCTCTTTATCTAGGGTTGCTTAGCATTGTTGAGTGCGCTTACCATTCCAACCCATACGTGGATCGTGCTTTTTTAGATAGTGCCACAATACTTCTTTAATTTGTGGAGTTTTTACGACCTTTGACGGTAACATGATCGTCACATCACGTGGTTGTGCAGTTTC
>JAESGV010000821.1_pt1 | contig 13345 bp, 8 predicted proteins | sample 9269781 | NCBI WGS metagenome assembly JAESGV01 (sample SAMN15741586, study PRJNA653496) | algae metagenome | isolation source: Tildeniella torsiva UHER 1998/13D and co-occurring heterotrophs from... | place: Slovakia: Slovak Paradise National Park, Hrabusice, Kosice Region | collected 2000-01-01 | reverse complement strand
TCTACTGGTGATTTTTCTTCTTCGATTGGTTTTTCGATTTGTTCGACTGGTTTTTCGACAACTTCTGATTTTTCTTCAACTGGTTTTTCTTCGACTGGTTTCTTTTGGAATTTTGGATGAACGCCACCCATCATCATCATTGGGTTGAAACCAGCACCGAGCTTTGCAGCCAAATTTCCGACTGAATTTTTGCGAACTGGTGCTTCGATTTTCTTTTCTTCTTGGACTTGTACTGATGGTTGTTCTGTTGAGCTCATGTTGTTGTTTCTGTTGTTTGTGATTTTGTGGATCTATGGTGAGTGACATTTTAAAGCGAAACAACCGTATTTTTGCAAGATTATTTACAATAATGGCTATGCTATTAATAGTTTAAGTTTAAAATATTTTGACAGGTACTAGCTGAGCAGAGTACTAATAAGCACAGAATTCAGAAGGCGCTAGTGTAGCTGAGTTGGATAACTACGCGCGGGTGGTTTAAAAATTTAGCTACGTGGAAGGTTCCACGCAAAGCGGACGCATGGAATTGAGGAACGGCGCAGAGCAAGATATTTAAACAAACATGACAGCGATCGAATACCATATCAAACAAAACAAATGAACGCTATTCGTATCAAACTCACCATCTTACCTCAAGAAGTTATCAGACGCTTCAACATTGCAAACGATACTACACTTGAATCATTCCAACAACAAGTAGCCACTCACCTAAGTGGTTCAGCTAATCCACAATACCAATATCTCGACGAAGACGACGAATGGGTTAGCTTCTCTTCTGGTGACGAATGGAACGATGCATTGAAAAGAATCGGAGAGAATGAAGTATTCCGAGTACGTGTTACCACTACTGCCGCTGAAGAGACAGAATCAGTAGATGCTTCAAAGTGCTGCAAGTTTACACCTGAATGGAAAAAGAAGAATGTGCCAAAGATTATCATGTTCATCGTGTTCGTTATGAGTCACCCATTGTTAGCTCTACTCGCATTGTTCGCTATCGTTCACCACGCGAAACACAATCCCGATAGTCAATTAGTAGAAATCGCCAAGAAGATCAAAGAGCATCGCAAGAAGATTGTTGCGTTGTTCTTGATTCGTTTACTCGTCTGCAAGCCATGTTTAATCATTCCAGTTCTAATTCTCATTGGAATCAAGAAAGCTTGCGCATGCCACTTCAAGCGTAAGTGCTGGAAGAAATGCGTCAAAGAATTGTGCCATGAAAGACAAGAAAAAGCAACAGCGGAACAAGCTCCAGAAGAGTACAGCGAGACTTTAAAGATGCTCGAGTTGTTAGGATTTACAGATGAGAAATTGAACAAGCATCTCGTCAACAATTTCAAAGGCGATCTTACACAAACTGTTAGTGCGTTGTTGAAACTCAAAGCAGCTCATTAAGTAAATATTTTAATCCAACGCAGTGTTATGTCTAGTTGTCCAACGATTGTACATCACTTAAAAGAAATGTTCCACTGCAAATACGTAGAAGAGACGCAGTTGGATTCTAAAGTCCTTCTACAAGATATCAACCATAGAGCGACACCTAGGAGTGAAAATCTACTTGGTCGTTCATAGGTTTCCTACTACACCATCATACCCGTTTTCTGCAATAGCTCATCTTCCTGCTGCTTCTCCGCCAACTCTCGTTCAATCTTGGTCCAACCTGCGCTCTTCTTGAATCTCATAAACACTTCTTGAATATCAACAACACAATGCGTTTCTAATTTCTCTAATATATCATCTGTAAACACATAACCTTCCTGCATGGCTGCCGTTTTCAGCGTTTCCAAATACATTTTAAAGTCACCAGGTAAGTTTAACTCTACTGGTGAATTTGGTTCAAAATACTTTTCGTTCATCATTTGCAAATGCTCTGATCGTGATGTATCTGTTTGTAGTGTTTTAAATACTTGTATATCTTCCCAACATACTATTAACGTTAGTGTGTTTAGTGCGTAACTTACAAATGCTTTCCGGACAGAAAGACTCTACAGCGTATTGTTTGAGTAGATCTCTGTATTTGTCGTTACCTAGTGTTCTCTCAACGTCAGATTGATCAGTGATTGTAAGTTCGCTCTTCTTTCTAAACGACAAAATAGATGGTAACGTACACGCGACGAAACAATCAATATGTGCAGCAAACACCAACACAAATCCACTAGCAAATACGCTATAGTCGTAGTCGTTCGCGTATACTGGTATGAAAAATAGAATAGCAAATGCTATTACGCTTATCAACCATAATAGTGACAAAAACATGACTTCGTATCGTATTCCCCATGTATCGCGCACTCCTCGTACGAGGAACAAAATTAAAATAAAATCGGTGAATAAGAAAATTCCAACGACGACAATAACTAGGTATGCCAAGTTATCCAATCCACAACCTGTTGTGTATGTGAAATAGCGATAATTTGTTATTGAGTACACGCCTGAAAATAGTAACCAGAGTGCCAGCTGTAAAAGCGGTAGTATGATACAGATCGCCAAAAGTACTGGCCACGATACGAGACGATTTACAATGTTGATTGTTTGTTTTGCTTTCGCGGCGTTGACATTGGCTGTAGTTTTGAATTTACTGAGTTTGAAAATTACTACCAAACGGTAACATCTAATAACATGTGGTAGTGCAGTAAATGGAGCCGCGATGCAATAAACTCCAGTGTACAACATGCATGGAAAGTCGTTTCGTCCAACGATTAATCTACTGCACGTGATTACGATTGCCAGCCAATAAAAAACCATATTTATGTACAACGCAGGTACGAATCGCGCTTTTAGAGGTTGGTAATTTCGTCGTAGGGTTAATAGTACCAGATTTACTACCAGTAAAATAGAGATGGTAGTTATCATACCAAGGTAGTAGTTAAGAGCGCTATCAGGTATTGGAAACAACAGCGTGGAGTTAGTTGTGTTCATGTTGTACCACGTTGCGGTTTGACTTTAACAGAAGGTCCCCCAAATCCATACCTAAAGAAGAAGCGCCCATTACAAGAAGAAAGAGTTCATTTCAGAACAGGTAAGAATGTTTATTAAACACTCATTCCAATAGTCGCAAATATACTCAGCAATTTGAAAGTATTTTGAAATTGTCACGATTGTGTCAAATGTTATCACCTGGCAGCTTTCAAACTCTTCATTTATAGCATATACAATAGATCGATTGTTGGTGAAGCCTTTTCTCCTCCAAATCTTGTCATGGCTGCCGTTATCTGTCCTCTGTGATGAGTTCCATGGTTGAAAATATGGTCCAAACAAGCATCAAGTTGTCGCCTTGTTGGAACTCCATGAGTAGAGCTGTATTCAAACACTCGCCCGAATTTGTCTTCTTCTACAGTTTTTATGTATTCTATCCAAATATTGGCGTCAGAGAGTAATTGTTCTTGTATTTGTTTTCTGCCTTCTACTGCTTGCTCCCAAACTTCGCCTTCTTTTCCCCAATATGAAGAAAGAGTGTGTGGAAATTTGTTATTCGGTGCTTGTCCGGTCACACGTGAGAACCATAGTTCACTTGCCAGCAAAAGGTGAACTAGAGTACCGTGTATCGAACGAAAGAATAATCCAGCATCTGCATGATAGTTTTCGTCGTTTATAAGCTCCAATTTTTCAAAAAGTCGTTCAAGTGACCATCTGTTATATTCTGCCATGCGCAAAAAGTGAGCCTTCATTGTGCTCATTCTCTTGTTCTTGGTGTAACGGCAACACTCAACTTGTGCAAATGGAGTCCAACTGCAAGAGAACCAAACTACATGCTAATAACGAGTTTGTCGAAGTATACTTCGAGAGCAACGACTACGCTACACCAACCACTCGACAAACACTGCGTGCCTATTGTCGTAACAAGTTGGGCTCCGAAAGAATTGGGTACATAGCGCTACTCGAAGCACAAAAGGGTGTTACTGTTTGGAGTTTTTATGGAAAGAGAGTAGCAATGATACCTGACACTCGATACTATTGTTGTGAGTTCTTAGACGAGGATAGAATAATACTGTTTGGAGATTCACCACCATCAGCCACAATTGAACTAAGTTTTGAAGCGGCTACAATTTATAACTTTATCAATAACACTACAGTACAACTTCCCCACACGAGATACAGTTTTAATTCTATTACTGTTCTAAGTCGGAACAGATTTGTCGCCCTTTCACCAAGAACTGTTTCTGTTTGCAAAGCTAGTTCGTCAGTATCTATGGAAACTAAAAATTATCACGGTGTTGAGGGCTCTGCAGCAAAGATTGACAATAAAACATTTGCAGTGTGCTTACAACAGCATCTGCAGATCATGAACACAGATTTGGAGGTTATCAAGTCTGTTAGTTTTAATACGTATCTACAGGGAGCCACCTACATGGGTGGTAACAGTTTACTTGTTCACGCTGTTGGACACACAAAACTTTTCAGGTTAGACACTGGAAAGATTGAAAAGAAAGATTTGTTTGGGTTAAAGTCAAGGACAGTTTGGGGTATTTTCCAATCAAGTGCTGCAATGTTCACTGTAGAAACAACAGGTATCGCAGTATGGGAAGATTTTCAGTGCATTGGGAATCTTCCTGATGTTAAACAGGATATTCATTTTAAAAAATTGGTAGGATTGTGTGGCAACAAGTTAGTGTTTATTACCGACAAAAGTGAATTGCTCGTAACTGACACGTATACGTACTATGCAGATATGAATCTTGGTCGAGTGGATCGTCCAAGCCATTTAGCAACAATTACCATGTAAGTATCCTTTACACGCACTAGGAATCATTTTTGAGGGATGTAGCCAATAAATATTAGTACATCTTTATCATTTCTCCACCTTGCAAGGTTTCTTTTTAGGACAGGCAACCAGAGCATGTCACAAACAATTTTATTTCACGTACACGACCATGCAGAAGCTTCGTACACTTTGGAGCAACTTACAAACAAACTCAAAAACACAATGCGAGAGAGAAAGAGTTATCCAACACGAATAGCCTTTCATCACAACTACACACTTGAGATCTACGATATCGCGACTAATACAACAATGATGACTATTGATGCTCAAGATATGCAACTAGAAATAGCACGAGAGCTTCCCGATGGAAATATAGCAGCAGGTAGTTACATTGGTCTTATACTCTTTGACCTTCATTCAAAAACATCGCAGAATTTTTCACGACCTATGACTTCTGTTTATACTACACTAGGATTACACAATGGCGACATTCTATGCGAAACAGGACGTGTGGAGTTGTATCATGCAAATGACCATACATTCACGACGCTACTAGAATCTGGTACAAGATGCTCATTCTTGCGACTAAAGAACGGTGACATACTAATATCAACACATGATGTCTATCTGTATCGTGAAAGCACTAATGGATTGACGTATGTAAAGACTCTTATAAAAGATGCCAAAATCGTCGACGCGTTATCATATTATTCATTGCTGGAAGTTACTCCTGGAGTAACACTCGCGTTTTCCGATGGGATTATTCACAAAATAGATATCAAAACTGGGACAATTTCGATCGCTATGAAAACGAAGCAATCAAAAGGCAGAGCATACTATGGCATACTACTAGTAAGCGGAAACATTGCAATCGCATATGCAAACAAAGATATTGACATCCTCGATCGACATGGAAAACTAGTTCGTTGTTTGAAACAAGTCACCACTGGATACGTTGGTGTAATCATAGGACAAGTTGCTCCATACGTTATCGCTGCTCTAGACGAAGAGCACAATTTAAACTTTTGGTGTGAGATTACAGGAAGATTATTGAAACGAGTACACATGCAAGGTAGAGATTTGTTATGTTTTTTAAAATAAGTTACTGGTTATCTATGTTTGATCTATTATTTCCTCTACCACGTCCTCTTCCACGACCACCTCTACCACGATAGTAGTGATTTTCTTGTGTGGTTGGTACTTGTTGATTGATAGGTTGTTGTGGTATGATAGGAATGTATTGTACAGTATTGGCTCCTCTACCTCTTCCACGTGAATTATTGTATGCTCCTCTTCCACGTGGACTGTATTGTTGATTGTCAAGATTTTGGTTTCTACTGTTGTTGAAGAAACTTCCAAAGTCTCTATCACGACTACTTGTATCTTTGCTGCGCCAATTTGTTTCATTCTTAACATCATATCTCGAATTCGTGTATGGTTGAGCCTCTCGCTTTGGATTCCTATCAAATTGTGGATACGCTTTTCCTCGTTGATGACGTCCACCATTCTCCATACGTTTTGACTGTCGTGCTTCTTGTTCCTGTTTTTTCTCTTCTTGTTTCCTCGCTTCTTCACGTTTTTGTTCTTCTTGTGTTCTTTCTCGTTCTCTCATTCTGTTTTCGAGCTCCATCAACTTTCGATTCGCACCTGCTTTCGTGTCCAACTCTCGTTGTTTTTCTTCAATTCGTTCTTGTTCTCTTTTCAATCTTCGTTGTTCGATGAGTGCAAGCTTTTGCTGTCTTTCTTGTTCCTCTTGTATACGTCTTTGTTCTCTCTTTCGTTCCAGTTCAAGTAGTTTCAGTTTTGATCGTTCCTTACTTTCTGCATCTTCTTGTTGGATTCGAATTTGTCGTTGTGCTTGAAGTTTATCAAGATTTACTACTTGATGTTGTACACGACGTACTTGAACTTGACGATTTCCGTTATATTGTTGTCTCTTACTCTCCAACTCGTTGAACACGTCTAGCGCTTTGGCCCAATGAATTCCTTTGATCGAATCACTGATACATTCCAGAATCTCAACACAAAGTGATAATTGTTCTACAGCTTCATCTACATCATCAGAAGCTTGTGTATAGCTCAATAAATGACAAAGAGTACTTCTTGTGTTACAATCTGAAATAACTGATTCGATTTCATCCAAGATAGATTGTTTCTTGTTATTAAAATCAATTTCGAATTCGTCACAATCTAATTGATCAATTTGTATCGCTTCTAGAATTTCGTTACACTTTGTTACAGTTTTGCGGAGATGAGCTGTAAGTGCCATGATCGATCGTACACCATTCACGGGATTCTTGACCACATAATTTACAATGACTGACGTGAATGGAAGTTGTTTGAATCGTTCCAATAGGTCTTGTCGTAGAGGTTCCATACTAGTTGAGCATCGAATGTTCTTGATTTTCTTTAACAAATCTTCCTTATTGTATGGTGTAATGGTGACTTTGATCATGGATTCTCGTAACTCTCTTGCTTTTTCGTTGTACTGTTTAAGTAGTGATACGATATTGATATACTTTTCTTTTTCGAAACGGAACGGTAAACGATTGATTTTTGTTAAAATGATATCAAGATCACGTATTGCTAATTTGTAATCTTCTTGATTATTGATCAACGTTTGACGAATTTCTTTGATTGTTTGTATTGCTTCTTCTTGTGAAATTTCAAAATTAATTTCAAATGGAATTCTGTACTCTTCAGTCATCATGTTACGATTATACGCGCTTATCAAATTATTTGCAAATTGTTGTTGCTCGTTTTCATTCTCGTAAAAGTACGACGTTAGTCGATGTTTGATTGAACTCAAGTGTTTGTAGATGGGACACTGATCTCGATCATGTTTGTCAATGTACATGTTCAACAACTTTTTGATAATCTTGTTAAAGTTGGAGATACTTGTTTCTGCTTGTTTCGTGTTTAAAAAGTTGTTTTCTTTCACGAGCATCGAGTACTCTCCATGTTGGTAAAAGTCGATTAAAAACGAGTCTAGTGCTTGATCGTACTCTGCATCAGGTATCAAAGAGTGATCCATGATGACGCTATGGCGAACTGTTTCAGTGAGTGAATCTACTGATGTATATTGGTCGACGTTTCCTGACATTGAGTAGAACGATGATTGCGAGTAGTTTCTGTTTCTGCACGAGTTCAATTCTTGTGTTAGCTCTGAATCTTCTTCGGGTTCCATGTTTGGTGGCAAATACTTGTACTCTTGAGAAGAGAGTGGTAGCGTACAGTCGTTCAATGTTTGGATGTTACCCGTACAGAATGACTGTATGTACGTACGATACAAATCTAGTGTAGTATTACGGTATCTCTCCATGCAACTAACAATCTCGTTCTCTTCGTTTTGTGTTGGTAGTAACGATTCAAATTTGGGTAACACTCGTTACCGAGTCGAAACCCCTTCTACCACTGCGACCTGCACATTGGAAGAACGTTACAGTATTCATGTATTGAGACTCATCAGCAATAATTGTAGTTTTGCAAGGCATAGAGATACCAAAGGCGAGTGTACCTGTTGCAAAGCATACTTTGAGTAACTTCATACGGAATAATCGCTCCACTTCTCTTGCGTCTTCATCAGCGATAGAGTTGTGGTGTATACCAATACCAAATCGTAGTGCGACATGGTATAGATTCTCAGTGGATACGTCTAGTGAGAACTTGAAAGTAACGTTATTTTCGAGTAGGTAACGGGTGATTCTACAATAGTCAATCAATCTGTACTTTTCTGTTCCTTGAATTCGCTTTTTGATAACGATTGGTAGTTGGTATTGACACTTATTTTCATCTTGGTTGATAGCATCGCTACTATACGAAACTTGTTCGATCAAATCTTCCAACTCTTGCATGTTGGAACATGTAGTTTTTTCTACTGTCAAGTTGAATTTACCGTGAATGTCGTTATTGGGTAACTCGTTCTCTAACACTTGTTGTGAATTTACACCGTACAGTGAGCATCCAATAGATAGCAAATGTTCAATTGTTTTTCTGACGAGTGAAGCGATACCGTGTTTGTCAAAATGGAACAATATGGCAGGTAGCATGTTTTCTGTGTGTAGTTTAAGTATTGCAGTGGGTACTAACGTATCTAATGCATATGCTGCCTCTTCTATTCGTTTGAATGTTTCTTCGAATTGAGCACGGAATGGACGGCACATGTCGTGTAGGTACTGCTTGTACTTCTCATCAGTCGAGAACTCTATGATTTTAGCTCGTAGTGCGCGCTTGAAGTTATCAAATCCTGACTTGATAAGGAACCCATATTCATCATACATTTCTGTGAACGCAAACTGTTCCGATAGTGGATTAAAGGATGCCAATGGATCACTGATATCGTTGTTTTGCGCAGAATATGTCGATTGATCTAACAGTTCCAAGTACTGTGCGCCTGAATTGGATTGTATTCTCTTCAAATACTCTGGATTGATGTTTGATTCGCTAATTGTTGCAAGTGGATGTACTCTTTCGAGTTTTGTGTTGTCGCTTGATGGATCAAAGATAAAGTATTCTAGTGGTTGAATTCTTTCAATTGGTTCGTAACTTGATTGTTGTGGAACGAGTACTACATTGAGTTTAGGCTTGATATTTCTTGTTTTGCATACGGTGTCCAACCATGACTGGAAGTGGTGAGGGTTTCCCATAGTACCAGACAATGCTAGGAAAGGACACCTTGTTAGAGTTAGAATGTGCTCCCAACTACTTCCTTGTTCATCAGAAATATGATGAATTTCATCAAGTACAATGTGATCGATAGTTTGACGCCATTCGTTCTTTGTGTAATGCAAAAGCAGAATTTCGCAGCACTGTGGTGTTGTGACGAGAACTCGACATGAATCGACGCTAATGCGAGTATCAGAAGTGAACATTCCTGCAATTTCCAAATCATCATTGGCCTCTTTTTCAAACTTGAGCGTTATTTCAGCAAACACTTGATTGCACAGGGCAATAGTTGGCAATACAAACACGATGCGACCATGTTTGTTTGGTTTCTTGAGTAATCGTTCGATCAAGTACATGACAATGAATGTCTTTCCTGACGATGTTGGTGTTGACACGAGAATTGATCTTTTCTCCTTGTCGTTTGTCATGTTGTGGTTAATGTGAGCAATCACTTCATCTTGCCATGGATCAGGAGTGTACTGCAGAACAATGTTATGAGCAGAGTCTTGCAGTGCATAGTGCCGTGGATAAACTCGAGAAACAAAGTCAGGTATTAAACTCTCAACAAATTGATCTCTTTTGTAGTTCCACGTTGGAAGTTCGATGAGAGAGACATAGTTGATGTCGAACTTTTCGAAAATCTTTTTGGCCAGATGAGTCGTTGCTTGATACTTGCTAAAGTTTTCTACCAATCGTTCCAAAAACGATTTCTGTTGCAGTACTTGGTAAACAGGATCGCTTTCGTCATATGCTCTACGGAATACATCGAAAGCTGCTTTGCAGAACAATAGAATTCTACAATTACGTTCAGACTCACTCTCTTGGCTACTGATGTGTTCAGGAATCTTGGATGTTGAAAGAATCACTGCTTCTGCCACAAGCAACAGTAAAGCCTCTCTATGTTCATTGTTGACTTGCAGCGACTGTCTTCTAAAATTCGAAACCCACTTGTCCAACAATTTGTCAATGATCGCGAGTAGATCACCAAATGTAACATTTTCTCTTTCGATGGCTTGTTTTCCAGCATTGATAAACTCTTCATCGATGGTACCGTGCTTGATTGCAGCTTCTTGATTCAAAAACACCCTTTCTGATTTGTTCATACCTTTTCCATATCGTGATAGTGATAATCTTTGTATTTCAGACATGACTTGAGAACCTGTTTGTACATCGTCTTCCAAAAGTCGTGAAGACTTCCAATGCGTGTTGTCCATAAAGTGTTTGTTCTTCTCCATGAGAACGTTCTCTGTGATTATCTTTTTACTTTCTTCAGAGTCATAGTATTCTATACTTTCGTCCACAAACGAATCATTAACAAATTCGTTATCAATTGGATGAAGTTTGTACGAGCTGTTGTTGGCTGGTGCAGGCTCACTAGGAATAGTGTAATCTACATTAGGAGCACTTGAAAAATCTTCACTGCCGTCAAATAGGGAAATACAAGCGTGGAATTCGTTGTATCTTTCTTTGTTGACCCAACGAGTCAAACTTGTAGGTTTTCGTTGGCACAACAAGAACCAAATCTTGTAGAAAAGCCTACCATCAAATACATCGATAAGAGGTGGTACCTTTCCATCGTTATAGGCAATAATACCGCATAGTTGTTCTTGAATCAAGTTGATAAACGTACTCAAAGAATAATCTTCAGGTAGAGATTGAGCACGTAACGCTAGTGGAGCATCGAACGTTGTGACGGTGGTGAGAATCAATGCTACAGCTTGTGGTGCAAAACTCTTGTCTTGTGCAACAATGCGCACACATGCTTGCGAAATCAAAGATAGTAATCGACTTTGATCATCGCTTCCATGAATATTGCACTCAATCGGTGTTATTTCATGTACAGGGAGTAGGTTACTATCGATAAATTCTTCTATATACTCCAAGTTTCGTTGTCTTGCTTCGTGTGCACGATTTGCAACTGAAAGAAAGCCATACAAACCATTTGCACGGAAATCGAGTGAATGCACAACTTGAAGTCCGCATTCGAACACGTGATACGAATGAAGAAGCATCGAATCGCTTGCGATAACAATAAATGCTGGTGTCTTTTGTTCTAAGAACGATTCCCAATCGTCGTTCTGGTACCACGTATCGAAATGGTGGCATGTGAATTTTAGTTGTTTTAGATGTTGTAGTACGACTTGCATAACGAGTGATTGCAAGTTGGATCGCTTTTTTGGTTGCATAAATATAGTCTTGCAACCTTCTGTATTCTCTTCTGGTTGTTGTGTATCGTCTGTATCTTTTTGTGGTTTTTCTGCTTCGCAATAATCTCCTTGATTGAAAAATACAAACTCGTAGTTCATCTGGAGATTATTTAATCGCACTAAAAATCTTTCGAGTGTGTACACTATCTGAAGGATTTGTCCACCGTGTGTGGTGTCTGTGAATTCATTCACGACAATTTCAAGAAGGCCGTCCCCTTCTATTAGCACGAAGTCACGCGCTTGTGCTTTGTCGATTAAATCCAAGTGTTGTGCATTCTCTGCGCTGGTGGTGGCTTGCTTCAACGCTAAAATGCGTGTGTTCATGTTTTTTGTGCAGCTACAGAGGAAAAAGGATTACAAAGAAGTTTTACACCCTCAAAGAGTTTATTTCTTCTTTGTTGGTGAGCCTTGCTTCTTAGGTTCTGGTTTTGTATCTTTGGTCGTTTTCTTGGCCGATGGAACTCGTGATTGTGTTGAAATAGCCGCTGGTATTTCACCTGGTTGTGGTGGCAATTTTCCCAAAAACTTTTCTTCATAGAATGCCCATTTTTCTCTAAATGCGACCACTGGTTCTCTATATACACCTAGTATTTCATTGTATGGTTGAACATATGCATTGAGCGCAATTTCAAACAATGACATAATTTGTTCTGGTTTGGCACCTTTTGTAGTTGCTCCCTTCTTATCTTCTTTCTTTGGCGCTGGAGCTTTCTTATTAGCTGAATTGGGCGTTTGAATTGCTTGTCTAGCTTCTTCTTCCTCTTTCAGCTTTTTCTGCTCTGTTTGATAGTCGATGAACGCAAGCACCAAACAATGCGCGAACATTTCTCGTACGTATTGATCAGTATGTCCCCAACCCTTGTCAGTTGGTTCTTCTATGGTCTCCTCTTCTACTTTTATTGAAACTGTACTCCTCGAAGATCTCCCTTTCGATGAAGGTGTAGTTTGTCTACTACTATGCTTACTCTGAGGTTTCGATCCAGGAGTTGATGCAACCGAGTTCTTTCCCTCTTCTATCACTTCTCCATCGTGTTCATGTATAACTCGAGTCATATTATGCGGGAATCCAGTCGCTGACCTTGCTACAATCTCTTGTAACACTGTTCCAGTTTTCCAACAACTCATAAACGCTTTTAATGCTTTATCATACTCGATCGTAATATCATAGTAGTATTCCGCCAAGAATTTGTAAACCATTTGTACATCATTACACATTTCATCTTTGAATTCACTTGTAATCCGTTCGTAGTCATCCTTGGCTTGATGTATTTCTCTTTGCAAAATGTAACTTTCTCCGCGTAGTTTTAACGACTCGACAAGTGTCAAATCATCAATTTCTGTTACATTTTTCTTTTCTGATGCGATCGTGATGCTTTTTGTCAAATCTTTTATCGCGTTTTCCAAATCGTGCATTTCAAAATAAATTTTTCCACGAGTCGAGTAAACTGTTTGAGTGGATTTGATGTCGAATGAACTTGGTTCTTGACCAGCATCACTTCTTGGACTGGATTCTGGAATATTAGAAACGAGCTCCACGCATGAAGTAATCAACTCGAGAGCTTGTTCTAAATCGTTCAACTCGTAGTATAGTAATCCACAATTTAAGTAATACTCTGGTCGTTCTGGATCGATTTTGAGTAACGATAAATAGATTGATATTGCTCCCTTAATGTCGCCTTTTTCGATACATTCTTGTGCATTTTGTTCGTATGGTTTGACAAAGTTGGGATCAAGTTCGATTATTTTGTTAAAATCTTGTCTTGCTTTTTCTTTTTGATTT
>JAESGV010000820.1_pt1 | contig 13367 bp, 5 predicted proteins | sample 9269781 | NCBI WGS metagenome assembly JAESGV01 (sample SAMN15741586, study PRJNA653496) | algae metagenome | isolation source: Tildeniella torsiva UHER 1998/13D and co-occurring heterotrophs from... | place: Slovakia: Slovak Paradise National Park, Hrabusice, Kosice Region | collected 2000-01-01 | reverse complement strand
CGTACTGTGTATTTTCCTTCTTTTAGATTTTCCAACGTTTGCTTTTGTCTATCAAAGTTCATGACATCTTGAGCACGTTTGATCAATGTTGGAATATGGCCCATACCCAAAAGTCTACCAACAAAAGACTGCGCGTCGAATTCTTCAAACTCGTCGAATTGTTCTCCTGTACCAATAAAAGTGATTGGTGATTTTGTAGCTGCTACTGCACTCAACGCTCCACCACCACGTGCATGACCATCAAGTTTGGTGACAATACAACTTCCGACTGGTACGCGTGACTTGAAAGCGGCTGCTTGGTCATGAGCTGCTTGACCAATAGAACTGTCCATAACGAATACGACATCGTCTGGTTTGACTGTATCTGCAACTTGTTCCATTTCTTCGAACAATGACTCTTCTTGTTTGTGACGACCTGATGTGTCGACAATAATAATTTCAAAACGTTCTTCTGTGAACTGTTTGACACCCTCGCGTGCCAATACGACTGGATCTATTTCTGTGTAACTTCCATAGAAGGGTATATTTGCTTTAGTGGCGTTTTGTTTTAATTGATCGAACGCTCCTGCACGGAATGTATCAGCGCAAACGAGGGCTACTCTCCAACCCTTTCTTTGTAGATATAAAGCATATTTTGTACACGTTGTTGTTTTTCCTGATCCTTGAAGACCTACGAACATGACTATGTGAGGTTCTTTTCTCTTTGTGAATTGATATGGCTTCGTGCCAGGGTCTAATAGTGCACACAACTCTTCAAAAACTACTTGTTTGATATAGTTACGCTTATTAATTCCACCGGGTAGATTGTTGACATCTATTTTAGACTCGATACGTTTTTTCATTTGTCCTACTAGTGCAATATTGACGTCGCTCTCCATAAGACTGACAGAAATATCGTTTAACATTTGTTTGATAACTTTCTCATCGATAACGGCTTCTTTGGACACTTGCGACAGTGCCTTGGCAAGCCGACTTCCTAAATCTGCCAACACCATGACTTCTGTGTTTAAAAAGTTTTTGTGTGGTTGTAAATATTACTCAACCGAGAATTTTGAAGACGTGGACAAGTTTGCAGTAAAAGCAGGAATAGCTGGGAACTGTTTATTCCGCCTGGTTGTATGTGCTATCCACGTATGTGGGTGCATTTCGACTTTGAACGTAAAAACTTAGCTGTCATAGTTGTAGCTACTCGTGGAAACATTGGTTAATTCTCAGCACCATACACGCAGCTTTAGTTGCCAAGTTGATTATTGATTTCTTAGTGTCGATGGAATCTGTTATGCCTTGTTCAAAAACATTCTCGCATACCATCTGCTCTTCGTTGGTAACATCTATGCCAATCGTGCTTTCTGTAGGACTAGATTTGCTGATTATAGTTTTAATAGTGAATTCTATGCTTAAATCATTCTGTTCCATGGATGCTAAAAGTCTTCTGGGAATAACTAACAGTGCATTGGCGAAAGCCTTGATGATAGGCGACTTTTCGCAAAGATGTTGGTACAACATGAACTCTGTTGCAGCTCCACCACCTGATTTCTCAGATTCTAGACCTATTTTACTCAACACTTGATCACATATTTGTTGAGCAGCCATGTAATCGTGCATTATAACATCAATCTCGTACGACTTGGATAACAGTAACGCATATCGCAATAGTTCACACGTTATTAAAACTACACTTGTTGTGCCATCTCCACACTTCGCTTGCTGGCTCAAAGCAAGGTCTGCTAATATTTTCGAAACGGGATTCTGAATTTTTAAGAGTTTCAGAATCGTAGCACCGTTATTCGTGATTGTCATTTCTCCCAAGTCATCACAAAACATCTTATCCATGCCCATTGGCCCTAGTGAGGTGCACAGAATGTTGTACAACTCCAAACATGCCTCCACGTTCTGATGAACAGTTGCAACGTGGTTTTGTTTGGTCATCCTGAAACACTCAAAAAACAATGCTCTACACCGTGCTATTTATCCTTGCTGGGATCATTGGTGTATCAGTATACGAACCAGTGTTTATTATGCTACTATTTGTATCGATAATGGGAAGGAAAAAGTGTACAAACAAGAGGAACGTTCCGCTGCATGACCATACACAAAATGCAAAACCATTAGATGGAGCGGGTTTGGTAGACAAGCACGGAATACCATACGACGAACCAAAATATGATCAAGTATACTATATCCAACATTTTCCTAACCCGCAAAGTATCATATTTTGTTTGATCAACAATACAACTTTCTACCGTGGCAAAAATCAAGAAACGAAGCTCGAGTAGGTTGTGGCCCAGTTTCTTGGGGAATGCTTTTCAATTTATATGGAAAGATGGGAAAGATCCCAAAATTCAAAACTCTATTTCCTGATAACTTAGACGGTGCAATGGAAGAGATCACAAAAATTGGGGATGCTGTAGAAACGGTTAACGGAGGTTACAGCAAAAAGTACGGTTGTGGTGGAGGGTTCACCTGGCCAAGTAAAATGATTCGCGCAGAAGAGTGGCTAAAAGGTACTGGTTACCACATTGAATTGTATTACAGTACTTTTGGTTATCATTTACCAGGACTCAGTAACCGTGCACCAACACTTGATAAAGAATCGTATTGGGACATTGCTGTAAGAAAAGTCAAAGAAGATGTACCAGTGTTAATCGGTTACAAATGTGGTGGTATTTTGCACTACGCAATCGCTCACGCGTGGAGAAAGAACAACAAAGGACAAGATGAATTGTATGCAAACAATGGACACAATTTAGTCGACTATGATAACGAATGGATTCGAGATCCAAGTCTTGCAGAAGAAAAAAGAAATGCACCGTTCTACATGGTCGGTTGGCTTCAAAAAGATTAAATGTATTATTCAACATCTTTTTTCTCGCCTTTTGTTACGATAAGCCCAAGATGCGAAACGATAATACTATCATTCCTGCTTCTCTTGTGCAGGTATTTTTGCATCAAAATAGCTGGATCTTTTTCAAACTTGCAAATTGTTCCAAATTGAACGTCACTTCTTACAGATTGCGGTACAAATCCTGATTTATGGATGTGTCCCTTATCGAAAGCTTCTTGTTGTAGAGATGTTCTTGGTTTAAGACAAAAGCCCAAAAGGTCACAAATCCATTCACGTTCCTGATTCGAGTTAAAGTACAGTGAGGAGCTATACACGAACAACTCTGCCATAATTGATTCTGGAACACTAGTTACACGTTGTGGTACACAAAATGATGGATTATCAAAGAGTATACTTTGCTGTGGGCGCACTCGCGGAGCATACATGTGCAGAGTCGCTCCTTGACCAGTATAAAACGATCCCAACAAACAATTTACCTCGTGATGACTTAATAATACATAGCTTGTTGTGTTGTTACTTGTGTGAACTGCAATGTAACGAACTGATCGCAAATACTCATCAGATTCAATTTTTTCCACAACTGAAATAAAATCTCTTGTACAGTAAATGTTAGAATCAAACTTGATTTCTGAGAATTCTTGTGCAAGTGTAGTTTGTACCATGCTTTGATTCAGTGGAATAAATTCGTCACTATTGAAATTGTTTGTTTCAATCATGTCAATAACTGCTTGATTGAGTACAGGTGTACATGGTGTTGCTGGTGATGGTCGATGGACTTGTCTTTCATCTTCTTTTTCTGTTTCTAATTCTCGCTCCTGTTCTTCTTCCATTAATTGGGCATATCGATGTACATTGCCAACAAACTTGTTGCAATGTTGCACAATTGCGTTCGCGTTTGGAATCTTTTCACATTTTTTCTGAATGATTTCTGCTACTGTTTGTTTGCTTCGAATGTTCCCATACAGGTCATTTAGAAGCATGGCATCTGTTTGCTTACATTTCTCTCCCAATTGCTTCACGGTACTGTCTTTTACATTCTTCCACGCGTGATCTAGTTTGTAGTGATTTACTCCTTGTGTGCTGTAGAGCAAGAATCCATCTTGAATCATTTTCCGACTGTTTTCAAACGTCCATTTGATAACATCGGCGACTTGAACTTTCTTTTTTGTTTCGATTTGTAAATTGACTTCATGAGAGGCATAGAAACACAACGCTTGTCCGTGTCCAAGTAATCTCATTCTCATGCAACCTTGAACAAATTTGTCTTTTGTTACTCCTTTTCCAAGTGTTAATGCTGCTTTGGCGTTTGGTGGTAGTTTCAAGTCTGTTCCTCGACAGTGAGCATCGTCCAAATAGATCAAACAATTTTGTAATTGTTGACGATAGGGTGATATGGAGAGTAATTCCACTCTATTTTTCAAATCTCGAACGATTAAATCGTTGTTATCGTTGAAATAGATCGCGGCGACAATTTGATTATTTGGTTTTCTGGTTGTGATATTGAGCCACTCTTGTGCGACTTGTTCGTTGTTTAGTTCAATCATCAACGCGCCAACATCAAGTAAAATTGTTTCCTTGATAGTCTCAAGAAGTTGCAGACTAGTAATGTTGTTTGGTAGCTTCACGTAATTGTTGTTTTCCGGTTGTAGTAAGTATCTAACGACTAGTGCATTTGTTCCCTTCAGTTTCTTGATATCGTTTTGCTTGATGGAAAGTGGGAGTAATAGTCTCGTATCATTAGTACCACTAAATCCAACTGTTGGGAACTTCTTGGTTTTGGCAACGTCCCAACCAGACGAGGATAATTTGTATTGAAACTGTTTTGACTCGCTGTAATATACTACATGCGACAACCAAAAATCGATGACCTTCATATTCTTGGTCATGAGTTTGGTTATTTCTGCTTTTTGGATTGTATCTTTGAGATTAATTCCATCTAACGTGCTTATGGAGGTAGAAATTTCTTCTTTGCGGAGAACTGACAGCCATTTTGCATACTCTTCATTCTTCATAGGCGTTTCACTCAAAATTGCAAATGCTTGTTCGATTTGTGCTTCTGAAAGTCCACTATAATAGTACGAGAGTTGTGTGAGTATAATGGCGACGTCAGGATGTCCAAATTCTGTTCGTTCTGATGCAATGTCTTTGGCTCTGAACGGTACTGCGAGTCTGCGAGGGCCATTCACAGCGACACCATAGTTTACTCTCCATCGTTTGGTCAACGAGAAATACAGTACTTTGCAACCTAACAAGCCGCGTAGAATTAGTAACACGACATATGCGTTCTCATCTATTGCACGTTTAGACTTGCGAATGTCTACTTGTTTGATTTCTTCATTTGTCGCGAACGCTGTTAGAATTTTCGCATCTTCTGATGTCACTTCTGGGAGTAACGAAAGAGCTTCTTGCATAATTGTTTCGCACAGACGTTTGTATGGTTCTTCAGCTAAACTTATGCATCTGAAGTGAGGGAAAGCGCCACTAGTTTCTGTGTCGTTATACTCAAAGTCTTTGGGGTACAGCTCTGCGAACGTTTTTGCATGCTTTGACATGATCTCAAGTACTCGTTGTATGACAGTCCAACGAAGTGCTCCACCATCTAGTTTTTCTTGCACTCCAACTGTGTAAACTAGTTGATTCTTGACACTAAGGATCTCGTCACTTTCGTCAAGAATATCTCTGCAATTCTCATCTAGCCATCTTTGTATGCTAATGTATTGTTTAGCAACTTGTTCACTGTGCATAGTTCGTTCTAAACACATCAGTTGGAACGATAGCATATACTCTGGCGTAGTGATCACAACTCCGCCTTGTTGTACGCATGTTTCATACAGATTTTTGATGTTCTGCAGATCACTCGCAAATATAGATGGTTGGAAGTCTCTTTGGAAAGGTAAAACGTGTACTGATCGCTCTAGTATTCCTCCCATCTTGACTTGCAAACTATCCTTCATCATGGAAAGTAGTGATCGCATAACGACTACTCGTATCATTTGCTTTGTGTCGACGAGAGAAGCAACGAGTAACGGCACGATAACTGATGTTTTCCCTTCTCCCATGTTCAGTTGGAGTACGAAACTCTCCTCGGCATCGATCATCTTTTGCGCCACTTGAGCTTGTACGGGACGTACAAGGAACTTGTTCTCTATTTCCAACAGAAGCCACTCTGGTTTTTCTTCTGGTTTCCAACTAGTATGTCCTTCGTTGCATAACTCTTTTTTCAAGTGCGTTACTGCGTTAGTTTTTGCAAATTGCAAGCATCGTTCGAGTCGTTGCTTCATAGTTATCATTACGCCGAGTTGAACAACGAGTTTCTTGAATTCTTGCGGCGCAGTCGAATTCTTGTTCAAACAGGCCAGTAATATTCTCTTTGAGAATTTTGGCACCAAATCGGCATAGTGTAAACTTGTTGTTGGTCCATTCCACGCTTGTTGCAACTGCTGTTGCGCTTCTGCTATTCTTTTGATCACAACTCTCAAATTTCTAGTTATTCGGTCTATTATGTCAGGTTTTGGTTCGATTCTTTGCCAGTCCACAGTTGTAGTTTGTGCTTTCCAACTTTGTTGCAAATCGTTAGCTAGATCTTGACTAATTGCACAGCGTTTGTGATTATCAATGCAATTTTGTGGGAATACAAGCTCTACTATCTTTTCTGATAGATTAGTGAACATTGGCTCTTGTACAATATCCTGAGCGACTTTTTTCATGGTGTTGCAATCAATAGCATGGGTTAGGACAACGAATCTTGGTTTTGGATGCGTCAGTTGCTTGTAAACATACAATTGATTATCGGTTTCTGTACCGACCGACATCAAAACATTGAGCCTGATTTGTATTGCTTTGTTCTCTACCCAAGATTTAAAATCTCTGTTCTTTTTCCACATCTTTAAGTATACGTTGACTTTATCCAAATATGGATGTATGATTGGTCCTGGTTTTTCGTTCCATTTTTTTTGTATCATCACACTCAGAGACTTTACTTTTGTGTCTTTCTGTTTTCGTTCAGTTTCATCCCAACGAGAATTTGGGAATTCGTTTCCTAAAGAATCTTCAAGTATGGAAATCACCTTAGCAGAGTTGTACTCATGTCCAACCTGCAACTCATAGTTCATTTGTGGAATGTTCAAGTCACCTTGTATGTTTAACAGACTTGCCAGAGTGAACATATCCTTGACATGGTCTTGGTTAACAAACTGCAGCAGCGAAAACAGATAAATTTGTTCCATTGGGGAGATGTTGGCTGCATATTGGAGAAGTGACAACCAATTCTTCCTGATATCGACACTTAATCTACTCCCAATGTTGTTTGATATTTCACATGTTTTTAGCACACCATCATTTCTCTTCAAAAATTCGAAAATAGACAGATTTGCCTCAGACGAGAACTTTTTGTCAAATACGATCCTACTCATTTCTTTCGTTCCCTTTGCGACTGCACAGCTCATGTTATAGTGTTTGTTGTTTGGAGAAGGAAAAATATTCTCAAATTGTTGCTTCAATCTACCATCTGCTCCGTATTGCCACTCATCACGCCAATACGATTTGGCAGCAAGTTCCAATTTTTCAGGGTTTTGTTTGACAGCTACAGTTTCCGCGTCCTTGTACAAGCACGAGAATTTGCTACTGTTGGCTATGATTGTATTTGTTATTAAATAGTACGCATCACATGCTGCCAAGGAATGCAAATTCTTAGGGAACCTGACACGTTGCATCAGTTTTGCGTGTGGTGGGTAGTACTCTCTAATCGGTGACAGCGTGTTCATTAGGTTTAAAATGTTGATTGTAGTTGGAAGCAATGGCTGTGTAATGTTACAGCGCGCTGACTGAAGTATTCGTAACGCCATCTCGTACCCTGTTACTCCTGTAAACGGATCTGCAAGATAGTGCGACGTAGATGCATGCAAGTAAGCAAGCATCAGCAATGAGTTGATTGAAGACGTAGATTGCAGCTCCTGCAGGTCATCGTTGATTTCATACTCCAAGTAAGGGCTCTTAATATCCACAGTGAGGGTGTCTACAACTACTGTGTGGTGACTACCCGCTTGACAGCGTGAAATAGTCGCGTTTGGAATGAGTATCACACGTCTATACTCGTTATGAATCACCAAACCTTGTTGCAGTCCAACTAGTGTTCCAATTGTTTGATTTTTGTGGACATTCATATTACCAAACTCCCGTAACTGTAACGTGTTGGCTCTCTGATTAACAAAAAATCTCAAGTTCATTCTCGGCAAGTCCACAAAGACATTACCGTCACTGTCTCGGAACATGTGAGTATAACTTGACGACTCAAGTCTATCCAACACTCCTTGTACAACAGTGTTGAATGCAACACTTCGGATGCAAATCAGTTGATCTCTGGTTTTTTCGTCTACTAGTGTCAACTGGTTGATGTAATAGCGATACGCTACTTCTGGAACAGTGAATACACTTTGACGCGCCTTTCTAAACTCGATTTCCTCTGTTGATTCATCATACCAATGCTCGTACTCTTCAACCAAAATTGTTGGTAGATGCTTTTTGAACCACGTGTGCGGTAGCAGTACTAATTTCTTGTTTGTATCCTTGTACATTTCAGAGATAACCAAAGAGTCATTAATAAGCTTGAACGAAAGTGTTGCGCCATGATACTCATGTTTTGTGACTGCTCCTTCTTGTCCACTTGGAATGACATCGAATGTTATCGAGGCATCGTATGCTCTCTTGTATAATTCGTGGTTAATGATCTTAGTGTCTAGCCGTGCCACTGGCGCATTGTTGACAAGGAATTTTCCACTGATAATATCTACACTGACATGATTTTGAGAAAGTGTAGCATAGAAAATAGTTTCTGAATAACTCCATGAACTTTCATCAATGTCTGCAATTGGCCAAGAGTACACGGTAAACTGATCCAAAATTTGTGTATTTTGCTCGATTATTTTGATCACTGCATGTTGCATTCTATGTGCAGCCCAATCTACTCGCCATAGTAAGTTCTGGTCATGCAGTGGCAGCGATGTGACGATGACTTGACTGAGTAATAATTCATCATGTATCAGAGCTCGCAACTTTAACCAATCAAAAACGTCGCTGGCATTGTTGAGTACATGTGACAAATCTTCAGTGTCAACAGCGTATGTCAATGCACCGCATGCAGCAGTGAGTGCCATTGTTTTCCGCATGTCATTCAGATTTTGAACATTGACTATTCGCAGACAATCTTGTTTCATCTTGGTAATCCAAGAGAGACATAGATTTCTGCACTTTCGAATCAATTCAGCGGCTTTGCTTTTCTCTTCTTGTTTCTCTAACACTGCTAACACATGAGCAGAGAGCGTAACTACTGTGGCTAACGCGTTTCTTTCATTCCAGTTCTCAGCAAAGCGATCAATAGTGTGATTGAGCTGCTCCAACACGCTGTTCCACAAACGACATTTTAGATCGAATCTTGCGCCTCTGTACCACATCTTATTCCACGATCTGGCTTGCCAAGCTAGCTGGCATAGTAAGGCATACGCTGCTTGAGATTTTATAGTAATAGAATGGGACTCTAAAACAGCAAGTAGGTTCCTCCACTGGATGTAGTTGTTTGCTCTTAGAGTACCAAAGTTCTCATACTCTGGAATAGTCAACTCTTTAGAGCACTCGCCTTGTTTTGCTAATACCTCATTCTCTGTGTAACTATCTGAATCGATGGTCCACTGTAGACACTTGTATGTGCTATCTTCTATCTTCATTTTGCACTGCTCTGTATGGATGAGCGTGTGATGTGGCACGACTGAGTGATCGTTCACACAAAGCTCGTATGTCAAACCATTGGGTTTCAGCCAAGTACTCTCGCCATTACTTCCTTCAATCTTGTGGGATTTGTAGTGAGCAACTGTGAACGGCTTGGTAGAGCTTCCCAGAGTAACCAGTTTCTGTGCACCACCGTACCAGTATTTAAGTTGATCATATTTGCTTATTGTTGTATGTAGTTTCCTTGCCTTGTTCACATTGTTTCCATGAAGCAAGTCACCAACTATTAGGTACGTCAAGTCTCGCAAGCCTGCCAGGAGCTTTGGAATTCGTAGTTCAAACACAGCTGCTTTTTGAACATTGGTGTCTCTTGGCAATGGCCACTCATAAACATCAATCTCCATTTGTGATAATTCAGACTGTTTTGTACAACGTTTGCAAGATCTGTAGTATGTGGAGTGACACGTATGAGACATCCGATTAGTTTCACGAACGCCTTCATTATACTTGGCTATTTGCTTTTGTATCTCTTGTTTCTTTTTTTCTTGCTTTTGGTAAGCATCTTGTACTATGCTCTGTAGCGTTTCTTGCATAGTTTTGGTCCTGTCAAAATACCGCACACCAAAAGAATACTGAGCACCAATGTCACAACTGTATATGCAATCATGTTTAGCTTGCTCGTCTCTTTCAGTGATATACTGTTGTAGGTCGTGTAGTCGCTTGAGGTCCGCACCGTATGGTACAAGCAACGATTCAAACACGGAACAATCTATTCCAGTCTTGTGCTCTTTCACTAATGGATACAAGTCAATAGCTTTGCGGTCAAGTTTTTCCCAAACTTTCAGTAATGTGAGTATCATCGAACACCACCCCTCTGGATTGTTTTGAAACTTCTTTCTTGCTAATTTCACATATTCTATGACCTTTTGAAACAAGTCACCGATCGGTATTTGTGACCATGTTGCGTGAAACGTGAACAACGGGTCCACAGTAGGTTTGAGTTCCATTTGGTTCAGGGATGAAGATGAGCAAGTAACCATCATGCGATGAATCTCTTCTTTCACATCCTGCATTTCTATTTCAGAATCACGTTTAAAATCTATAGCAGAAAAGTCTAAACTAACTGTTCTTCTTTCTGCTTGTACTACTTGTTTAAATCGAGCATCCAAAATTGTTCTTATTTCCAAGCAAACAGTATCCACGCGCTTGGATAACTCAATTGCGAACGTACTTTCATTCATTGCATCTGCCAACTTGATTTTTCTCCTCGCCAACTTTTTAATCATTTGCATCGGCACGTCACTTGAGTCGCCTTCGTTCTGTCTCATTTGCTCGAGCTTGTATTCGGCAACAACGGTCAAAATGTACAAAATGCAAAGTTTGTACTCTGTATGACCACTTTTTGGAAAGATGGACCTGAATTTCGTGTGTAACGCCACTTTGATACAAAACCACAAGGACGACCTTCTAGTTGGTAGGTATGCGTTGTCCCAGAGTACATCATCACGTGTTTTTTTCTCGACGCGAGTTGTATTTGCTGCGCTGCTGCCTGGCAGTGAAACTAACGTTTGCATCAGCCAACTAGTAACGAATTTGGGATCGAAAACTTCTCGCACTTCATCAGTTTTAGTCTACAAAGTTATTGCTGAAGTAAAAAGCTTACATTTGCTTTGTTAACTTTGTGTGCTGCCTCTCCGATTCGGTGGTTGCATAAATCAGCAACAGTCCGAGTAAATATTCTCAAAGACTCCGCGTCGTTCTTAATCTCCACGCAAGGACCAGGATACTCGCAAATTAAATCTCCTGGTGTTGTCACTTCAGCTTGTGTACAGGAAACTTCGAAAGTACTGCATAACAGTCCCGTTTTTTGTTTGGTCAAAATCATTCCCGCATTCTGTTGGGCGATGTAGAGTGCCAAAGTCTCACCACAGTTAGCGCCTGCAATCAATGTGCGTAGATAGTTTTTGTCCAGAATATTCGACTGCTGAAGATGCCTCCAATTTGTCATCATCAGCGAAACAGGATTCCATCCGTCTTCATTCAGCTGCGATACAATTTCTGCGATACATTGTAGGAGCTCATGCTCCATAAGAGTGTAGTTCTCTTCATCGTTCTGGCTTAGTTGCCTGATCCAAAAAAGGTTTTCAATAACAAAACCAAGTACTTCTGATGATACCATGTGCTTTAGTTGTTTGAAACCGGTTTCCTCTGGCCGCCAGTTTGTTATTCGCCTATTTGTTGACCTATTTTCCTCTGGACCGTTGTAACTTTAGCCATTCTCCTATTTTCTGTGTGGAATAAACTTTAAGTTAACTCATGGTGGCAGAAAATAGTGTTTGAATTGCTTTCGAGCACTATTATACCAAAAGGGTATTGGACTCAGTTGTCTCTCAAAACGCACACAAGACATGTTGGCCTACACACGCTACTTTATTGTAGCGTATCACCTCACATTGTTCTTGCTTTCGCACTTGCTGCTCGTTTGCAAGTATATGTTAGGAATGACACGTATTGGACACTTTCTCCAAAAGAACTATGCGCCTATTGGTGATGAACTGTCCAACGTATTACTAGAGCACGACGCAACCACAAATCCACTACCAGAAGATTTTCCAAATGGAATATTTGTCAGAAACGGACCCAACCCACAATTTAGACCGGCAGGAAATTATCACTGGTTCGACGGCGATGGCATGATTCACGGAGTTTCATTTAAAGATGGCGTCGTCAAGTATAATAATCGTTACATTGTCACAGAAAAATACAAAACAGAAAAAATAGCAGGAAGATCAATTTCGTTAGGACTAATGGATAGTGGAAACCCATTTGTATGGCTACACAAACTTTTTAGCAAGTATGTGTACGGAGCCAATCACTATCCAGACAAGAATCCAGCAAATACGTCGCTAATACATCACGCAGGAAAACTATTGGCCACGTTTGAAGGTGCGATGCCATACGAAATCGAATTACCAACACTCAACACTATTGGACTCCACCAATTCGACAAAAAGTACACTGGTGTTAGTTTCACTGCTCATCCCAAAATCGATCCAGTCACTGGCGAGATGATTTGTTTCAACTATACATTTTCACAAGCGCCGTTCATCAAATACCACATTATCGATAAAGACGGTCAAGTCACACATAGTACACCACTTGAAGAATCTCCACACGTCACCATGGTTCACGATTTTGTCATTACGGAAAAGTACACTGTATTTTTCTTTTATTCGTTAGTTTTGGATACCAAACGAGTGGGAAGAGGGTTACCACCATTTTATTTTGACCATAACAAACCAACAAAAGTGTGCGTGATACCAAGATACTTTAAAACAGGAGATCCAACGATACAATGGTTTGACGTGAAGCCATGTATGATTTTCCATCACGTGAATGGGTACGAACAAGGAAACGAAATTATTGTTAGAACATGTAGAATATCAGAATTTAGTTTGGAATTTAACAAGGACGATCGTGAAGAAACCAAGTCAACATTGTACGAATATCGATTTAATTTGGAGACTAAAAATGTACAAGAAGGCCCATTACTGTTACGCAGTGAAAATGCTCTTGACGAAGCACCACACAAAGTATATTGCGATTTTCCAGTTATCAATAGTGAAAACGTGGGAAGAAAGAATCGATACATGTGGGCAGCAAGAGAATCTCCATTAGGTGGATTTGATTTACCAACTGTTATCAAGGTTGATTTGGAGACTCTCACATATGCAGAACACGCGTGTACAGGAAGTAGCACTGGAGAATGGGTACATGTTAGCACTGGAACAAATGAAGATGA
>JAESGV010000819.1_pt1 | contig 13382 bp, 12 predicted proteins | sample 9269781 | NCBI WGS metagenome assembly JAESGV01 (sample SAMN15741586, study PRJNA653496) | algae metagenome | isolation source: Tildeniella torsiva UHER 1998/13D and co-occurring heterotrophs from... | place: Slovakia: Slovak Paradise National Park, Hrabusice, Kosice Region | collected 2000-01-01 | reverse complement strand
AATGTCTATTGGCTTCCGTAGATCGTGACTGTATTTCAGGTTGGGGTGGCATCGTGTATATTTTGTATGTTTTTGTTTTAATATTTCTAACCATACATAGGACTCCAGATAAAATGATTACCAAAGTACTCAAAGGTCGTCAAGATTAAACTATTATATTTAAAACCTCTTTTCTTGTAATAATACTCAACTATGCAAAAACGATGGACTTCTACAGACGTTTGTGGGTTCCATTTTAGTTGCGAGTTTGACTCTGGTAACTTGCGTAGCATCACCTCTATTCATGCAGGAAGAAACCTATACGAATTCGAATTGTGGCCCAGCGCAGATTGCGAGGATACCCCATACGAATCGAAATACAGAACGTGGTTTTATTTTTCGGTTACTGGCGAGAACTGCATAAAAGGGAATACGCTACAATTTCTTGTTCGCGGGGTTAATAATCATGAAAAACTATACAACCAAGGAATGCGTCCATGTGTTAAAACAGAACCATCTAGTCCTCAATGGATGCATACGAAAGGAGAATGTCACTTTAGAACAGAAGACGAAGAGAATTATATCGTTTTTCGACACACTTTCGAGTACAATAACGAAACAACCTACTTTGCATTCACTTTCCCATTTTCTTACACTGATTGCCAAACTATGCTGGAAGAACTCGACTCCAAGTTTGATAAACATTCGAAAATATATATTCATCGCGAACTATTGACGAATAGCATAGAAGGACGAAGAATAGATTTGATAACCATCTCATCTTTTAAGGACATCACGGATACGCGAGAGCAAACGATACCTAAACTCTTTCCAGATAATCAACCCAGGCCACTGCAATTTACTAACAAATCGACGTACTTTTTAAGCGCAAGAGTACATCCTGGGGAGACACCCGCAAGTCACATATTTAATGGATTCTTGAAATTCATTCTTGAAGGTATGAGCAGACAAATCAAATAACATTTAGACGATCCACGAGCAAAGATTTTGCGAGATCGATTTGTGTTCAAACTAGTTCCCATGTTAAATCCAGATGGTGTTTTTCATGGACAATATCGAAAGTATGTTTGCAGTGAATACGACTGACAAATAGTGATACAAAAGGAGCCAACTTGAATCGATTTTATCATGATCCAAGTCCTACTGAACAACCATCAATTTATGCCATCAAACACGTATGAAATTAGTTCTTTTAACCATCTAGTTACTCATATACCTAAAGCAAACACAAAATTTGGAATTTTATGTTGATTTGCATGGTCACGCTTCAAAAAGAGGTTGCTTCATGTTTGGAAACAACTTACCAGTAAGAAATTTCGAATGTTATTTAACAATAGAATCCTGAAGATCAAACCTGTAATGTACTCTATCCCAAGTTAATGGCATTAAATTGTCAATACTTTGATTTTGATGCGTGTAACTTTTCAGAAAAGAACATGAGTTCGAACGATGCGTACGTGTTTAGGATAATAACTAACAATGGTAGATTGGGCGTTTCTAAGAGTGGTACGGGACGAGTTGCTACGTACCAAGATACAAAGCTTGTAAATATCTATACAATGGAAGCCAACTACAACACAACTCGAAGTGTGAATCCACAATTTCCAATGAGCGCAAAAGATGTAACCAATGAGTACATACTACGAGATATAAATAAGAAACCACTAAAAGTAAATGTAAAATTCAATGAAGAGATATTCGGAGAGATGGGAAAAGCACTTGGAATTTCGTTACTAGATTATAAGAATATTAATCCTTATTCGAGGTTGCCCAACTCCAATTATAAATCGTTGGCAGGTATGCAAGAATCTGTTAGAGCATTCATCTCACAAAGTAACAAATTCGGAGTGAAAGCAGCTCGTGTTTCGATTCTTGATAGAAAAACGAAAACACCACGAGGGAGATCTTCAGATGAAAATTTAGGAGTTAGAAAGAAGAAAATAGAAAATAATTTATCGCATGTAAAAGGATATCGCACGAAACCTGCTCAAAAACGAAGCACAACAGCATTGACTAAAAAGAAAATTGTCAATGAGTAAAACGGAAAGTTATCTTTCTTCATCAATCTTGGCAAGTACTTCTTTATCCCTAAAGAGTTAGCAAAGTTGAAAACAACATACCAATCAGGACTGTAGAATTTGATCACCTCATCAGGATAGCATAGAATGACTTGTTGAATGGATTCTTTCAATTCTTCATCGTCAGTAACGATATGTTGGAGCTTCGCGAGCCCTCTTGTGGCAGCAAATTTTCTTTTTGCTTCTACATCATTTGGAAGTACTTTCGAGTATTGTTTGACAATGTATTTCAGAATCTTGTGAGGTGCTTTTTCGTGAAGCAGCGGAGCGAGAGCATCGATGTAGATACATTTGAGTATGATACTCTTTAGAGCGTGTTTAGCTTTCTTTTTCAAATCTTCAGATGATTTCGACGACAGGTAGCAATCCATCAACTTCTGAAGTATATTGTGATCTGTAACTGCTCGCGAATGATCTGGCGAGTGCTGTCCGATTTGACCCAAAGCCCATGCCGATGCTGCTTTAATATGGTCGGATGTTGATGTTGATAAGATGTTTCCAATAGGTTCTACTGCACGAGCTTTAATTACACTCGCAGCAAAAGTTTCGTCAAAAGCTGATATGAATCCCAAACTCATAATTCCTGGTAATTTTGCATCTTCCTCGGCGTCAATACTGATGTAGGACACAATAGCAGGCAATCCGCCTGCGCTGACAACAATACCACTTAACTCTGGAGTTTGCTTCACAATTTCCCGAATACATGACGCTGCATTACGGCGTGTGATAGGGTCATTGTCTTTCAATAGTACGAAGATTCTTGGGAATATTTCTCCCTCTACTACATACTGAGCTAATTCTACCGAGTGCTTTGCGATGTTGCTCAAGCATAAACTAGCATGCTTGCTAGTTTTAGGATTATCAATAAGTGGAGCGATACTCCCTATCCCATCAGCATCAATTACTGCTTGGGCTAACTCTGGAGAGTGTTTGCAAATGTTAGACAGCGCTCCAAGTGCAGCTTGTTTAAGATGTGCTTCGGGCTCACGCGCACAGAGAAGAAGCAATGGTATTGCATCTTGATCCACAACTAGCTGGGCTAATTCTCCACTGTGCTTTGCTATGTTAGCAAGCGCACTAGCAGCAGCCTCCTTTACAGATGGGTCAAACTGTGACAGACATTCCACCAATGGTTCTATTGCTCCCGATTCTGCTACTTTCTCTGCCAATCCCGCTGTGTGCTTCGCCACACTTTTTAAAACTAAAGCAGCATATCTTTTGTATTGTTTCTGAAATGATTATAACATTGAAAGAAAGTTACATTATCGTTATGCAAAGAGTACACTAACTGAGGAAGGATATCGCTCGACACTACACGTTCACCTAATTGCTCATTATAACCAGCAATGAATCCAAGTGCCTTCGCAGCGTTTTGCTGGACACTTGGTTCAATATCTAAGAGCAAAGGTCTGAGTAGCTCTAGAAGACCTGGCTCTTTTATTATCATGGCTTCAATAGTAATGAAAATGAAACTTGGAAATACCTTCAATGTTACGAGATTGTTTTGCCAGTTCCGCTGCTGTCTGAGCAAATGTTACACGAGCCTTATGGTATACAGCAAACATCGAAGTTATCTCTTTCGACATTTTGTAATTTGGTTGATGGAAAAGAGCGGCTAAGAAAGTTACCGTTAGCGTTACACGAATAATACAGTTTATGATTTAGCGTTATCGCCATCACCTTTGGCAGCATCTTCTGCTCCTTTCTCTTTTCTCGCAGATGTCATAAATCGTTGCACTAGTACTGCCATTAGCATACCGATTAGTGGACCTAGTTATTAGTTTTGAAAAGTTTCCAACATACCAACAATATATACCCAAATCGTCTTCCATCCAACGTTAGAGATTAGTGTAGGACCAAATGTTCTCCAAGGATTAGCAGACGCTCCAGAAATGTTCCATGCAAAGGTCAATAGTGCTGTAAATGTACCACCAACAGCAATTGCTGCAACTGGACCCAAAATTTGTGCTTTTTCAGCTGTGGAGAGAATGACTGTTATCAAAATGAAAGAGATGAGAATCTCAACTCCAAAAGAATCAACATCGCGTCCGCTGGGAGTTGTAGTTCCCAACCCAGCAATGTTTCCGAAAATTGCGTACAGGATAGACGCTGCGAGTACTGCACCAGCAAATTGTGTTATTATGTATGTGATTGCTCGTAACGGATTAAATACACCTCTAAGCATAAAGGCAAGTGTAACTGTAGGATTAAAATGAGCGCCGCTGATGGAACCAAAAGCGTAGATTAAGCCGGCAAGTACGAAACCGCCAACAATACCCTAACCATTAGAAGTTTCAAATAGGCTTACCTTGTCTAGATTGGCGACACCACCGTTGCCAGTGGCACTGTTTGCATTCGAGTACTTTTGTACAACCTCTATTCCTGCAATAAATAATATCAAGAAGAATGTTCCAATGAATTCGGCAGCGTGGCGTCTAAGTTCTTTCTTAACTCGATTCAACCATTTATGATTTTTCTTTTCCTCTTGCTCTTCTTCGTAGTTCTTGCCTACTATGATTCTTCGTGTCCAAAATTTAACCTGCTCCCAGGTTTTGTTAGTTTCTTTCTTTTTAGCAGGGTCATCGTGTATGTTCACTACAGTATGGTCAGGAGGAGGGATTGTAGTATCTGCTCTGTGATTCATTGTTGTTTGAAAAAATAATACGCAATCGCCGGAGGCTGCTTTAAGAATGTATTTTTACTTTGATAATTTAATTGCCATAATGCGCGATCACCTACCTAAAGCAAGTTGCCTTTCCGAAACGGAGCTATTTAAAACTTGCTCAAACGCGCTAAATTTGAAAATCGCTATTATAAATAGCGACTGTACGAAACGCAAGAGCCAAGCTACAGATCAGTAACTTTGATTTGGCAAAGTTGGCAAGATAAGAGATCACTTACTGCAGCAAATTAGCTAATCTTTTATAAAGATTTCCTCTTGCGTCAGGCCTTGCCCGCCACTTTCATTCAACAAAAAAACACTCTCATCTCTCATTGGCCATTAAGTAAATGAAGATCTTTCCACTTTTCGGATCATCGCATGGAGATCCCATATTGGTAACACGTAGTAGAACTTTGGTGATTACTCTGTCTATCTTTCTATCTTTCCTAAATCTTTCTATTTTCGTATTTCTTCAACTTCGTCGCTGATGATTTTAGAGCTAGAGTGTTGCAAGAGCAGCTAAAAGAGTACAAAGCACAGGAACTCGTTTTGCGAGTAAAAGCTCCAGAGATAATTTCCCACCGTTTGACATGGTATCGTTGGCTGTTCTGATGCTAGGTGTTTGTAACGGTAACTTGAACAACTTGAACAACATGACAAGAGAACACAAGTCGCACAATGTTGTCACAAAACTCAAGTATCGAGAAATGAATGGTACTCTAGTATGTTTTGTGATGCACGAACGCTAATCGCTCGAAGAAACGTGGACGATTTAAAAATCAACTTTATGACAAAGTTCCTAAACGATGTATTATACCATTAGCGAACATTGAAGATATAGATCGACTAGTGCGCAGGTACGAGTGACTTGAGAATTTTAACAATAGAACTGTTTTTATGTGTTTCACTCGCGATGGAAACCACCTGATAAGTTACAAACCACCATCAGTTCGAGAAGTGCCAGAAGACTTGATGACAGATGATGAACTAGAGGAACAAAACGATGCTGAACAAAATTTATTCATACAATATTGGAAATTCGAGTTTACAGAACGACTAACGTGTCATTTATCACTTCCACTATTGGGAATACCTATTGATACCTCATGTGACACTATTCCACAACAAATGATTTGTCCGTTTATCCCTAAAGACGATACAGAAACAACACAATACATCAAACTCGCGAACAAGATTTCCAGTAACATACAGTCGTTCGAGCATCACATTTTACAGCACTTTCCATCGTTTGGGCTGGATAACCTTCGAGTGCATATCACACCGTCAATCAAAGACTCGTTACAGTACAATTACGTGCTTTGTGACCTGGACTCTGAGCACAGAAGTCACATGCTATCTATATTCCCTTCTTTAACAAGTACGTAACTTGAGTCGTATTAGAATAACTATTTGTAGCAATAGGACGTACATTTGATCACGCATGGGGAGTATCAATACAATGGCAAACAGTTTCTCCACATTCCAAACTGGAACCAACAATATCCGTTATAGGACCCTTCAAAACGACAAAATTAGGCATACCTACGAGTGAGATTCTTTGCATCCCAACATCGAACACAATCGAAGTCATACACTTGCAACAGTGTCATACACCATGTTCAGGAGTCGAAACAAAACACGAAGATAGAATAGGACTAAACAAAGGACTAAGTGATGAAGTTTCACTATCGTACATGCTACTACATCGAAATCAAGACGGAGAAGGAGATTTGTTCGTTCGATCGATCAAAGAGAGTCACTGGAGTGTTGAGAGTTTTCTAGTTTATGATTGCAAGTTGATAGCAACGAACGAGTCATTAATGAACTATGAATTCAAGATTGTCAAGGTATGCTTTGATACGAAACTTACACTTGTAGCAATTGGAGAACTATGATTTGTTAGTCGTGGTAGTAGCAGATGTGAGATCAAAGAAACGTATTGGAAAAGAGAGAAGAATAGTTTTGTATTGTATTTTAGAAGTTTTGCACAGTACTGCGATACGAGTTGCACACTCGATGGAACGTGAGAATACTAAAGAGTAAGTTGTTACCGCTACGTCCTAACAAGTAGAAATTTGACAAGTGCCGTAGAAGATTCAATTGCCTGGTTGAAAGATCATGCTACTTCAATTCTTGATGCCAATCACACGCTAGTTACCTACACAAACGAGAACACAATGCATGGAAAGTCACTAGCATACATTATGCATCCAACTTTACCAATCGCAGTAATTGCACCACATGTACTACCAAAAGATGATTAATTTATTCTTCCAACTTTGCCTTCTTCGTTGGTCTTTCCACCGATTTCTCCTTCTTTGTTTTCACTTTTGGTTCTTTGAATACAAAATTATGTGGAACACCAGCCATCCTCTTCATACGATCAGTAAGAACTGGTTTTGTAGTTGGAGTAATAAAGTTCTCCAAAACACTATCTTTTCCATATGTTCTTGGATTCAATGGATTCAAAGTTATCTTGATACATGGCCAATGACTAGTTGTTCTCAAATCATTCAACGCTTCTTTTTTCTTTTTCAAATCATTTTCAGTTGCATACTTCTTTGGTAACATACAGATATAAATACACATACGATGTGCCATTGGATCAGTGTTTCGTTTCGAATCAATCGCTTCTGCGTAGTGAATTGTACGACTGTACCAAACGATGAAATCACCTGGATCGCAACAGACTTTAACACGTTCGTATTTCTCCAAGTGAGCAGCATCGACTTCGTTCTCCAAATCAAGTTTATACCAGTTGTTTGTCGAATCTTTCCATGATGCTTCATCTCCCTTCTTTCCAGCGCGTTTCATCTCATCTGCAGTTAAATTCCCTTTATCAGTGAAAAATTGTTGATGTCCCAAATGACTACCCTTGTAGACTACAAGACCTCCGTCATTTGGTCCACATGGTCTTAGATTCAATAATCCTTGTACGCAATCAAAATCTCGTACTTCTTTTGCTTTTCCGTTATTCTCTTTAATTTTTAGAACTGGTGCTTGATCTGTGTGAGCCCATTTTGAGTGATCTCCACCTTTTACACCTCGAATAATACATGCTCCATCGAATGAGACTAACAAGTCTTTTGTTTTCCAATACTTTTCGAAAAATGAAACAATTCCATCTTCGTCACGCGCGTCCCAAACGAATTGTTGATGTCCAACGTTATAGTGTTTAATAATACCGTGAATATTTTGTATCCAGTGTTCTCCCCTCCACGTGTCTGGATTTGTTCTATCTATTTTGTTTTCTTTACTTAGACTTTCCAAATAATCCCAAAAGCGAGATGCATACTGTTGTGCTTTTGTTGCTTCAACAGCACCTTTAATGACTACGTAACCATCTTCATCAAGTTGGCGTTTGTACTCTGCGAATTGTTCGTTTGTTAATGTTGTCATGTTGTTCGTTTTTGTTCTTTTGTGAGTTTGCATTGATGTTGAGCTTTTATTCGAACAGGCAAACTGCTTACAATAAAATATTGAAGTTCGTGAATGTTTATTGAAGCTCAGCTTCAAGATTTGTAATACGGTATTTATTTTGTAGCTTTCAAAATGTTCGCAACTACATCGAGCTTGATTCCTTTCTCTGTTGCTCTTTCTCTGGCAATGTTTTTAATTTCTTGCTTGTACTGTTCCATCTGCTCTTCTGTTAGGTCTGAGCCTAACTGTAACACAGCAGGATTAGTGGTAAAGTTATCAAAGAACTCTACACTAAACCACCAGACTTGTGCTGATTGTGTCACTTCAGCTGTTTTGAAACCAGCATTCTTGGCGTATTCAATCAGTAAACTTTCTTTCTCGAAAAAGTTACCGTGACCTTGTGTTTGATGTTCAATAATGTTACCGACTACTCTTCTGCGAGCCTCTTCGATCATTTTCATTTGTTCAGATTCTCTCCAAGTTAAAATTACGCATGTTCCTCCTTCTTTTGTGACTCGATACATTTCTGAGAAACCTTTGTCGTAGTTGGGGAAGAACATGACTGTGAACTGACAGAATACATACTAGTTGTTAGATTGGTTGCTATGTCTTACGTCAAATTGATTTGATTCAAGAGTGAGATTAACACCATCTTGAACCTCAGCAGTGATATTGGTCAAGCCTTCTTGTTGGATGCGATTATTAGTAGCAACGATCATTGCTGGTGCAAAATCTCCTGCAATAACTTTTGCGTTTGGAAATAATCTCGCAGCAATGATGGCTGTTCCTCCACCGCCACATCCGTTGTCAAACACGGTAATTGGTTCTGACTTTCTTGCTTCCATTCCTGATATTTTTATTGCTTCTTCCGAGTAATCATCGGTAACAGTTCTATTGCCTTGGAATACTTTGGCTACGTTGCCCCATTCTGTTGAGTTGTGAGCTTCTTGCGCAGACATGTTGCGGACAAAATGTTCCACTTACAATGCTTGTAACACAAACTTTGCAACATGCAAGACACAGACATAGAAGGGATAGAACAACCCGAGAAAACGCTAGCCTATTCTCAGATAAAAAGAAAAATCGCAATTCTACTGGCGTCACTGTTTATGTTTACCGCACTGCTACTCGTAACATCAATATCGTTTTACATTTTCGTTCCCGATGGTGATACATGGTGGATATGGGTGGTGTGGGTAATATGGAGTATCATTTTCACTATCGGAGCGGTTGAAACATTCAATTCAGTAACTATTTTTGAACAAATGTTAAACGAATAGGTCAGACAATACCAAGCACTACGATTAGCAAAATCCTCGTATGTAACGTTTATGGACGAAAATCTAGTGGAAACAACGAGACAAGCACACGTCCATGCAGAAGTTCAATCACCAGAGTCGGCAGAGCTGCAGTAAAATATTTATTTGCGTGGAGGCCATACAACTTGTTTTTGGCTGTCAGGTTTCAACCAACCCAAATATTCACGTTTCAAAAAGTCCTTGTTTTCACGCCATATTGCGAGTAATTGTTCCCGACTAGTGACATTTCGTGACGCCAACTTTTGTGCAAAATCTTGGGCTCGTTTGCTCTTGCCCAGTAACATGTCACCTACTGGTGAAACTAATTTAGATTCGAAAACTTTCAAATCTTTGAATACACGACCTTCGAGGAAGGCTTTTCCGAAATACTTGGCCGAAGCAGCTTCACGTTCTTTTTGGGTCATGTGAGGCGCTTTGTCAAAATTGATAGTGGATGTTGGTAAATCCCATTGTGCAGAAGATGAAGAATCGCCATCAAGTTCCAAAGCAACAATTGTTGGTTTGACGTGGCAAATGACAGTATCTTGATAACGATCATATCTTGGTCCTGGATTTTCCAATGGTTTTGACATTCTCAACATTGGTGGTCTTGCAAATTCTACTAACCACTCTGGTCTGATAGTTGTGATAATCTTCATATAAGTACGATCAGACTTGCTTGTGTTCAACTCATCAAATACAATGTACTCTGGTTGTTTACCATACAAGTATGAACTTGGATGAATAAACACTGGTCGTTGCTTTCCAAGTGATAAAGCAACGTATGGTCTGTTATGACGGAAATATCCACTATCAAAACGTTCTCCAAATGATCGTAACTCTTCCGCTGTTGCCATACGTGCTACTTGGTCAACTAAACCACTACATACAATCTGTCGAATTGCAATTTCTTGCTCTGTTGAAGGTGGTGTAATGGTAGTCAACTCGTCCGTCGTAATTTGATCTAATGCTTCATACTCTTCTGCGTTATCTCCCGCACCACTATCTTCACTTGTTTTATCTTTCATGTAAGCAGCAACTAGTTTGGCAAGTTGGTGATGTAGTGCCTTCACTTCTTTCATGTTCTTCTCATGTAACATGTTTCTCTTGCAAAAGTCACTGTGATCATCTTCATTTGCAAATTCGTATGCTCCAACAGCGCGTAACATGGATAGTACGTCACTAGTTTCGCTAACCCATTGTTTCTTGGCGTTCACAACTGCTTTCTTGACCTTGGTCTCCTTTTCAATCTCTTCTTCGTCTTTCTCTTCTTCTTTTTGCTTCATCGCGTTCATTTGACTGTCATGTAAGAACATTTGTTTTACAGTAAGTGCAGCAACAATCGCAATCACATGGGGAAGAACAGCAGGTTCCTGTGTTGCCATGAGTAACATTTTCGCGTATCTTGGATTCAATGGGAATTGGTTCATCGATCTTCCAACGTCGGTGATAATAGTCGAACGATAATCTTCAGCATCTTCCAATGTTCCGCGAGTAGTTGTAGGAACGCTCAATGCACCAATATGCGTCAACGATCGAACAGCCGATTCCAAACCACCACGATCTGGTGGGGTAGGGAATGGGAATCTTGCAACATCTCCAATACCTAGTGATTTCATTTGCAATACAACGCCATCGACTGGTGTTCTCAAAATATCAGGATCGGTGAACTTTTGGAATTGTTGATCAAATACAGCACTGCTGTACAATCGATAACAGTGACCTGGTCCAGTACGTCCAGCACGACCTGCTCTTTGGTCAGCACTTGCTTGTGATGTCCATCCAATTACAAATCGAGAAACACCAGTTGTCCTATCAAAAACTTTTTCTTTCACACGACCAGTGTCAAGTACGTAACGAACTCCTGGAATGGTCAAACTAGTTTCTGCAACATTTGTTGCAATGACGCAAAGTCTTGTACCAGCAGTAGCAGGTTCGAAAACTTTAAGTTGATCACTTGGTGAGAGCATGGAATATAATGGTAATGGACGTAGTTTGGTTGCTGTAGTTGCGTTGAGTTTTTTCAAACTCTTACGACCTTGTTCTTTGACATTCTCATCGGTGATGTTATCTTCGAAAAGTGTAATAGAAGTTGCACCTTCTCCATCGTCCATATCGTCATCATCATCGTTATCGACTGCATCATCTTCCAAGTCTGCCATTTGGTTAATCAACTCTTCTTCTTGTTCTGCATTGTTTTCAATCTTTTTGTCTGCCAAAATTTGTTCTTGTCGTTGTTTGCGTTTCTCTACATCTTTTGTGTACTTGTTCAACTTGGCGACAAGATAATCAATTTCTTGTTTTCCGGTTAAAAAGACGAGAATACTTCCTTGTGGTAGTTTCTCATGGATTTTGATAATCTTTTTGTAACAAGCTTCGACATAATCTCCAAATTCTGTTCGTTTGTTGAAATGAACGGAAACAGGGAACTGTCTAGATTTGATTTCAATGACTGGTGGTATTGGTGGTAATGTCTTCATGGGATCATTTTGTACGTTGAACAATGCGTGATTCTTGATAAAATCATCGACACGTAGCGTGGCACTCATAATAATGAGTTTCAATGGATAAACTGTTACATCTCCTGGTGCTTTCTCTCCATTACGTGCCATCTTGTTACGTTGTGGAATAAATCTGGATAACCAACCAATTAAAATATCCGTGTTGACATTTCTTTCGTGAGCTTCATCCAATACAATTACAGAGTATTTGAGTAGTAATGGATCTTCTTGAATTTCTCTTATGAGCACACCATCAGTCATGAATTTGATAACAGTGTTATCTGTTACGTTGTTATCGTATCTCACTTGGTATGCGACTGCTCCTGTTCCATCGTTGAATGGCATATCCAACTCATCGCTTACACGTTTTGCTGTACTAACTGCAGCGACACGACGTGGTTGAGTAACACCAATTAGTCCTGGATGACCACTTTCCAAACGACCATATCCTGCTTCATACAAAAATTGTGGTAATTGAGTGGTTTTACCAGAACCAGTCTCACCACATAGTAGAACGATATCATTCTCGTTAATAGATTCCATGATGGATTGTTCTTCTGCGACGACTGGTAAATTAATTCTTTGTTCGTCTATTTCTGGTCTTCTTGCGACGGTCACAAAATATTTGGTGTATTTGATTTGTTTTTGTTCATCAGTACGACTCTCATCAAGATCTTGCAACATTCCGTTGATGAGAGTAACATCAGAATTCTTTTTGCGTAGTTCTTCGAGTTCCTCTTCGTCATCAAGTATGACTGTCTTTCTCAAATCAATTACAGCATCGTTGTCACCTTCTTCATCACTCTCTTCGTCACTACTGTCATCTTGAACAGTGATATCCAGTAATTGATTTATGCGATCTAAAATGGCGGTGCGATTAGTTTCGTCATGCGCTAAACGTGCTTCGACATCGTCGATGAGTTCGGAGAATCCCTTAAGAACTTTTTCTCTCCATGTTGTTGGTTCTTCATCGTCACTATCTTCCTTATCGAGTTCATTTGGTTCTTCGTCTAGATTGATATCTTCAATAGACTCTGGTACGTTCTTGGTTGACTTTTCTGGTTTTTCAGTTGGTTTCTTCTCTGATGAACCACCAAATCCAAAATCGAGAGTCATGAAAGCCTTTTCCTTCTTTTCTGGTGTTTCGACCTTCTTTGGTTCAGGAACAGGTGTTGGTTTGACATCTACCATGGCATCTTTCGTTTGTGGTACAGTTTCATTCTCCTTTAGTAACGAATCATCCCAATCTGCATTCTTTCTCGACCAGAATTTGTTCGTTGTTTCATCTTCAATTAACTTCTTGACAGATTCCTTAGTATCTTTGGAAACATTGGCTGTTTCGACAGCCATGGTTCTTTGTAACTTTTGTTTTGTCGTTTCTTTTCCTTGTCCTAGCGAACGAATAGGTCTGAATAGTTTTAAC
>JAESGV010000818.1_pt1 | contig 13384 bp, 13 predicted proteins | sample 9269781 | NCBI WGS metagenome assembly JAESGV01 (sample SAMN15741586, study PRJNA653496) | algae metagenome | isolation source: Tildeniella torsiva UHER 1998/13D and co-occurring heterotrophs from... | place: Slovakia: Slovak Paradise National Park, Hrabusice, Kosice Region | collected 2000-01-01 | reverse complement strand
TATGAGGACTATACGTTGCCATTGTTACTCGCTTGCCTTGTGTTGCAAGTATGATCGTCTCCCCTGTTTGAAGATCAATTTTGGAAATGATTCGTTTGCTGAATAATACTGCATGACGGCTATCTATTGGCGCCAAAACATGTCGATACCTTATTTTCATGCTTGATACTTGTACACTTTCTCTTCTATGCTCATCAAATCGTAGTAATCTCTTTTTCTTTGTACAAATACAATAAATTGAATCTCCAGCGACGAATGCGTTTCTAATGGATCCCCATTGGCCATCGTGAGTAATTTGTGCGTAACTACCGTCGCTAACATCAACTTTGTACACATCTTTGCTAAAAATATACAAACAATTCTTGAACCCGCAGAAAGCAGTGTAATTTCTCCATACTTCAGTACCAATGTATTTATATTTGCAGGTGAGTGGACTCCAATGCATCAAGCGACCGGTCAATGAAGATATCAAATACAATTGATCGTTCATGGCAACACCTCGGCATACACTCCATCCAAACTCTTTGCTTGCTTTCTTGTATGCACCATCGTCGTGCAGTTGGTAAATCCAACGACCAAGTACATATGTTCTTTTGTTCACGACAAATAAATCTTTCGCGATAGTCCAGTTCTCGTTTGAAACAGTTTTGAATGTCTTTGTTGTCAGATCGAACGCGAGAATGGGAAAGACTGCTGGGTATCCCGATATAGTTGTTTCTTTAGGTTCTTCCTCATCGTCAGAATCATCGATGGACTCTGTGCGAAGCTCAACCTCAGGTGCATGTGTTGCTTCTTCGGTATTCGAGTGCAATATATTTGAAATGTTTGCGAGTGTAAAATTAATTTTTAAATCCTTTGGTGCAACCACAGGAGTGCAACTTCTACAGGTAGGACATGGAATATGATCTACCGCTGCAATGTTATTTCATAATTATTCTAGTTACCAAAGATATGTTCGAGGCAAGTTCGGCAAAAAGTATGAAGACAATCAAGAATTCTGGGGTCTTGGAAAGTACCAAGGCATATCGAACATGTGAGTTCTTCACCAATTCTCTCTTTGAGTGATGTCATGAAGTGTTTTGTAAAAATAATTTCTATGAAACAACACATTAGCAAAAAACAATGTAGTAACCAATAGAGACCGCTCTACCATTCCTAGGAACATGCCGTCCCGTTTGCAGAGTTGCACTATGACGAGTTTATCTTGCTATTGTTGGAGTTGTGACAAAGACACGCCAAGACACACCACTTTGAAGAACTCAAAGCAATAATGTCCCAGTACACGCTTTGGTTGCGTGAAACACGTAGGAGATCACAACATTTTAACCAACGTGCTTGTGTTGATCTCGCTTTCATGTCGTAGCTACAAACTTGTAAAACAGATCGCTATTTATGGTACAAGTCAACCAAAGCTAAACAATGCAAATGTATGGTGATGTAACGTTTGTCGATTATTGTCAGAGTACTGCCTGTGAACTACATACAGGACTGAAAAATATGATGAGAGATAAACCTAGAACTATGATTGCCACTGCTTCGGCTGACGGAAAAGTTTTTGTTCGGTATTTCGATAACGGTGAGATTATAACTAAATTTACTGCGCATACCAGTGGTGCGTTCGTCGTACAACAATTATTCGATGGAAGGTAACTTTGAATAATAGTTTTATAATTTTCAGAATGATAAGTGGCGGCGAGAGCAGCGAAATTTTTGTATGGAGCATGTACAAAAACGAAGTGCTCCAAGAATGGAAAGGTCATTCCGATGCTGTTCGCCGTATCATACAAATTAGAGATGGGACTGTCCTAAGTTCTGGTCGTGAACCAAAAATTGTTTTATGGGACCCAACAGACGGTACACAAATCAAAACATTTACTAGACATACTGGATTTGTCATCGCAATGATTGAAATTGGCGATGATTTAGTCGCCAGTGGTGGCTCTGGTGATTTTGAAATCTTTCTATGGCATCCTAGTTCTCTTGAAGTTTCTCGTACTCTACGAGGTCACAATGGTGAAGTAGATGCTCTTGTGTTGCTACAAAATAAAGTATTAGCTAGTGCAGGTTGGGACACAACTATACGCTTGTGGGACACTGACAATGGAACTTGTTTGCGCGTTCTAGATCGTCACACTAAATACATTCGTGGTTTAGCGCAGCTACGATGTGGAGAAGTCGTTAGTGGTGGCGATGATGGTTTACTTGTTGTTTGGGACTTGAATAACCAAACAAATCCTATGATGATTGACCACCACAATGGTACCTGCGTGAACTATGTTCTGTCGTTTGAGGATCAGTTCTTTAGTTGCGGAGATGATCATCAAGTTGTTTTATGGGAACGAGTTGGAAACAAGTTAGAAAGCGTGAAAACGTTTAGTGGTCACGGGAATCGAGTGTGGTCAGTAGCATTAGTAAGACCAAACTCGTATCGTGGTGAGGTGCATGCAAGAGAACTTGACAACTTTCCATTATTTGATTAAAAATTTTTATAAAACAGCTCTCATCAAATTCATACAAACCTAGAATAAAGTGGAATTACTAATTTTTCAAGATCAGAAAGTGCCAACACATCTCTAGCAGTCACTCCTTGTTTCATCTTAGTAATCACATTCAACAGTACGTTACGTACATACCCATGATCTTCTACTGGTTCAAATAGTCCACCAATATCCAAACTTTTCATACTTTTAGCGATATCCTTCTTTTCTGTACTTTCAAAAGACAAGAAAAGTTGATCAATAAAATCACAAAATCGAGAATACTTGATTTTTTCAGCAAGATAGCGTTCGTCACTTGTTTCTATACAAGTTGTTTTGATAATATTTATAATATCATAGAGTGTTGCAGTGTTGTGGTACAAGTTCTGTAGTGAGGTGTACTGTGTACATGGTACGAATACGCGATTGTATAAATTGTCTTGCACCCACACTTGAGTGTATATCAACGGATCTAATGAGTCTGCAATATTTTTAACTCGATTTGCGTTAGAGAAAGTTTCTTGAATGATATCAGGCGAGCACGTATAGTTGTACTTTTCCAGAAAAGGTACAATCGATACTTGTTTCCTGCTTTCCGTATGTATCACTGATTCCAACGACAAAAAATCACTTGTTACTATTTGAAACACAAAACAATGATCAACCTCGTCAGGAATGTGATCACCTAGAAGTTTCCAAAACACTGATGCGTGTTTCGCTTCACAGTCGTACCGAGTGAATATTTTCCATCCGTCGTGGTAGTACAACGTTACAAGTTCAGAATTTTCACGTATCCGAGTAACTGTAACGTTTTTCCATTGTATTTTTGGTGCATTCTTAGTGTCATACGCGAAAACTCTCGGTATTGATATTCCAACAATTTGAAACTCGGTAGTAATTACCATACCATTTCCACACTCTGTCGCAACTTTTGAAATTGCGGGTGCTTCCTCTAAACAACTCAAATGCATCAAATTGTCAAATCTTGTAAAATCTATCGACAAACATTTTCGAATTCGTTCCAATCTGTATTTTTGTAAATATTGTTCCGTGTATGACCGATCGTTACTCCAGTCTTCTTCCAATCCAGCAACTTGATTCACAATATTTCCAAATTCTTTTTTTAATTGTTGGTACTTGCCATAATACTGTTTATAGTGATTCCACTCTGTTTCCGTGCAATTCATAACTTGATAGTAAATTTCATTTGCTTCTTGGTAGTCGATAATACGGTCATGTAAAATGATTTGCCGACCAAACAACAAATCGCGAAACGTGTGAACAATGTACTTTTTTGAAAAATAGGGGTTTGTTGAATCCCAAGAATTCTGCGCTAATTGCCAATGTTTTCCTGCCTCTGCGATGACCGACTCTAGTACTCGTCGGTGGTAGAGTGTAAAGTCTATCTTGATGTCTTCTCTCCATTTGTACTCGATAGGTAAATAGATGCAAAGTAGTGCCTGGTACCAGTTCTGTTTTAGTAACTCTTCCCACGCAGAGCACTTGTATAAGTTAATATTGATGGAATAGTGGTCTGTTTCGTTTGAGATATTAAATTCGAGTGTACGAAAGGTAGATATTGTATCGTTTTTGCGATAATTTGTCCATTGGTTGTGAAAGGGATGGTTTGCATCGGTTGTGGCTGCTTGCTCAATTGTAGCGAAATAATCATCTGTAACTACCACAAAGAAATCATAATCTGCGTCGATTTGTGCAGTACCGTAGACTCGCGAACCGAACAAATAGATGTTCAAGCTTTCATTGTCACTGATACTTGCGTGTTGCAACAAGAGTTTGCAGTTCATAGTTGGCTGTCCTATTGTAAGTTTGGGAAGCTAAAGAATTACTACAACTTCATGATACACTCAGCTAAAACATGAACACAGACAATAAGCAATCTTGTTTTTATTATAATTAATACCATTCTCGAGTTCTCATATAAATTTCTCCCAAATGAGCAAATTTAAGACAATTCGAAGTAGCATGAAGAAGTACAGAATGTAACTTACGAGGAGAAACATAAACGAATCTTTTCGCTATAAAAACTTGTGCTCGTTCCACTCCTACGTTGCACCTAACCAAGCTAGCAAGTCAAGCTTGTAAGAAGATAACCGAGGAATCAGTGTATTGCAGACGCAAACAATCGGCATGCTACAAAAAAGCGAAAAGTTACTATTGCGATACCTAAACATGGACGACGTATGACAGTTTATCTCCGTCAGACATGCCCACAAAAACAAAGCTTGCCTATTCACGCTTTATGAACAGGTAATTAGTTGACTCCTGTGGAGCAAACTACGCGAGGTCTGCGTAAAAAAACGAAACCATGCACATTACAGACTACGTGTTCTTGAAGAACATAGTGCCCTTTACAGAGCAAACTATTGTACAAATGCACGAGTTAATAACACTCGCTCGTGATCCATCCACCGGTGTAGAAGTTAAAGACAGAACATACCACCTCCGCACATATAAACAATGCTTTGTCGCTAAGGAATTTGTTACATGGCTTTGCACAAGACTAAATGTTGAGCGCCACATCGCCGTTAGAGTTGCCCTATTTTTGCAACAGAGAGGATACCTAATACACGTCGTTGCCGACCATCTCATCAAAGACGATTATTTATTTTTCCGATTCACAAACTTTCGCCCGCTATCGCGCAAGAAGAGTTTGAGCGATACACCAGTACTAGTCAACAAAAATTTTTACAGCATCAAAGAGAGCATCAAAAAGAGATTTACAGTCGCTAGACCAAAGACTGCTGGCAGAAAGACTTTGAACGCAAGAACACCCAAACTAGATTTACCGCTATACTTGGCAAGCAAACAAGAAACAGTCATCAAGACTCCAGAAACTTTCAATCTAGATTTTGATTTATCATCACCTTCAAGCAAGCAAACGCGCTCTCGCGCTAGAAGCGAGTTCGCTCTAGAGTCACCTATCCTTTTATCAGAAGTTCTTTCTGAAGAGAGCGAACAAAGTGGTCCACCTGACCAAGAATACGACTCCCCTAGCGACAAACGCGAATTTGAGATCAAGATTTCTAGTGTCCGTATCAATGGTCTAAAAGCGCTTCCTAGTAAATGTATTGGTGGTAGAGAAGGTAAAGATATCGTTACCAAGGGCATGAACAAGCCATACTGTAAACTAGTGATTGAAGATGATGTCATCACAACTGATCACGTAGAGTGCCTAGATCCCAAGTTTTTCATGGACGCAACTTTCCGTGTAACTAGATTCCCAGCTCATTTAACTGTAGCTGTACTAGATGAAGACAAAGCGCCCATGACCGATGGTAACGATTTGTTTGGTTACTTTGATGTCTTGATTGATGAAGTTGGATCTTTCGATCCAGAAGAAATCGAACTTCAAACATCTAGCGGTAGAGATAACTACATTGGCGCTACAGCGCAGATCAATTTTTCATGTAAACTAGTAAACAAATAATTCAATTGTACAACACTTGTCTTACTGAGCTTTTTTATCTCCTATGGTGAAAAACTTGCTGTAGTTTGTGTCCCATAGGGTCTTTACTGGGCTAGAGCTCTTGTTTGTGGTGTTCATAATTTCTCATGAAGGGACACATTACTGTAAAAAGATAGTAAGATTGACGTCTGAAATCTTTTAGCTCGGCAAGGTGTCAGCAATTGAACCGTTTGAAATCCAACAATCGGATGCTGTTGCAAGACTATGTGTTCCTCAAGGATGTGTTGCCAATGGATGAGAGCTGCACGCAACAAATGCAAGATATGTTACGAGCTGCGAAAAGCGAAGAAACTGGAGTTGTCATCAAGGACAGAGTTCGTTTCTTGAAAAGTGTGAAGGACTGTTTCGTTGGGAGAGAGTTCATTACTTGGATTAGTACATACTTGAACGTAGAACGTCACATTAGTTTACGAATTGGATCATTTCTTCTACAACGAGGTTACATTGCTCATGCAACCAAAGATATCCAACTGAAAGACGATGCTAGCCTCTACAAGTTTATCTTCAAACGCGAGTTTAGAAAACGAAGTTTGAGCGACAATCCAACAACTCGACAAATACGCAAAGCGACAAGTGAAAGAAGACTAGACGTGAAAAAAGCTGTAGATAGGCTTTCTGTTCGTTTCGGAATCTCCCCACAACGACTCCATGACAGTTCATTCCATCTTCCAGCCACTATGCAAGAAGAACTCGCAAAACATATTTCTACAACTTTTCCATCACCAGAAGATTACGTGTTCACATTAACGGATCCAAGTGTCGACCTCGTTTCACAATTATTCGGACCTCAACCTGTGAAAAAATATAATTCAGATATTTTTAAAGTTGGCTCGCCAACGTATACGGAAGAGTCTGAATCATGTATCGATTTAGAATCTGAAATTCCAGAAGTTGTTGAATATGAAGTCATGCTGCGAGATATTCGAATAGACCAACTGGATCCGTTATTCCTAGGAATTCCAAAACGTCTATCACGTGGAAAAACTCGTCCTTATTGCAAGATCATTATGAATAAGGAAGTATTCACATCTGAAACACAAGAGACGTTGAATCCTCGTTGGTTTAATGAGAATATAACGATTCGAACGACATCATTCCCAATAACATGTACAGTTGTAGTTCTTGATGCAGAAAGAGTATGTTTATCTTAACACATACTAAAATATTTAGAGTCACATGACTGATGGTAGCGATTTGTATGGCTACTTTGATATTATAGTTAGTAATCAAGGTTCATTAGTTTATGAAGATATCGCTATTTTGTCACAGTAAGTTGATTGAATTAGATTCTAATGTGTAGTATTCCTGGTATATTCTTGCGTAGTCGAGCGAGAGTAGCGATTTCATGTATTAATGTAGATATAAATAAATGATTGCCTAAGTTATGATCTTTTGACTTCAGCAGGAGCAGAAATAAGCATTAGTTTAAATGAAATTGTTCCCTTTTGCTTGTAATCTTTACTCAACTCGCAAATGACATTGAACTTGACAGAGGTTGTCATTGAACGCTTCTGTGATGAGCTCAAAAAGGGTTACGAAAAGACCTACGGTACTTTGCACTCAGATTATGGAGAAATCGTCGCATGGGCAGGAAGAATGGTATTTTATATTTTTATTTTTCTAATGTACAAGGCTTTAGAAATCATTTCCAACACTGATGCACTTTACCACAACGTAGAACACACAACACTTGTTACCCTAGTAGGACAAGAAATTCTACGAGGCAAACACATTCGTGAAGGTAAGGTTAGCCCCTTGGACTGGGTTAACTGTATCATCTCCTTGTTAATGCACGATATCGGATATATTAAGGGTGTATGCAAGAACGATAACTTAAAAGAAGGAAAGTTCTGCACTGGCGTCGGAGATGAAATGGTTGATGTTCCTCACACTGGCACAGACGCCTCTTTAACAAAGTACCATGTAGATAGAGGTAAGATGTTCGTTGAAGAACGTTTTGGTGGCCATAGTGTCATTAGTGTTGAAGTAATAAAGCGTAACATCGAATGGACTAGATTTCCAGTCCCTCTCAGCGAAGACTCACCTGATCAAACGAGTTTTGCATCAGTTGTACGTTCTGCTGATTTAATTGGTCAAATGTGCGATCCACGTTACTTGAACAAAGTTGCTGCCTTGTTCTACGAGTTTGAAGAAATCGGAGCTAACGCAAGGCTAGGCTACAAGAGTCCACTAGACCTGAAGGTGAACTATCCAAACTTTTATTGGAAAGCAGTGTACCCATACATTGGAAAAGCACTTGAATATTTGCAAGTCACACAAAGTGGAAAACTTGTTGCTGCACAATTATTTTCAAATGTTTTCGCCATGGAACACATTGATATTTCGCAAACAATTTTATAAAGATTATTTAGAAACTACAAAATCGAAAACAATTGGTTGTTGTTCGTCATCAACAGCAGCGTTGATGGAGGTCAAACCACTCTTTTCGTCCTTGGAAAATCCGTATTCAGAATGGACGTGTCCAAACATGTGTACTTTGAGATTCTTCAAAGCATTTACACGTTCTGTTAATTCTTCACAGCCAAAGTTTCTATCGCGAACACCAAATCGTGGCGTGTGCGTCATTAAAATATCAGTATCTTCAGGAATCTTGCTCCAGTTTTCTTTCATGAATCCTGGTGCACGGAAAAACTCCTTGTTGTCATAGTGCAACATGTTTTTTTCTTTTGGACCCATGTTTGGAACCCATGGAGAGCCATAGAATTTGATTCCCATAACTGTGACACTGCTATCGTGTAAATAAGTCGCGTTGGAGAATTCTCGTTTGATGTAGTCGACATCTTTTGCTGATAGTCCGTGACCTTCGTGATTTCCACAAATAACACTATTTTTGTGAGTGATAAAAGATATTCATACATTTTGTGAGCATAGTTTTGTCTGCCTAGCCAGTTATTAAATGGTGCCAACTCTCTTCCCGCACCAACATCTGTCATATCGCCACAATGCACGAGGATATCACCAGGTGGCATATTTAATAAATCATGATTGTTGTGAGAGTCACTAACTACGACAATGCGAACTGTTTCTGTCCCAGAACTTGCCGAATTAACTTTCCAGTCGATATAAATTGGCTCTTTTGGTTTTGTAGTATTTTGTTCGCGACGCTTTGCCAAAATGTCGTCTAAAGATTGTGGCTTTTTCTTGTTGAAACAGTCCATAGGTGGTGCCTCTACCGGCTTAGGTGTTGGTGGTGGAGGACCTGGTGGAGGTGGTGGGCCTGTAAGTGAGAATGAAACCATGCAGAAGTTCTGTTTTGTTCTTTGTTTGATGGTTGACGTCTGCACATTGGGCAGCGATGTTCTAGCTATCTTGCCAGCTGCAAGTTACAAGTTTTAAGAGTCAACTTAGCAACTTCTTTTAACACAACCGTATCGAATTGAGTGATCAAACAGCTATGCACAAACCATTTAGCTCCACCAAAAAAGCTGGTGGCGTAATTGTTGGTGCTGTAGCATCTGCCAAGTACCTTCAGAACAAAAATCAGAAGAAAGATAAGAAACGAAAAGCTGATAATGTCGAAGATGAAGATGATAAAGATCTGATTCGAGAACCTAAAAGAAGAAGGCAATCTCGAAAGAAATCAATGTCAAAAGCTGAACAACTTCTTATGGACGATTTGGTCGAATCAGAGCCGTTAATTCCGAGTCCTAAGCGATCGCCCAAAGTGGTTCCTAAAACACCCTCGCCAGAATCAGAAGAACTAACCTATACGCCAGCACACGTCTCGCAAATCCCTATCATTCCAATCTTGCCTTCTATTCCAGTAACCAAGGAGAGAGTCAGGCAACCATCACCAGATCAAAACTCACTTCAAATTGAAACGAGACGAACTAAAAGAAGCCCCAGAACCAAATCTTCGAATCACATTGATGAGCTGTTGGAGAATAGGGTGTACAGACATCCAGAGAAGCCATTACGTCCACCACCAACTGTTACACTCGCGCAATTTGAAAAACAAAACGTAGCAATTGAAAAGAAACAAGATCCCATCCCACTCATCTTTGAAAGACCATCCACATCGTTCAGGCAATCCAAGGCTGCTTACGTTTTAGTTGGTGTAATAATCACTCTATTGACTGTTGCTGCTTTTTCCAAGTACACTTCATACCATCACGAATCTCAGCGCAGGGAGCAGTCATTCATAATTCCTAAATGGCCAGTCGCTGAAGCATCAGAATACATTTACGACGACGTATTCTATGATGAGCTAGTACCATACAACGGCTCCCAAAACGCTTTATGTGTGATTGATGCCCGCAATGAACGAGACATTATCGACATTCTTCTTCGACTCAGGCGAAATTTCAACGAGTTCAAAAAACTGCAAATTAAAGCGTCCAGTTACCTCCGCAAAAGAGCTGCAAGAAACAAGTGACAATAAACATTCTTTTCCCGCCAAATAACATGACCGTTACACAACATGTCGCGAGTGTTAACTCTACTACTCCTATGAGGTCACGAGCAAATCGTCGCAAATCTAATCGTAGAAGATCCACAAATGTTGTTACTCCACAATCTACAGGAAAAAGAAAACGAGAAGATGACGATGAAGAGCATGAGCACAAAGCAAAAAAGTTGTATCATCAATGGGACGCATTAGGAAAGTGGGATATTGTTTCGTGTGATAAATACAGTAGAAAAACATTGACACTACTTGGAAATCCAGTCGTTCAAATCAAACAAACTGGTACGCCAACAGGAAAAGCACAATTCTGCGCTTGTAGCTGCAAAATTGAAGTCATCAAATTTGATGAGGCGAAGGGTGTACTAGAATTTCGATTTAAAGGCACTTGGGAGTATGATAAGTATTCTGGAGTGGGAACAATAGAATTAAATAACGACAACTTACATGAAGCCAAAATGAAGTTGGAACCAAAACTTGCTGATGAATGTGAGTTTATATTGAAAAAGAGCAAAGAAGCATTCGACAAGATACATATCACATCCAGCGCGAGTAAGTGGAAATAAACTCATGTTTCTGGATACACACTAGTTGTCTCATGTTGTGAAAAGTCAATTGAAAAATCTCGTTTTGTATCTGCCACTACTGTCTCCTCTTCTGCGAGTACGCCTGCAAAATGACTTCGCTCAGGAACTTCTCTATCATCGTAGATTGTCTTTTCTCCATCTTTTCGAATGACTTTTCTTCCTGATTTTGTTTGTATGCGACTTCCCTTGAATCGATGACTATTTACTGCCAAATCCCATACTGCTTTGACAATGTAATTTGTAGCACCTGGAATCACGAACGATAGAATAACTTTTGCTTGTTCGAAACTGACAGCTCCAACAACGTTAACCTTCTTATCTGCTAAGATCTCGTATCCCTCTATTTTACCCTCATGATTGATATCTGTAATCGATACTTGATAGTATGCGTTTCTGTCTTCATCGACGTCGATGGAACCAGTCCATTTCGAGTTCTGTAACAAGTTTCGTACAGGAGCTATTAAAGCTTTGCGCAAACTCGCGTCAAACTCTGCGACGTTGTTTCTCCTCTCTTCGCTCTTCTCCAGAGCCTCTTTCTGTATGGTTGCAAAATCTTTCTTTTCGATATGGAATTTATAATACACGTCGTGCATACCATCCAGAAACTCTTGTAGCGATACTCTACTATCTTGATTCCTATCTAACAACTTTTTAAATCCATTGACAAGGTTTCGTATCTCCTCATCATTTGTAGCTTGTTCTCTCCATGATTTAAATCCATCCTGCAAGAACATCTCTAGTGACTCGTTAAACAAGTATCCTGTTTTATCTTTATCATAAGCTCTGAAAATGTTTCTCCATGCTTCTCGTTCATTTTGTGAGTATGCTCCATTCTTTTCTTCCAACTCTTTCTCTATCGTTTTAATATGCTTTAGAGGTTGATTTCCCATCGTTTTTAATTTAAATATTTATTAAAAAAATCTGTTAATCGTTTTTTGTAGCCAACTGCGTCAACAATTCCTTGCAAACAGTGATCATGACACATGGACAGCGTACTTGGTGGAGTAGCAGCGTGCGTGTCGAAATAGAATCGTTCTACAGTCGCTCCAGACTCTTCTGCGATCTTGGAACATAATTCACTGTGCGAAACAGGTACAATGACATCACCATATGCGTGATCAAAGAATACAGCTCGTCCAGAGCCAATTTGACTAGCACATTCTTTTGGATTAAAATCAAATGGAGGGAACATTCCTAAACCAAGAACACGAGATGCAATTTTTGCACTATAAAAAATAACAGGAGAGAGCCACTTTCCATACAATGAGAAATGAAGTCGCACTAGCGCTTCTAAATCACAAACAGGTGAGTTTGCATATCCTGCTTGAATGCGTGTATCTTGCGACAAGGCTGTAAGTAGTGTTGCACCACCCATACTCTCACCATACGCGCCAACGCGAGTTACATTTCTACTGTACAAGAAATCAACAGCACCTAGTACATCGAGATGTTCTCCGTGACCAAACGTTGCTGTTAACGTTTGTGTTTTGAATGATGAGCCATGGCTGCGCATATCGATCGCCAAAACATCGTATCCTGCGGAAAACAATAAATTAATTGTAAGAATGATGTTGGGATGCTTTTTAGAGATTCTAAAACCGTGAATTACGATAATACTTGGTCGATCTTCTGTTGGGTGTCGTAAATACCATGCGTGGATATCTCCCTGTTCGAAGTTTAATTTTTTACGACTTGGAAACACGACTTCTTCGAGAATGTGTGGTGTTTCATCGGTGAGTGCATATTTTGATAGATCTGTATTTTTCCAGTCGGGACATTCTGAAACGGTCTGATATTTGTATATCGTATGATTTTTGCTTTTGAGTTCGCCACCCAGCCGTACCTACTCTGTTAACATTTCTAATCTAGATGCAATACGTACAGTTAAACTGAACATTTGGGTGAATGCGAATGTACCTATAGCCAGTACAGCTGCAGACAGAACAACAGGGAATAGTATTAACAGAACCGTTGTGGCCTTCATCGGTTGCCCGCAATGTAGTTACAAGAAAGTTGAAGCACAAAAGGTGCTCAACAAATTTTACTTCTCTAGAGTTACTACACGATGCTTGACTCCCTCAAAATAAAAGTTTCTCCAGCAAAACTTGAATGATGTAATGTCTTTCTCATATCCATTACACCCTAGTAAATGCATTGGTTGTATGTTCTGGCTACCTTCGTGGTAGGCAGGTATATTGGCATCCACTAAAGTTAGAACTCTTAGAAATAATCCATCGTCTCTCTTCACAGATTTCCAACTAAAATATGCATTGGCGAGGTCATCAGGATATCCTTTGATACCAAGGAAATCTCTTGGGCGTATAGTTGCATGGCCAGTACAAATACTTGGCACATATTCGTGTTGCTCCAATGTGACTACATTTTTATCATCCAAATTCCTCCAACAGAA
>JAESGV010000817.1_pt1 | contig 13395 bp, 16 predicted proteins | sample 9269781 | NCBI WGS metagenome assembly JAESGV01 (sample SAMN15741586, study PRJNA653496) | algae metagenome | isolation source: Tildeniella torsiva UHER 1998/13D and co-occurring heterotrophs from... | place: Slovakia: Slovak Paradise National Park, Hrabusice, Kosice Region | collected 2000-01-01 | reverse complement strand
AGACCGTTAAAAAATTTGTAAGATAACAACAGCTTTTAGCTAGATTAGAACCGCGAATTCCATGTTAGGCCGACGTCAAAATCCAGATCACGATACGTGATTGGCGCCGCAATGGTCGTTCTATTTCGATCAGATTAAGGTGGAGCATTTTCATTTGTTGGTTTATTGTATTATCTTTTGTCCCATCTTCACCTTTTGACCAGGTTTAACGGCAAACTCACAGTGATCACTTTCAAAAACTAATACAACAGTGGAACCTAGCTCAGTTAGTAAGTAGTATAATGTGACATACCTAATTTAAATCTTCCTAGCTCTTCTCCACGTTCCATATTTATTGAGTTGGGATAGGTTCTATCATAGGTTGTATTGGCACCGTATGGATTGCTCATTGTCTTATCCAAATCTGGTCTTGCAACATCAATTGTGCAATTCGATTTCAAAAAGTAGTCAACTGATGATTTGGCCATGGAATGATGGTAATTAGTTTGCACTTCGGTATCGAAATTGAGTGCAACTGAACCAACATTCAACGCTCCTACTGCAACAAGCGCAAAATATTTTTCTTGCGTCCATTGTCCTTCTAGTACAACTCTTTCGTTCATGGCAAAGAGTCCTCTCAAAAATTTAACTGCAATTGGGTTCACTGGAAGTAATGCACCTGGGAAATGCTTACGACGAGTGATGTTCCAATCAGCAGGTGAGTGAATTCTATGATAATCACCTGGAGACAAATAAATTGTCATATGATACAACTTTTTTGTAGAAATGTGATCACTGTCACCCAAAAACGCAGATAACGAGTAGTCAAGACCTTTGATTTGTTCCAAAGTTTGTAAACCTTCTTTGCTTGTGACTTGGCCACAACTGACCACTTTTCCATCAACTGGTGAAACCAAATTGGAGTGTGAGTCAACTGGTCTACAATCGTCTAATAATGGACGACCAAAAAACTCTCCTAGACACGTGTACGATTCCAATGGATAACGCATCTCGTTCAAGTTGCAATGGAAAGCAACTGACCAAAGTAAAAATAGTGGTTTGCGCATCCATAATGGCAACGTGATATGATGAACTTTTCCCCAGACTCTAGAGATGATATTTGTTGGAATAGTCAAAAGAATCATCTTTCTTGAAATAACGTATGGGTTTCGTTTGATCGATTTTGCGATAAAGTATGCACTTGTCATTGCGAGTATGACAGTGAGAGCAATCGATGGTGAAATAAATACGAATAAAAGTGGTAATAGTAAAAAGTAGGGACGCGATCGAGCAGGTGTCGTTTGGGTGCCGTGGTTGGACTAAAAGTTAATTTTTGTGATAAAAACGTACTTTGTAGTTGTGGATGAGAGTTGTGAGAGTATCTAGCATGGCAGTGTCGCGTAAGTCGTGCGATTTATCTTCCACTCTGTCTTGTGACACTTTGTTAAATTTCTTCACTATTTTTGTGACTGCACGCTGGTTCAACGACATGTAAACTCGCAAACTGGAGACTAAAAAATGTAACTCTTTCGCGTCTGTTAAAGTTAGTAATATTTTTGCTCTACATACCTTGTGCTGATTCCAAAGTGGAAACACGTTTTCCCAAACATTCAACGTGCGATGTGTAAAAGTCATTCACTCGTGATATTTCTTCTGCGAGTTTTGTGACAAACACATCTCTGTGAATACCACTTTTTATGCACTCCTTGATCTCATTGTATGAGACGTAGGGCCTATCTTCGCGTTGGTTCCTTGTTAAAAACCTCCCAAACTTCATTGTTTGTTGTCTTGCAGGAGCGGACTGACGTGGATTTTTGAAACAGTCAACGTTCAAATAGAAGCTAGTACAATAGATGCACAAGGAAGACTAAGACCTTTGAAGACAAGCTTTGTAGTCTAAGATACAAGTGATATGCGAGATTAGCAACAGAGAAACTAAAACAAGCACTTGTAATAAAAACATGACAGTGGACAGATGCATAATTCATCTTCTACTGTTGTGTACCCTAGGAACAAACTTGTTGGTTAATGCAAACACACCACCGAGCACAGTTGCTCTTTCGTCGACAGTTCATTGGCGGACTTTCCAAAATGGTTACGTAATTAACGTCATGCAAGGCTCCACCGATGCAGATGCTGATACGCTTTCGCTAGTATCTGTAAGCACACCCAGCAACTCGCTTGCTACTGTTGCAAAAAGTGGAAATAATGTTTTTGTGAAAGGATCTATTATTCAACCTTTCATGGGTGTATTCACTTTCAACTACACGATAACAGATGGCACAGCAACTTCAGCAAATACTGTTACCGTAGCAGTGTTTAACAACGCTCCAACAGTTCGAACTATATCAGCATCCATTAACGCGACACAGTACCCAAATGGATTTTCCACATCAATTATAACGAACAGTAACATTGGGCTACGACCTTCAGACGTCGATGTTGCTGATGCACCATTTCTAAGAGTTAGTGCTGCATCGGGAACATTTCCTGGTACTGCTACCTTTACCGATAACGGTGTGACATATAACCATGCACCAACTACTAGTGCCAACTATACCGCAATAATCGCCTACACTGTTAGTGATGGTTTACTCACGAGTTCAGGAATTCTTTCCATATTCGTGTATGGATACATTCCATTGACTTTTGCTCCTACTCCTACAGCATCACCGACTTTTACTTTACCAACTACTACCGAACCAACAATTGATCCAATGTTACAAAGTGGTATCATACTACAACAGTATGATCAAACTACATCACGTTACACAATTATCTACAAAACTACCACTCGCTACCCTGCTATAATCACCGATTTCAAGTTAGATAGCATCACAAATACTACAAATAGCACAGTGTACATGGACTCTATGACTAACACAACTAGTTATGATTCTAACTCTCTATTGTTCACCAAATTATTTACTATCAAGTTTGGGTTAACAAGTGGTTGTTATTTTACTGGAACATACACATTTACTGCGAATATTGGTGTACAGAATGTGATCATGGTTTATGGTAGTATCACTACTGAGAATGTTTGTACAATTGCTTCTATTGCTAACGCGTTGGCAACTCTTTTTACTAGTTACCGAGATGCTTCTTATTCTACGCTTTCTAGTACCTTTACAGGTCAAGAAAAAGCATACTTGTTAGGTGTTGTGACTTCTTCCACAATACCAATTGTTTCTATTACGCTTCGTGATGTTTATGTAACGTGGATAAACGGTAGCGATGTCACGTTAAGAAGCGGAGGTACGAATACAAATATAGTACCAAATGCTTCTTTCCAAGTTTCGAAAGACAATAGTTTAGAAATTAGATTTGAGTTTGTGCCTAGTGCTTTGTTTTCGTTTGGTGTTGGGGACCACTCACTTGGCATTGTTGCAGTGGTGGATGTTCAGTACTCCACTGGAAGGAGAGTAACTATGATGACCGCTAGTTCAACAGAAAGCGTCAAAATTACGTACAAGCAGGCTTTAGCCACGGCGAATGGCGCAAGCGCAAAGTGCATCTTGTTTTTAGCGCTATTAGCTATGACAGTTCACCTGTGAACTTCTCGGACCTGGCCTACGCTGAAAAGACACAATGCACATAAAAGTTCCTAGGTAATAAAAGGTTTGGCATGTAAAATGTTTGTTCGCCATTGTACTTTGAGCTATGGATAACATTAAGACGCCACCGCTTAGCTAGTCGGGAGTTTAAGTTTTATCGGAACTATAGTACGCCTGCGTGAGGTTGACAGCACCTTCCTTGCAACAAGGCTAACCGAGCCTTTTGATCACTTCAAAAAACGTTATGACGACACCACTAAGAACATTTTCACATTTGCAGGGAAACATGCAACCATCACATCCCGTTGTCCTCACTACCCAACAGCAACAACAAAGGATAATGTTACAGACACACTTGGCTCGCGTGTTAACTCGTGAAGAAAAAGAAATATTAAAGCAATTGGGACAACGTGCGAAAGAATTACCACAACTACCACAACACAAAGAAGCATACGTTCAATACTTGAATTCATTGTTGCGAATATATCCGATAACTAGACCTACGGGACAAGTAACCCAGAATGCAGCTGTACAACAATTACTGGAGCAATACAAAGCAAGTAACAACGACCAGAAACGAGAATTATTAAGAAACAATCCACATCTTGTGGCTCTGCTAAAGCAACTACGCGAACGTGCCAGACAAAATGAAGAGCAGCAGCTACCTGTTGCGCGTGCCACTCACGCAAACTCTACACCGCTCCGACCCGCAAATGTAAATACCGCGAAGAGACCTCGAGAATGTACAGCAGCCGAACCACCTAGAAAACGATTCCAACTAAAGAAGAATGTCACATTACGTCTCAAAAGCGGAACCGCAACCATACAGCAGGCAATAACATATATTTTGTCACATTGTGAATTGGAAGAATTATACTTGGACTATGACATCAACGATAGTGATAGAGCAGCACTAGTGAACGCGATTGCAAAGAATAGCGAAAATTTACAAGTCTTACATTGTCCTAGTAAGTTATTCACGCTTGAAGAGTTGAGAAAATATTGTTTCCCTTCTGTAACAAATTGGTTTGGTGTTCTAGATGTTTCAGATGGAGAAGTATTACAAGCATTCCGTCCTTGCTTCCCGAATTTGAAAACTATTCGCGTCATGGGTGCTCAGGAGGATTATTTCAACTTTTTCACAACATTAAATTATCCAGAGCTAGAAAGTTGCTCATTTGAATAAAAATTATTTATGTTTCAGTTTTGTGCACATTGAACAAGAAATTGTTAATGCATTCTGATTCGGCTTCGCTCTTCGCTAAATAGAACGATTTTGCTGAAGTGCTTCCCTCTGCGCACTGCTTTACTGCAGCCCCTGTTTGTTCGGATTTATCGACAATGGCTAGGGATATGATAGGCCCTTTCAGGCCATCTTTCTTGAAAAGATTTAGCTCATCACTCTTTGCACTTTTTGCTAACGCTGTGTCTAGTTCTTGTTTGTTCAACTTCCACTCTTTGCTATCGTGAATGGATAATTTGTCAGAGTATTTGGTGTACAACGATTGTAAGAATTGATGTGCATCTTCGCTATGTCCTGGTAAAAATATGATTGCGACGTTTGGTTTTGTTGTGGTATCAGATGGACCAACGGTAACAGGCACGACAAATTGCGACTGATTCATCTTCTCTTCCTGCTCAGTAATCCAAGTTGGAGCTGCTGTATGGAATGGTTTCAAAAAGTCTGATTCACGAGTGGTATTCGGTAAGAAAGAGTAGTTTTGACCACCTCCACTCTGTGGCGTAAAATCATGTACAATATTCCATCTATTGTTGAAGACGCTGAGTTTTGCATTCTTGAACTGTTCTGCATTGTGAGTAAAGTATATTGTACATACCTTGTAGACCAACATAAAACGTACTAAAGCAACCTATTCGTATACTCTGCGTTGCTTCGATAATCGGTCTTCCTTGAGCGTACAGTAGAACATCAATGTTTGAACAATCTCTAGTTCTAAACTGCTTACATGCTACTACTGCTTTACAGTCCTTGCTAGTTCGTATAAAGAAACTGCCTTCCACCGGACCAACAAAGAATCGACAATTCTTGCAATCGTCTGCTGAGAACTCAGCTGAGAAATCAAATATGAAAAAGTCACAATTTTCGCAGTCTTCGATGACAAACTGTTGTCCACCAACACTCCCTGGTTCTCGAACAATAGTTTCTCCTCTTCTCCCTTTTACGACAAAATCGTCAATGTTCAACTCTTGTCGCGTTTTTAATCGTGGAGGATTCCTATTTACTTCCCAACTATACTGAAACGACTGTGGAGATTTAGCTGTCTCTTTGCTCTTCTTCTGTCCCATTTTAGCTACAAGATATTGTAAGACTTAGAAGACGAAGCATCAACAGGTAATTAACACTATTTATTATTTTACACTGTAAGAGTCATGCGTTCCAAGTTTGCACTTGCCATCTCTGCCATTTTCCATTTTTTATCGTCGAGCATTTTCATCAAACGATTTACGGCAAAGATTTCCTCCCGTAACCTTTCCTGTTCTTCTTTTTGCTTCTCATACTGTTTCTTAGGTCGTATAGTTTGACTTGGAAGTTTAGCTTGTCCCTCAACACGAATGGTAGTTGTAGTGTTTCGTGATGGAGATATATTACGTTTTGGCGACGGTGTTGTTCGTTTAATGTCGACTCGAACAGCGCTTTTACTACGTTTCGGCGTATTTTGTACTTCTTTCAGTACAGATGCATCAGTTCTGACATTCTTCTTGGATGGACTTGCTGATAGCTTCTTTGGTGTTTTCGCTACACTCTCGCGCACTGAAATAAGTTGCGGTTTTGAAGTCAAAGATAATAACGAGGCACTGTCACTCACTCGCTGAACCTTGAGCATTCAACACAACTGCTGTAGTAAAGTTTTTATTTGGTAGAAGGGTCAATTATGATATCAACAGAGAGTGGTACTCCGATTATAAAAGTTGTATTCCTTGGAGATCCTAAAGCTGGAAAAACTACGCTATTGTACACATGGTGTAACATACCAGCTGAAAAAGTTGGAGTTCATTATGCAGAAACTGTGGAGCCATTAACATTATCACGAGTAATTAATCAAAACTGTATGATAGAGTATTGGGATATCGGTGGAAACTACTTTACGAAAACACCAGAAGAGTATTAAATTTAGACAAATAGTAATTACTTTATAGGCAACGATTGCTGCAGGGAGTTGATTTCGTTTTCGTTGTTTACGATACCAACAATAGAGCTTCTTTCGAATCAGCTACTTCAAGTTGGTACGCTGAAGCTCGAAAGCTCGTTGACAACTCCAACATTATGTTCATTGGAACTAAAACTGATGTAGTTGGCCAGCGAGCGACACCTATAAAAGCAGTAAGTAGAGTATACTCTAATTAAAGCAGCATCATAGGTAGAAGAATTTGCATTGCGAAACAAAATCTACTTTATGGAAGTGTCTAGCAAGTTACGGACGAATATCGATCTAATGTACAGAATACTGATCATTAGAATATCACACTACCTTACACTTCTAAACATCAAACAAATCGAGTCAAACAGTAGAAATCAAAGCCCAAGAAGTGACACCTCCCAAACAACCCGAAGGTTGGACTTTAACAGAAAGTCAATTTCGTCATCGCCATCTATCAATCACGATGTTGGAGAGTTTCTGAGTCCTGATGATAGTTTGCGGTCACCATTACCAACACCGAAGAGCATGAATAGCTTTTCTTATGCTCCAGTAGAAAATGGTAAACAATTGAGCGACGTCCAAAGTGAAATAAGTGATAGACCAAGAGTAAGTACGAAATCTATGCAAATAACTTGTAGCGCGCGTTTGACACCAAGAGGAGAAATTCAAAAGAGAATTCATTTCTCACCAGTTTTCAAAGAACAAAAGGTATGGAGCTAATTCAAAACTAATTTTGCAGATGGGTCTATGGTACCTGTTGTCGAGACTGAATTGCGAGCAAACTCTCCAAAGAGTACACGAAAAGAACATCATCGGTCTTTACCTAGTACCAGCTCGCTAGATTCTACAATCGGAAGTACAACTAGTACTAAGAAAGAACCAAATATTTTCATAGATATTGATATTGGTGATGGAAGAATTGGTCAAATAGGAGTTTGTCATGGAGACAACGTATTCCAATTAGCAGAGCAGTTTGTGAAAAAGAATCATCTGCCACCATCAAAACTTAATGATGTAGCGTATGTTATTCGGACGTCGTTAAACAAGTACATGTCTAAACAAATGGAAGACGAGAGTCCGAGACCTGATGCAAAAGCTCGTGCACCGTTACTCAAGTTAAAAATAAATCTTCCAAGAGGAAAACATGGTCTAGTTGTCGTAAGACATGGCGACGATCCAGATGTACTCGCGAAGAATTTTGCTACAACGTTTCAATTGAAGAAAGAAATGGTAGATCAGATAGCTGAAGAAATTCGATCGCAATTACGAAAGGTTTCAGCAAAGAGAATTGATTACGATGATGAAAGCGTAGTCGATAGTAGCTTGGTGATACATTCCACTGCAGCTATGAAACAATCAGATCAACAAATTTTCGATTTTGAACGGCACAAACAGCTACAGCAGAATGCAACAGTCATCACTACAGTCACTACAACCACTACATCACCGCAGATCGCGCCACCTACCAATTACTCGCAATTAACTAGATTGGATAACCACAACTCTAACAGCAATGACGAAGAAGCAAGTCGGGGTCATGTTCTTTTCAGCATGGAAGTAGAAATCACGAAAAATAATAAGAAAATGTTAGAGGTACGCAGTGGAGAACTTCCCAATCAAATCGCAAGACGATTCGCACAAACGTACAATTTAACATTAGAAAAAGAAAAGCAACTAGAAGATCTCATTAATCGTTACTTGGCACGACAAGCACGAAGAAAGAAATAATGTTTTATACACTTGATGTTCTACTCATATCTACTTTCACTGCGATGATATCTTCTACTTGTTCAGCACGTGGAATCGATCGGAAACCAACAGATTTTCTACTAGTATCTGTTTTCCATTCTTCGCTTGCTGCACTAGTTGAGTTTGTTTTTGCGTGTGCAAAATAGACATCATTATACTCTTTGTTGGAATTATGTTTTTCTATTATGCCATCGACTTTTGAATAACTGTATTCTTTAAACACTAGTTTGTTCCGTAGAATACCTTTTCTTTTGCTAAAAAGTTAGAATGGTCGAGATGGCTTACCAAAAGATTATTCGTTCGCTTGTTAGGACGTATAGTACATTTAAATCCATTAAGGATACTGTAAAATACACGCAAAAGGCTAATGGTATTCCTGTTGCGATCGCACCGAAAAATGAAGTTACACTAACATGTTAGAATCTATTTCAACAACATACAGTCCTTTCTCTACATCATCTAGTATTGCAGATGATATCGCACCAAAAAGTAACGATAAACTGATTGATATGCATCCAAAAGTAAAGATATTGTATAGTGTCTTTTTGTGTTTGGTACTGTACAATGGTGCGTCACACCAATATACTTTTTCGTTGTGTAACAGGTGAGCAAGTAAATACTGCGATAGTTTTTTCGATATGATCCTGTTTGAGAGTACGAGTTCATCATTGTCGACAGGTTGCAGCTGTTCAGAATTGGATAACTTTCGATGTGGTGTTGGTTCTATTTTTTCTTCATCTTCTGAAAGGTTGATCGACGTTAATCGTTCGCCATCGACTTGTACGTCTGGTGAAACGGGTTTTGTGTCATATTTTTTATCGTGTTCGTCGAATAAATTTTGTACTGCTTCGTCATTAAAAGATGAACTTGTGTAACCGCCTATATGTGTTAAATAATTTGTTTTGTCGTACGGATTTGATTATGTTTGCGGCTTTTGACAATGTAGATGACGATACTGGCTACTGTGATACCACACGCAAATATAAACGTAAGGATTGACGGTACCGCATGCGAAAGTGTAAATGACACTGTTGTGTCTTGTTGCTCCATCAGTTGAGCACAAAAATACAACAAGAAGGTTCAACTTGCCGAGTACTGTAGCTACATCAGTTGAAAAGTACTGCAGCACTAAAACAATATTTTTGTGGAGATGTTTTAATAAATAATATGCAACTTAATTCAAACTAATTAATTTAATTCTGCTATTATTGATTAGAAACTATGAACCAACTATGAGCTAACTATGAACTCATTATTTTAACGTTTTTGTTCGCATTGTTGCATTCTCATTCTGTTCAATTTGTAAACCGGAACTTTGTATTGTAATTCCGTTAGTTACCTCCAAAAGTTCGTGCTATGCCTCCCCAGGGAATCGAACCCAAGCCTCCCAATCCCCGACAGACTGGGTGTTCTACCAACTGAACTACAGAGACGTCAATCGTACTTCGTGTGATTTCTTTTATTCTGCTAACTCGTAATAACTTCTTTGCGTTCTAGAAAATCGCAAAGCTTAGAGGAGTACGAAAAGCACTTAGTGTATCTGTAGTTTTGTAAATCCTCAAACATGCACAAACTTTTTAGGTCGTCTGCATTACACACGTCAAAATTATTATCCACACGAGTACCATGTGCGCCAACAGCCCACACCTATGTTAAACTCATAAAATCAAAGAAGCCAGTTCGAAAACTTGCATCTCCTAAAAAACCAAAATTTAACACAAGTCTTACGGAAGAAGATGACGATTCGATACACGATTTTCTAGAAGCTGAGCTATCTGGCGAAATAAAAGCAGAAGAGGAAGAAGAAAGCATACCAGATGATGCAAAACAATCCATCAACGAGTTTCAAAAACTCAAAATTACCACAAGTTTGGCCAAAAATGTCGTACTTAAACTTGGATTCAAAGAACCTACCATTATCCAAAAGAATGTCATCCCACTAGCGTTAAAGAAACATAATGTATTTTTTTTAACAACAATTAACCTGTTAGATCATTGCAAGTGCAGAAACAGGTACCGGTAAAACAGCAGCCTACGGTTTCCCCATTCTACAAAGAATCATTCCAAAACGAAACTATGAACTTAAAAATGGAATCAATCGTCGTGAACCACTAGCGTTGATTATCGCACCGACAAAAGAGTTGGGCGAGCAAGTCGCACAACATTTAACTTCATACTCTACGGAAGCCATTCGAACCGGTGTTATTATCGGCGGTGTAGGTAAAGCGTACCAGTTACAATTATTAAAAAATGGATTGGACATACTTGTGGCGACACCAGGAAGATTACTCGAGTTATTAAAAACAAATACAGGCGAGTTTGATGACGATGAAAAAACAAACACAAGTGGTTTTCTATTGGATTTATCGCAAATAGAATTTTTCGTCGTCGATGAATGCGATAAAATGTTAAATATGGGTTTCGTCGCCGATTTACGAGAAATTTTCACATACTTACCAAGACCGGTAAAGAAAAAAGAAACAACAAAAGATCCACTTTTCGATGACGATTTGGATTTGGAAAAATTGGCTGTACTCATGACTCGGCAAACAGGCAATTTTAAAAATACTCAAGTGATGATGTTTAGCGCCACACTCACACGTGGTGTAGAAGATTTAATGTTACGTTTCGCACCTGTACACAAATTGGTCAATTTAAATGCCGATATGCAAGTTGCAGGAAATATTAAACATGTACAGTATCACGTTTCTAGTTTATTAAAAAAGTACAACTTGTTAAAGTATTTGATCAAGCGAAAAGGGTGGAAAGGGAAACAAGTGTTAGTGTTCGCGAGAACGAGACAAAAGGCAGATCGATTGGCAGAGAGATTACAAGAACATGGTATACACGCGTTTTCCATTCACAAAGGCAAGTCAGTAGCCGTACGCGCCAAAGCAATTAAAGATTTCAAAAAGTATCCAGAAAATTTGGAAAAAGAAAAATTGTTACAAGAAGGTGACAAGAAACCAAATTTAATTCAAGTGTTAATTTCAACAGATGTACTTGCTCGAGGTATTGATGTTGAGAATTTACCATTTGTTGTAAATTATGATGTACCTAGTCAACCAGAAGATTATGTACATCGTGTGGGGAGAACTGGTAGAGCAGGAAATGCAGGTATGGCGGTATCAATCGTGAACATGTCGCCACAAGTGATCACGATTGGACATCAACCAGTTGAGTTGAACGAATTGCATTTTATGAACACGATTGAGAGATTTATCAAGCAACGAGTGGAGCATAGAAAAATTCCAGGAACATGGACCGATCCGGATCTTGGAAAATTGACAGACACAAAAGCAGGAAATTTACCATCGCTCATCGACAAGATGATGATCGAATCCCGGCAACGTGGTTTAGAGATTTTACAAAAGAAACAAGAAACTGTCAAGAAACAAATGCAACATGTGAAAAATAGTGTACAAGACAATTCTTCGCAAAATCTAAAAACATTGAAAAACATGTCAGAAAGTTACTACCGCTTGAAACAAAGAGCTGGACAAATGGGCACAAACATGAACGATCTTGTCCAACGAGCAACAACTCGCAAAGACAAAAAAGTTTTAGATAATTTACCAACTCTTCGAAACTTTAAAGAAGGTCGTTATGAAGATGTTGTTTCTGGATTTGAAAAACATAGAGCGCTTAGTCGTGGTGCCATCAAAGAACAAACAAAATGGAAATCTGGAAGAAAAACAAAACATTATAAAATTATTTAAACGTGGTATTGTTTCCACACTTTTATGGTAGAGTCTGCACTTGCTGTAAGTAAACAGATTTCAGATTTTTGTGGTGTGTATGCGATTCCGCAAATTGTCCTTTCGTGACCGTCGAGTCGTTCTACAATTTTAGTTTCCATCAAATCGTAAATAAATATCGATCCATCTTCGGAACCAGTTATCACGTATGAATCATCGTTTGTTATGCAGTGACCAACTTGCAATTGTGAATTGATATGTCCAGAATAACTATTTAACAACTCACCAGTTACTCTATCTAGTAATCGAACGTGATCATCGAGTGTACTAACGCAAATACATTTTTCATCGCGTGTCATGCTCACACATGTAACACTAGGTCCAATATTATCAACAATTAGCTTTCCCGTTCGAATATCATACGTACGAACGCAACCATCTACACATCTAGAATATTAGCGGCAATATGTAACGGCGTACCCAGTAACAATTTCTTCTTTGGAAACATACACGGAAGAAACACTATCTCCAAAATCATCCATTGTTTGTATTGGTTTGAAACTATTTGATCGCATATCCCACACTTTTACAGTTCGATCATAACTTGCAGAAACGAGTACTTCACAATCTTTGTTAAACGATATGCAATTGACTTTCTATGTTTGTTATTGAATACGATGGTACACGTACGCCTTTATGGTCTCGTAATTTTCGAAGTGGAACTCCAGTCGTTACATCCCATATAAATACTTGTTTATCTCCACTGCATGAAGCGAATCGTTTACTATCATCAGCACTATCGATCGTCAGTTTTTTTGTTCGTTTGAAAATACATTTGTACATCATAAACTTCGTATCCATGTCCTTTGTAAGTTTGTATTAGTTTGCCATTGTGTGGATTCCATAATTTAACAGTTTTATCACCTCCTGCTGATGCGCAGTACTCGCCAGTGATGTTGAATCGTACGGAAAATATTGGACCTTGATGTCCTCGTAACGTGTTCACGCAAACGTGTGGAATTGGGGAAAGCGGTGCTGGGTTCATTGTATTGTTTGATTTTTCATGGTTGTCTAAACATGGTTTTTTGCTTCTTATCATTCTTTCATAGTAACATGTTTCATAGAAATTATTTTACTTAAATTAATTATTCGTGGTATTGTCTGCTGACAACTTCGCTGTCTTTGTTATCAAGTAGTAACAGATCTCCATCGATCATTCCTTTTACAAGTTCATCAAAAGATGTTTGTCGT
>JAESGV010000816.1_pt1 | contig 13406 bp, 11 predicted proteins | sample 9269781 | NCBI WGS metagenome assembly JAESGV01 (sample SAMN15741586, study PRJNA653496) | algae metagenome | isolation source: Tildeniella torsiva UHER 1998/13D and co-occurring heterotrophs from... | place: Slovakia: Slovak Paradise National Park, Hrabusice, Kosice Region | collected 2000-01-01 | reverse complement strand
GAGATTGCAGAAGTAGCAACACCAAAGAAGAAACCAGTAACAACTACAAAGACTCCAACTTCTGGTACTACTACACCAACTACAACTGCCAAGACACCTGTTTCTCCATCAGGTTCTGCTTCCAAGCTCAAAAAATAAAATGTAAAAGTAAGTTCTTTATAGATGTGCGCGATACTTTCTGATCAAATGGTCCTGTACTTGTTTTTCTGCTTGCATAGCGTGGTACAATGCTGTTTTAGTGCCGGTGTTTATGAGTGTCACTGTTTCGTCTCCTGTGTACTTGCTTATGAGATCAATCAAGTCTATTTTTGTTTGGTACGGTATTTTTTTGTACTTACAAACGTAGTGGAATAGCGTTTGTGAACGGGGAGAGACATAGTTGGCTTTTGCACCGTTTTTCAATAAAGATTCTACAGCTTCATAGATCACAGGATCATTTGTGTGAGTAGATTGAGCTAAACTTAGATACTCGTCGATTATCGATCTATGGGTATACAGAGCACGAGTACCTTCGATATCAAAGTCTGGGTGCGAAACAAGCGCATCTAAAAATACAGACGCACCATCTTTGTACATGTTGGCCATGTGATGTTCGAGCATTGTATACTTTCCGTTTCTACATTTCGCACCACGTTTCGCGCAGTATCTCATTACTCTTCCGATCAGCTTGATACTTGCTTTTGCGTTCATTAAATCACAAAGATCTACTTTTGAAAAATCAAGCTTGGCAAACATCTCTGCTTGAACACTTTTTTCGTATTCTGTTATCCAATTCGTGATGAACTGACTTGTCATGTTTTGAGCATTGATTTCACTAACAACATGATCTGTGATCTCTAGCATCTTACAGAGAGCTTCAAACTCGCCAAAGTTCATACAATTATTCGCGATAACACGAGGAATATGTTTGATCTGGCTATCACCTGTTACAAGTTTGTTGGTTAGCAAGAAATTGAGCACAGGATAGAACAATTCCTTGGCGCAGAGAGAGTATATATTCAGGGTATCATACGAAGCATTGATGTTGTTCTTGAATAAAAATTGTAAAAACTGCAAGTTGAAGCGTACGAAGCCCATTGTTAGTTGACTAAAGTCTATTTGCTTGGGTTTCCAGATTCCACTGTCATACAACATTTGAAGGATTTCGGTGGACGACACTACATAAAAATTCAGTTGAGCGGGAATGTGTTGGCGTAGCTCTGGGATCGCTTGTACAATTGATATAAATGCTTGTGTGGTTTTGTTGTGTCTTAGACAACCGTAGAACAGCAAGTTTCCTAGTCGTTTGTCAAAAGCTACTTTGTACTTTTGTACGGTTTGGATAGTTTCTTGTGTTGTGCATTTTGTTTGAATAACTTTGATGAGAGTCATATTTAATCCTGGGTACAGAAATGTTCTAAATATATAGGGATCACATCCGTACTTGTAGATATGAGAGTCGAGCATATCCCATATTGTTTGAATATTAATTTGCTTTGAACTATTCACGTACGCTGCGATATTGCGTGTTAGTTCGATTCGTTTCTTATCTACCACCCTCATTCGTAACTTTTCTCGAGCGCCGTAACCAAGTACAGGAGCATACACACTGAGGTTAGCAAAACGAGACCACAGTTTATCACGGTTATATTTTCTGCAGTAGGTACACGTATTTAGCAAAGCCGCGAAATCGTTGTACGAGGACATAAATGAAAGTATCAAGTCTATTGTGTCTAACGGGAGTTGGTGCATTTTCAAATAGGTTGTGGTTACAAAACGAACAGGTTTTATTATGCAGTTGCGGTTGCTGGTTGGGAAGGTGCAAAGAGAGTAGTGTCTTTCCATAACGGCAATGAACTTAAAAATTGAACATGGCAATAATTGATGTCCACTTGTTCACGGTTTTGTACCTTCGTTGCAATCATGTAGGCATCATACACTGAAATGAGTGCGATGATCCAGCCAACAATAGGAATGAATGCATAAATGAGGGAGCAAATTGCTTTTCTTTGTTGTCCGAGTAAAAAGTACCCTAAACATGCAAAACCGAACCATTGAGCTACTGCGATGAGTAGTGGATGGTATGGAGCAGTTGTATCTAATGTTTGTGGTTTGGTGGTGCCTTGAGTAGCTTGTGGAGCTTGTTGTGTTTGAGCTTCTTCCATTGTTCTTGAGATATTTTTGTCAAATAACGATCGATCTATTATTATTTAAACGGCAGTGACGATCACCATGTATAGGCGAGCTCAGTTCAAAAAAGTTTGGTTGCAAGAGGATTCGTGTTGTAATTCACCTCATTAACTCGCTTATTGCAGCCTGAGAAAACAATGCTTTGTACAGCACACTTTTGGTTTGTAAAGCATTTTTTCCGACAGTGCGCAACCAATAAAACAAATACAAGCAATGAACCTAACCTATGAAGTGATACCTGACAGTGATATTGAAATCTGCAGAGAGTTATGCAACGAACTAATGGTATTTCAGAAATCTAAAACAACAATTCATGCAGAGTTACTCGATAAGATGAACTTTGACACCCGAATGGTTCCTACAGTACAGCGTTCATCACATAACCATATCGTCGTCGTTAAAGATGGGGAGAAACCAGTCGCTTATATCTACTCTAATATCGCATCAAAAGAAAATTATTCAACTAGTTTTGCTACCTTTTTTGACCTTAACTCTGTTAAAAATGACGTAGGATGTCTAGCGCAATTTTACATCAAGGAAGCATACAGATCTTTTGGTATTGGATCGAAGCTACTTGCAATGTCTGTAGAATGGCAGAAGAGTTTTGAGCACGTACAAGACTTCTTCGTTTTTGTTTCAAATGGTAACGATACTGCATTGGATTTCTACAAACGAAAGGGATACAGCATTAGCCATGAAATTTTAGATGGATTTATCACAGTAATGCGTAGTGACCGAGAACATCTGTAGATTAAACAATAATTAGCACATATCTAACTTGTGGGCCTTGTAAAACAAGTCAACCAGCAAGTCAAAATGCGCACCTGAAGCAAAAACAACCGAAAACAGACAACTCAATGACAGAGAAACCAAAACCCTGTATTTCCCAAGAGTCTGGTAGCAAAATCTCGGCAGTATGGAACCTTGGCACTAGCACCTTTACCGGTATCAAATTCTCTGAGAACCACACCTATTCAGTCCAAACAGAGAGTGAAAAAAAGTACATTTTGCGATTGTCACCCGATACTCATAGAACGGAGAAGGCAATCCAAGCAGAATTAGATTACGTTCTTCTAATCTCTAGTGCCGTGACAAATCCGATTGTGCACTTGTGCACGCCAATATCCTACGGCGAGGAACAATACATTGCCAAAGTTACTCCTTATGACGATAACAAGATCTATTTTGCAGTATTATTCGAACACGCAAAGGGTTCAAGTTGCACAGATGGATGGGTTGGCCTAAAAGACGACAAACTTATAACCTCATTAGGGGTATCGTTAGCAACAATCCACAACATCACCGCAAACAAAGCGGGCAATCCAGAAAAGTGGGATAAGATGCGACAACTCATTCCAGACAGCACCGAAACACATGAAGGTTCATCCAACATACAAAAGATAAAAAAACGCGCAGAGGCAGGTCACAAAACATCACAAATGTTGGCTCATCTGTACGAACAGATCGTTGAACCATTCCTAAAATCATTAGGAGAACCAACTGACGCCACATATAGCGTTGTTCACGGTGACTTGAATGTCAGTAACTATTTTGCTGATGGCGACGATTTGTACATATTTGACTTTGATCAAGTACAAATGAACTGGTTTGGAGCAGATGTTGGAGTTATCCTACAAATGTCTCGAGTTTTCGATGATATGAAATGGTGCCCAGATTTTGACGGTGATAAATTTAGAAAGTTGTTCCTCGACGCCTACAAGAGTGTTGCTACTGGTTTACTCGAAGCAGGTCACTTGGAACCAGAAAAGTTACAAGGATGGGAAGCATATAGAGAGTTTTATCATTGTTCTGTAGCTGTTGATATTTTGTTCCAAGCAGAAAATGGAAAAGAGTTTGAAACAGCAATTACATCGTTCTGTGAAGTAGTTGTTAAACGATTCCAAGAAAAATATGAAAAAGAATAAATTATATTTGATAAGATTTTATGAGCCGTACAATGTCAAAATGTTTTGCAATTGCTGCTCCAACTGCTGCTCGTTCCAGTCCGCCTACTCTACCATCCTTTAAAAGTAGCCGTACTATATCGTAGTAGCCAAGAGTAGCTGCGTCAAAGAGACAATCATCTGGTACATGCACTCTACCATCTTCCAGTAATATTCGAACAATAGATATGAACCCGGACTCAACAGATGAGAGTAAAACACTGGGCTCAGGTTCACACCTGCCATCAACCAAAATTGCTTTCACGATTCCATCATATCCCAAATGGGAACTAGCTTCCAGTACAAAATTGTTGTTATGAGTGGGATCAACACGAGCATCTTTCAGTAAAGTTTCAAATAATTCCGTTCGATTATTAATTACGCATTCTTGTAGCAATAGATGGCCATAAGTTTCAATGTGTATTCTAGGGTCTTTCAAAAGCAACTTGTAAAATTTAGTTTTTGTGGGTTCTGTTTTGGCCAACAAGAACAATCGGGACTGGTATCGTAATGGGATTTTGTAGTCTAACGATAGAAGATATTCAACCATTGGTATTTGGTCGCTTGAACACGCTTTTGACAGAGCTGCTACATATTCCTTACTCGATATTTCGATGTAATTGTTGTCTATCAAAAACTCTACCACATCGATAGCGCCGCCGGCACACCAATTCCTCCATACACTATTTGGATTGAATTGTACCGATACCATTGACAGCATGGCAGATTCTAAACTCATACTACTACTTGCGAAAGAAGAAAATATTTGTTCCGCCTGGTCTTCATCTATTATAGGATAAAAGAAGCCATAATCAACAAATAGTTTAAGAATCTGTGCAAATGTTTCCACATGGTCCTTCTTCTGAAAGTCTACCTCGTTGAAAAATGGTTTAGTAATATTTTCAAACTCTTTAGGGGTACGCCATGCTGTTAGGATTCTTAATTGAATTTCTTTGTTCAAAAACAGCACTGATTTTAGGTCGGCTATCGCAGTGAAGGTCGAGATTATCAACCACACATCAGTAGGCATTGCTACATAGTATCGCGAACCCTTACTGTTTCCTGGTGCTGGTGCCATTGTACTTTCTTCAAACATCACCAAATCAACCACTTGTTATGTCTATATTTATAGTATAGCCGTAGGTTTAAGTACAAAGAACTAATGAAATATGCTACACTCCAAAACCTAAAGCTACCAGTCCAAAGATACGTCCGCATTATTAACTTATTTATAAATTATTTTACTTTTTGGCATCCTGAACATGAAAGAAAGAAGCAGTGTAGTGTTCATGAATTCAAATTTGCGTTAAGTTTTTCTGAAGTAATTGTTGTAAGCAGCGCGTAATTACAACAAGATGCAGACAAAGCTTGCTCTTACTCTTCCGGATGCTATCACAAGCGTAAAATTCACAAGAGCAGATTCGAATATACTTGTGGTAACTACGTGGGACGGTTCTGTGCACATTACAGGTCTAGTTGAAAAGCAAGACACATTTTTTGGACAATCATTGTCGTATAAACACGAAGCACCAGCATTATGCGCAGATATATCACGAGTGAGTTTCATTACATCAACTAACGATAAGGATGGCCGCGTTTTCAGTGGTTCATGTGATCTATCAGCGCGTTGTTACATATTAGAACGTGGAGAACAACAGTTAATCGGACAACACGATAAACCAATCCAAATAATACAACATATCGATCAAATGAACATTTACAGCTCGAGTTCAGAACTAGGTGGATCAATAATGACTGTTGGTTGGGATAACGTGATAAAATTTTGGGATATGCGATTTTCTAACCAAAAACCTGCCGTTATGTTGAGTATATCGGGAACTGGTTTCCAACGAGGCCGAGTATCAAGCGCAGATGCTTCCTATCCATATCTAAGTGTTGCAGAATCAGTTCCAGATGTTAGAATATCAACCTATGACTTGCGAAAATTCTCTCATTTAACAGTACGTTTCTTTTAGCTTATTCACACAATAGGCTTTCGAACGATCTTTACCAAACCATATTCGAACGTTAAAAACGATACCAAACAAAAAGGGAGTAGTTGCTGGATCCATATGTGGACGTGTGGGAGTATTTCATTTTGATGCAGATAGCAAGTCTGATGATATGATTTTCCGTTGTCATAGACACCAACAAAGAGTGTATGCTGTCAATGGAATTTCATTTTCACCAGTTGCCAACAACACCTTTGCAACTTGTGGATCAGACGGACTAGTTAACTTTTGGAACTTTAACATTTTCCGGAAACTGTATACTATCGGTGATGTTGGAGCAAGTGTAATTGGTGGTGATTTTAACTACAATGGAACACTCTACGCATACGGAGTTAGTGACGACTACAGCAAGGGTGGAAACAATTCTATCACAACACACGAGCTCTACGTTCATCGTGTTTTGGATTCCGCATTAACACCTAATCTGGACTACAACGATGCAGAGTTACATTTATCAGAATCTAATCAAGAAGAAAACATGATAGACTTTGAGTATGGAACAAATCAATTTGTATCGTTCTCTGGAGAAGGAATTTCAAAACGAAAGAATATCTTTTTCGATCAATTGAGAAAGAGTCGATCTGTCATTGAACAAGTTAAAATGAAAGAATCTTTTGTCAATTTGGAAACCAACTATGAAGACATGGGTACGTCGACTTACAACAATCTAACAAAAATAGTTGATTTTCATGAACTACCACAGGAAATTATCTTGGAAATTGTTTCCTATTTACCATTTGATGATTTATTTACTGCATCAAGAATCAACAAAGTGTTTCGATCGTGTGTATACAGTAATCCAGAATTAACTATACCGTACAAGATCAAACCTCAATTCTTGCAATCGTAAGATTCTCCCAAAAGACTAACATTTCTAGTTTTGAAAATTTGAATTCTCTCAAATTCGGAGCTGATACATTTGATGAATCTCTACTTGTTGCGTTGACCGACTATTGTCCAAAACTTTTATCATTAGAACTCAATTGTTCTCCCATGATGAAACGAACAGGAATCGATTTCTCAACATGTTTCTTATCAAGACAATACGTGACTACACTTACTGAACTCACCATACGAAACTCGAAAAAGATCATGTTTCCATTATCACCTCGACAAATCGGAAAGTCAACAAGTACTCCTCCAGATACAGCTACTGCAACAGCAATGCCAAGTGCAGCAAGTTTATTCCTAGATTTGAGAATCTTACGACTAGAAAACTGTGTCGTTGAGGGTGGAACTGTATTTGGATTGATTCGTTTTACGGATCAATTAGAAGAACTATCACTACGTGGATCAGATCATGCACTATGGAACAAGATTGATTTCACGCAGTTGAAACAGTTAACATCGTTGGATATCTCATTCACAAACTTTACAAGTGTTGCTGAGAAGTCGCGCTTAGAGAGTTTGACAACGTTAACTTCATTGAATATGGCTAGTATTGATGCTTTCCCTTTCGGATCTTCTATTTTTGATGCTATGATGAATAACAACAATGGACTAACAGAATTGGATGTTTCATCGTGTAGAACGTGTGACTATATAATATCAAAATCTGTGAGAAAGTTGACTGTTAGGAACAGTAGTACTCTTAATGATGGTGGTATTTTAACATTGTTCGACAATGTACCCAATTTGACCTACTTGGATGCATCGATTGCACCAAATTTGAAAACACCAGTCATTAAGAGTGCCAAGTTGGAAACATTGATTTTGTCATCATGTGAGAGTTTATCAGAAGTTTTGTATACACCAGTGGGTATGCCATCACTAACAGAGATTGATGTATCTTACTCGAAAATGCAAGACTTTTCTCTCACGAGTTTAATGTCGGCATGTGGAGGTAATTTGGTTCATTTCAACTGCAATGGGTGTTCGAAACTTTTTACACCTATAGTCACCAATCCAACTATATACAAGAATTTAGAATCGATATCAATGACTAGAAACTACAATGTACCTCATCAACAAGTGGAGTTATTGATGTCGTATGCAACGAGGCTACAACATATAGATGTTACTGGTTGTGATCTTGTTGATGTTGAGAAACTACGACAAGCGGCAAAATCATCTGTAAGTGTAGTATGGTGTGGTGTACGAGGACCACCAGTGTACAACTTGCATGAATTGAAAATAGAATCACAAGAACCTCAATTTGATGAAGATGAATTCTATGCAGATAGACAAATTACGTTTGAAGATGCTAGCTTTTGAGAGTAGGAAGAATAATATTACATATTTTACTTGATTATATTGAAGGGCATCGGTATAAATAAGGTAGGTTCTGTACGTAATCACCATCTTTCTTCATTTTCAATAGTATCCTCTTCACTGTGTTGGTCTCTACTGTTGGGTTATTACCACCGAAAACCACAGTCGAGGCTTCTTTCTGATGACTACTATCGTGCGTTACGACTGGCACGGAATGCGATTTGTTAGCTTCTAGAGAATTTAGCTCTTTGAGCATTTTTTCTATTTGTCTGTTTTCATGTGCGCTGACTGAAGATGAAGGTGAACTAGTTGCGCTCCTAGCTGAATCTAGAACTGTCGCTAGTGATGATTTGGAATGAACTTTGCCAATATTCTATAAATGTAAATAAATCGTCTGCTACACTTACGCTATCGTTTTTGATTATGTTCTCTGCTAACTTCATTGCATTAAGCTTTTCTTTTTCATCGTCATCTACCTTAACTGAGGAATTCCATTCAGTCTCATGATACACACCACCAAATGAAAGTACTCTTCTTCTAGCTTCATCTTCGTCCTCGTTTTGCATACGCTCAGCATTCCTATTGAGCCTGTCGATAATGGCTTGTTCGCGTTCTTCTTGCTTAATTTGCATTTCCTCTTCTTTTTCTTCCTTGCTAGCTTCAGATTGTAGTTCTTTTACGCGAGTCTGAATTACATTTATGGCTTCTTTGACTTCAACGTCTGATATAAACTCATCAAAGTCCAGATTCTTCGCGAAATCGAGTAAATCGTCGACCTCCTTGGCTTCGTTGGCATCAGATTCTTTTTCAGACATTGCCCATTTTGGTTTCTCTTTTGTTGGTTTTTTCTTAGGCGGCTTAGAAGATTCTTGAACTGCTTCTTTTAATGTGCTTGCGACTTTCATAGTGTTCTGCGTCTTAAGAAGCTCCTCGACTTCTTCTTGCTTCACATCTAATGTTGACATTAGCGCTTTCCGAAGTTGGGCCTGTGTTTCCATGAATTTTTGACGTTTAGATTCCTTCTCGAGCGTTGTCTCCATTTCTGCTAATTTGTCGTTCTGAATTGTATTTGTAAATTCTTTGAGCCATCGCTTATGTTTCACGTGTACATTTCCGTCTTCTTTTTCCAGTCGCTGTCTACCTGCGAGTTCCATCTTGGCGATAAAGTTTGACTCTGCTCGTTCTTTAGCAGGTGGAAATCCGATGTGCGATTCGTTTACTACAGTCCCGGATGGCATAAACGGCCGAGGATACGTAACAGGTACATTATCACCCGCTACTCGATTCTGATTTTCGCTAACAGATACAGGTCTATTGCTCATCAATACACCTTTTAACCTATCAGGTGATGGTCCTCGTTGTGGTTTGTTGACTACAGAAGCAGATGTAACAGGTGATGGTGCGACTTCAGACATTATTATTGTGCTTATTGAACTTTACAGTCAACCTCACTACAAACACTTACAATACACCCAGACTTCATGTAATCAAGAGCAAGATAGTGAAGATACGTTAATCACTTATGAGCCGATCGGTATACCTTTTGCAAAGATTTAGTAATTATTTGAAATGGAATAATTTAGTTCAAGAAGCTTTGCTAATTGTATCTGATTACTTGTGAATTTGGTTAGTCTTGTAGTAAAAACGTTGGAGGCAGAAAATATAATTTTTTTCATGATTGAAAAAAGTAGTGCTCCAGGCGAGACTCGAACTCGCAGCCTTCAGCTATCGTATCTACGTCATTTACATAAGACTGATACTCTACCATTGAGTTACCAGAGCGAGCGGTTTTGACATTTATCAAACGTATTAGAACAATACGTTCCTAGGTGTGTGGCAAAATCTTTAATGACCGGAATCAGTATAGTTTTTGATTAATAGAACAACATCGTCATGATTGTGTTCTTTTGCAGCTTGTACAGCATCTTTTAAGCATCCAACTCGCCCATCTTGCAAGAATAATTTCATTATTTCATAATGGCCCAATCGAGCAGCCGCTACAATACATTCATACCGTCCATGCGAAGGAGCGACTCTTCCATCCTCTAACAACATCTTGACTATTGTTGTATGCCCTGCCAAAGTTGAAAAGAATAATGGTGCATTTTCCACTGTCGGATCTGATCTACGATCTTCTAATAAAACTTTGACGTGCTCTACTTTTCCACATTGACAACAATATCCAAATATGAAATCACCATTTTGACTCGGTGAGTAATGCGGGGACTGCAATAAAAATTTCAACAGTGAACTATCTTCTGTTTCTATTGCCTCGGAAAGTAGTGACATAAAGTACGTACTGGGATCAAATCGACTGTCTTCAAGCAAGATTTGATAAATTTGTACTTGTGTATTGGCGTTTGTCTTTGCCATCAGAAACATCGCTAATTGTTCTACTATCGGTATCTCATGATTCAAGCCGAGCAGGTATTGAATCATTGGAATGTTACTTGTATAACAAGCACAATCGATTGCATCAATGTATTCACTATTTTTCACGGTTACTAACTTGTTTGTAGTCAAGTATTCAGCAACATCGAGACCACCAACAGCACAAGAATACTTCCAAAGCCCACTGATACCAAATTGAGATGTTTCTAGTACTAATTGAGTTGCTTGTATGCTCATGCTTGTTAATGCATACAGTGAGTATACCTTCTCATTGATTTCCGGAATGGAGTAACCATAATACTTGAATAGCATAAGTAGTTGTGTAAATAGTCTTGCCCGAAACTCTTTGCGAATAGCGACAATATCTGTTCTTGAAATCTTTTGAATCCTCTTATCTGTCTCCCGAAAAAATGCCGTTGCGACGTGTTCAAACACTTCTGGCGTCCTCCATGCTGTGATAATAGCGTGTTGTATTTGCTTGTTGATGAATAAAACAGAAGCGAGGTCATCTAAACATGTAAGTTCGGCAATGATCTCCCAAACATCAACTGGCAAATAAGCAACTGTTCTAGATCGTTTGTGTTGTCTTGGCATGTGTACGATGATTTGTAACAAAGCCTTCAAATAGACGACATGGCCAAGAAGACAACTCCCCTGGTAGAAGCTTCTCGGCCATTATCAACTCTAGAATTATATCATGAACGGCAGTCGCGAATGTTTTGTGGTATGCATGCGATAAACAATCTGGTACGAAACCGACAAACTTAAGTGTTGACAACATATCAGCTGCAACTACCTGAAAACGAACGATACGACAAACACAATATGGATCTTATCGCAGATGAGATGCACCAGCGAGAAATACAGGTTTATGCAGACGCATTGGGAGCAAAACCAAATATCAAAAACAATCACAAAAGCAAACTTTTAGTGTTGTAAGTTACTGACTCGATACTCTAACTAATAGCTCAATGGGCAATTATTCATTCGAAGTGCTATCGGAAGCTTTGCAAAAGAAAGAATATAAAATGGAAATAGTCGACCCAAATCTGCAGTATGAAGGTATGTCCTCAATTATTTGCTAATTTGCTCTAGATTGGGATGTAAATAGTAGATCCGTGGTAGGACTGATCGTCAATGTACAAAATCCACCAAGAACAGGCATATGTGCTTGTTTCCCACTGTTTAGTTGCTCGCGAGATCCAGATGATGAAATGTTTGATAGTGTACTGTCAGATGGTCATTGGTTTTCCATTGGGAAAATATACCACAGCATGCCAACAGAGCATGAGATAAATGAGGAACAAAATGATTACGGAACAGAAACTCCTTATCGCTGGTACAACCACGACTCCAAGTTTAAAGCACCACAAGTGCTGAGTAGCAACAATGAGTTGCATAGGTTTATTCAGCTCCTTAAAGCGAAAAGACAGCTTCACATGTGGAGGGTATTAAAATTCTCTAACCAGGAATAAAATAACGAGATATTTTCCCTCGCTAGACTTTTGAAACTAAAAAACTCGTTTTTGGGAAACGACTACAGTCAATTCAAAACATTATCACCCGGTGGTAGATACAGAGCTCTCCTATTGAAAAGAGTTCGAATCACTACCACTTTTAAGACTCCTCACGATAGAACATTCTTGTTCCATCCAGGTTACGCTCGTGTCAAATATCACAACGAAACGTCAGACAAACGACTTGATGGCCACAAACAGTACACAACAACCACAACTCGTTAAAAATATGTTCACGCCTCAGTTTTATGGTGTACAACAACAGCCACAACCTTCTCTGACAACATTCACCCACCAACCACCATTAATGTTTCAGAATGCACAAGCGACTAGTATTATCATCCCCAACGCCCAACAACAACAACCTGTAAACCATTATAATTATCAAAATGTACAAATACCACAACAACGTTCCAACAATACTACTCCAGGCTCTCCGCGCGAAGAAGATTTTGATGAGGATGAAGAGGACTTGGAGGACTATGACGATGAAGACCTAGATGACGAAGATTTGGACGAACGCCGCAAGAGAAAACTTGGACAAAGTTCACAGTCAAGACGTACCGGTCCCGTGCGCAGAAGCAAAAAAGGAGGATGGACCGAAGAGGAAGACATGGCTCTTCGCGATGCAGTGAATACACACGGTGGAAAAAACTGGAAAAAGATTGCAGAAATGTTAACAAATAGAACTTCGGTACAGTGCCTTCACAGATGGCAAAAAGTTTTGAACCCCAATTTGGTAAAGGGCCCTTGGACAAAAGATGAAGACGACACGATATTAAAGTTAGTACAAACTTATGGAGCCGAGAACTGGAGTATGATTGCTTCACACTTGCCCGGTAGAATCGGAAAACAATGTCGTGAACGTTGGTACAATCACTTGAACCCGGCCATCAAAAAAGAACCATGGAGTGAAGAGGAGGAAAAAATTTTACTTGAAACACAAGAGAGTATGGGTAACAAGTGGGCAGAAATATCAAAAATGTTACCAGGAAGAACCGACAACGCGTGTAAAAACCATTTTAATTCCCTAGTCGCGAGACGCAAAAAGGGAAGCGCAAAACCACAGCGGAAACCAAGGCGATCACGAAGAGACGAAATAGTACGTGGTCACGCCCGTAGTTTGAGTGATAGTGTATTTTATCAATTCAATGAGCAACAAC
>JAESGV010000815.1_pt1 | contig 13408 bp, 14 predicted proteins | sample 9269781 | NCBI WGS metagenome assembly JAESGV01 (sample SAMN15741586, study PRJNA653496) | algae metagenome | isolation source: Tildeniella torsiva UHER 1998/13D and co-occurring heterotrophs from... | place: Slovakia: Slovak Paradise National Park, Hrabusice, Kosice Region | collected 2000-01-01 | reverse complement strand
TTCAGGACGCGAGGCATTGAGTGCACTTAGTCGTTCCTTATCCACACCGTAACTCATGGCAATAAGGTGTGTTGGATTTTTTTCAATCTGTGATGGGCAGTTACTGATGTTGACAGGACAAGCGTTAGTTGTAAAACGTAGCTGTAGCCAAACAAAAAGGCCGTCACTGGACAGACAACTCCGACATTGGTCTAAAATCTAACTTGCCGATAAACAACGGTTTTCCTGCCGTTTGAACATCGGAGCTCACACATGACGTCACTACAAGCTTACCAGCCACATTGAGAAGCGATGTGTTAATAGTTTTACGGATAACAAATGAGTTATAGGAATGAGACACGCGCAGAATCTCAAAACAGCTAGAAAAAAATGAACCACTAGTAGATCCATGTTCGAATATAAATTTACGATGTTACATCATCAACTCGTCACGGACTTGTACTACCAAATAAAACTTGTTTGTGACAGGAGACTAGCTTGTAAACCGCACAAAAGCTCACTTGTCGTTGCTTTGATGAACAAAGACCTTTGGTTTGCTGAAATAAACAAGGCTTGTGGGGAGGCGATAGATTCTGAAATAAAGAATCAGCCAGCCGTTAGTTTAATTTCAATTTCTTACAATTGGATAGGCTGCCCTTCAGAAGTATGCACATTGTATAGAGTTAATAGGAAAAGCACTAAAATCAGGCCTACAAAAAACCAACGCAACACCAAACGAAGGTATCTATAGTACATATCTAACTAGTAGTAAATAATCTGTTCAAAGTGGGTGTACAATGCATGGAACGATCTAAGGAGTTATTAACAATCAAAGTTGATTCGTTAGTGCAGTCTGAACTTTCTCGAAAAGACTCCACGAGGGACTCTATCCGCGACTCTATACGCTCTGTTGAGTTAAACGGAATACGATACCAATTCGAAAAGATTATCGGAGAGTTGGATGACGGAATAACAAGCAGACAAATACGAGAAGATGTCACAGCTGTATCAATTGGCATAGAGGAGTATGTTTACTTGTGCGCAACTAATCTTTAGCAAACGCAAATCTTTCGCACTAAAAATGAAAGAAATGGTATCAAGTAGCGAAAATCCATGGTCTTCATTTGTGTCAAAGTACTTTTCATACCAAAGTGACAAAATGCGACGTGATCAACAGTGGGCAAGAGAACTATCAACTTCAAAAGACACAAAAGATCATATCTTCAAGTATTTGAAGTTCATCTGTGAATAGTAAGCGAATAGATTTGTACTAACTTTTGCAGTGGTAGTCAACATCCATTGGCACAATTATTCGACACGTTCAACACCCAATTTAAAACGCTACATCAGGTTACTTCATCAATGGCATTTGTATCAACAAAACAACCACTCGACGACATCAAACAGTTCGTTGCCACTCTAGTCGACAACACATTATTCAACCATTGGCCCAATATGAAACCATATAGAAAAGATGTTGTCACTTGTTTATATGCGATCGTTGTTAGACGTGTGTTTCCAAGTCTCATCAAAGTATGATTTTTCTTCACTGACTTACTTTTAGATTTTGGATTTGCAACCATTTAACAAAAAAGTCGATAGCAGAATATTATTATTAAGTGAAGACAATATGTCACTCAAAGATTTGGACGTGAGAGAGTACTTGTGTGCAGAAGATGCCTATGCAGATGCAATCGCGACATTATCATTGTTAAAGAATCCATCCTTGACGATAGAAGAGTATGCTGATCGGTTAGGAGAAGCGTTTTTGCAAACTTGTTGGGCAGTGGAAGAGTGTTGTCAACGAGCCAACATTGATTCGACTACACTACAACTGTAAGTTGTTTGTACAAAACTAACAGTTCTTTAGAGAATCAAATGAGGTTATCGCTCTTGGATTATTTATTTCACTACGCGCCAATGTACAACATTTACCATCGATAATGGATCTGATATTCGAATTTATTTCATACAGTGATATTTCACGAGACACACGTTACGCTATTAATTTATTCCGAAATTCATGGCAATGGGCTCTTACATTTGATATGGGTGGTGACCAAGGAGAAGAGGAACCACAACATGTAGAAGAAGAAGAACATACAGAAGATCAAGGACTAATGCAAGCACAAGAGCACCACGACCAAGGTTACGATCAAACAAATTACATTCAGAAACCTACTGCTCAACCATTACTCGATTTTGCACAATCAAAGAATCAAGTCAAAGATGACATGAATATGGGTTACTGCTCACCAATGTTGGACTTTTCAGAATTGCAACTCAAGAAACCAGAAGATGTGAAACAAGAACAACACGATGATTTTTCAAACTTTTTAGAAGGTCATATGAGTGGAGATTGGACAGAACAACCCAAGTATACTAGTCCATCGTTGCCAAGTAGACCAAATACTGTTTATTCGACAACATCACCAAACTATCCAAATTTTGACAATCGACACAACGCATCGCAAACGACTCCTACTTATTCACCACAGCAGTATCCACCTCAACAGTCACCACAATATCCACCACAGCAGTACCAATCACCACAGTATCCGCCGCAACAGTACCCTCCTCAACAATCACCACAATATCCACAGCAACAGTACGGTTATCAACAACAGCAGTATCCACCTCAACAACCACCACCGCAACAACCCAAGACGGACGAGCATGTAAATCTGTTACAGGCGAGAATGAGTATGTTATTAAACAATAAGAAATAATCACATTCTATGATTATTTTTAAAACTTGATATCCAATTTGATAACCCTTCAACTATTTTGTTAGTTTCATATCACAACTTACATGTTCCCATGGATATCGTTACAGCAGGTACAACAGTAGTAATTCTAGGTATTGCACCTTTAAAGAATCCACGAATACCTTCTTCTTGATAAATCTTTTTGAATGCATGTACAAAACCTTTATATGGTTCGTCATAGAATGAACCTCCACCTTGTACTTGTAATCTAGTTTTAACTACATCAAATGGACATGTTGCAAATGCTGCAATTCCCCCTGACAGGCATGCACTACCCATAGCAACATAGTAAGGTGGATTTCTAGTTGATTCTAACTGTGTTAGCCGTGCTAACCTCTTTTTCAATAGTTCATAAGTTAAAAAGAATGTTGCAGAGTATGGCAGTGATGTGGCTAATCCTGCAACGTACCCTTCATAGAATCCTCGTAGTCCTTTTACTCGATAGATTTCTCGAAATGCATTGCTGTATGATCCATAAGATTGCAGCCCCATTACTTGTACTCGTTGGGTAATTATCGCCTAATGGTGAGCATGGTATCATAAATGCCGTACAATTGGTGTCCAATACAAAGACGCTATCATATCTGCTGTAAGAGCAGAACCCAAGTACGATGCAGTCAATCCTAACCCAACATTTGTGTATGTTTGTTTCGCTACTTGATATATCGATAGGTATAAGCACGTCGACGGTATATTCATAGTAATAGCTTTAAATGATTAAGTAAAGAGTAAATAAAAGAGTACAAAATAGATATCCGCGATAGAGCGTTTTTAGTGCTCCACCTTCTTGTGCGAATATTGCTCGTAAATATTTTGACGCCGTAGAAAAAGTAAAATGCTCATCTCGTTGAACCATCAGCAGTATTTTCGCTGTATCTAACGGATGTACAATCGCTTTTGACACTGCTCCAGATGCAGCACTCGAAAACATCGTTGTGGTCACGTTAACAGTGTTTGAACCATCAATCATACGAGTACTTGGCATTAGTTTGTAAACAAGTTTGCTTTACTAAAAGAACTCATTTTCATTAAATATTATGTCACCATCCATTTCTATCGTTCTCACGTCAATGAATACGTCAATATGGAATTTTGTCTTTTTTGACTTTAAATTTTCTTTCTTGAATACGGTATGCTTTTTTCCAAGACTCAGATGTAAACCTTTTTGTCTCTCAAATGCAGTAACATCATTCAATGGGTTGTGTTTACCCATACCGTCATTAATTCCAACCCCAAATTCTCGAATGATAACTTCTCCTTCATTCTCTTTAATTACATTGAAAACTTCAATGAATGAATGTGGAGCTGTTTCTGATATCTTTGTTACAGTTCCTTTTTCAATGGTCAACATAAAAGGTTCGTCATGAATTTCAACAACTCTACTTAGATTTGGAAATCCAAACACCATCACGTGACCGTTTACATGTTGAAGATTCTTTGGCTCACTAAACACTTCACCTACAGGAAATGTTCCTCCGACGTTCTTCATACCAGTATAATCGCCAATATTCAATAATGCACTTTCCATTTCAGTTTCATAGTGTAATTGTGTTGTATTGCCTGGCTTTCCGCTCGTAACTGTTATTGATTTCGCATTGTCTATCTTTTGTTTTAATTTCATGGCTAGTGAAGGACCATTCTTGAGTGGATCGAACGCTAGAGAGTTGACATATGTCTCGTACTGCTCTGTTGGCATGAGTCCTAGATGAACATGTTCAATGTTTTTCATGTTACGATTGAACAGTTCCAAACGTAATCTGTAGTCATTCAAGTAAAATGCACCTGTCTGAATGCATACTACCAAATCCTCTTCACTTAAATGCGTGTTTATGTGATCTTTTATCTGTGCTGGTTCGTGTTCATCAAAATTCATAACTGTAAGAGCACTCTTATCGACAGAGTTCTCATATGCAGCTGTTAGTAGCCTTGAGAGCCCACATTGATTGTCATGAAGTACGAATAATTTGTTTTTTGTTGGATTAAATCGAACAGAATTGTTTAAAATGTTTTGTACAAAGGTTGTAGCTTTAGACTGTATCGTTGTGGAGTAGAACCGTCGCAGTGTGAACATGTTTGTTTCAAACTCTGTGTTACAAGAATTGACTCAACTGAAACTTCAAAATAGCATGTTAGACTGGTATTTCACTCCTGAAGAACTCAATAATGTCCCTTCTATAATTGCTCATAACGCGATCACGAAGCAACAAGAGCTGGAGAATCGTAAAACGACAGTAGCATTTATACAAGAAGTAGGAATGGCTATATCGTTGTATGTACTCTTTTAATCGGTTTTAACCGTGTAGACCGCAATTAACCATTGCTACAAGCTTAGTATATTTTCATAGATTCTATATGCGACACTGTTTCCAAGACTTTGATCGATTTGTTCGTGTTTCGATAAATATTTTAACATTATACAGTTGGTGGCAACAGCATGCCTATTTTTGAGTGGAAAAGTCGAGGAGACGCCTAAAAAATTACGTGACGTTGTTGTAGCAGCCGAAAAAGTACATACTAAGCGAAATTTAGATCCAGAAAGCAAAGTATGCATATGCATCATATTTTTTTAACAAATAAGGAATTTGGAGAGATTAGAGACAAAGTGTTAAATTATGAAAGAATTTTACTGCAGACGCTTAACTTTGATATGAAAGTAGAGCATCCCTATAAATATTTGATAAACGACGTTAAAAATATTGGCGGAAGCAAAGACACCGCTCAAACTGCGTGGAATTTTGTTAATGACTCGTTTAGGTATGTTGAGTATCGCGATTATAATAATGTAGAACCACGCTGTGTTTACAGTTTAAACCACAAGAGATTGCAGCAGCAGCTATATTTTTGGCGTACAAGTATTTACACGAGAAATTACCAGAAACGCCAAAACCTTGGAATGAGATTGTGAATTGCAGCGTGGCAACGTCTGAAAGTATGTTATTTATTAACATCTAACTGTGTTAGAAATCAGCAACCAAATCTTGGACTTGTATCAGAACCCGCCTACAGATCAAAAACCAAACCAGTAACACAAGAAAAAACAGAAACAACAGAAAAATAAATTATGTGTAATATAAATTAAATGGGTACAATTGTATCGTTAACTCCTGCATCAAAAGGTTCATCTTGAACAAGTTGACATTTAACGTGATCAACATCCGGTAACACTGGTAATGTTGAGTTGTATACACCACCATCGTATTCCTTGTTATACTTGAACGTTTTAACACTTCCAATCTTGTTGCGTTCTATTTCATCAGATGATAGTGCTTGTTCATCAACTTCTTTGGCGATTACTTCACTGACCATGTTGTGATCAATAAATGGTAGTAACATGATCATTCTAGCATAGTGGAACTTTCTCTTGTTTCTTGGTTGTTTGTTTTCACTTCGTTTGAATCCTTCTTCTCCAGGATCAATCTTGACAGTATTAGGGTGAGGATAAAAGATGCTTATATCAGTATCTCCGTTAATAATCTTGTTGGCTAGTGACTGATAGCTCACTGGCATCAAGTGTTTCGATGGTACATGATGAGGAGGTAATACAGTCAATAATTGTTCAAATGGTCGTAGTGGACGATCCATGTGGAATACTATTCCATTTGGGAACAACTTGGTTGTGTCGCTATTTACGATATCACTCGCTAGTGGTGCGTAATGGTATGGATAATGCCACGACCATGACACCAGACCTCTAAAGTAGTAATAGAACACCCAGTATAACCCTTCAATGTACTTGACAACGACATCATTTTTCTCTTCTTCAGATTCGATTCCCATTTTGATTCCATAGTACGCTTCCTTGTACTTGATTAGATCTATCTTGTCATTATCTACAGCATGTGGTAATACACACATATCTTCTTCATGAGCCTCCTCTGTCTTTTTCAACTGCTTCTCATAGTGTTCTTGCTGTTGAGGAGTTGGTTGGGGTCTATTCTCGTATCCTCTATTACGATTGTGATATCCCATATAGTTTCTGACTTTGTTATACTGATCACGCCATCCTTTAGTCTTCTTGATTTTGTTGAACGATGGTGTTGCGTTGTAGGCTGTCTTACTAGGTATTCCAAACAATACACAACCTGTTACTATTGTCTTGGGTTGTTCTTCGCCAATAATAGCACTACCATTGTTCGATACAAAGACGGACAAGTGATATACGTTCTGGAACTTGGCCAACTTGAGTGGTACTTCGATGTACGTTCCGTTCGCTTTAGTAGCCAGTTCATATACATTGATCTCTTGTGCACATGTTACATCATCAACATTGGTAAAATCAAGTGTTCTATTGTTGGTGAACAATTTGACTATTCCTGGTCCACTTGATAGATCTTTTCCTCGTAATAGAATCGAACATAGATTCAATGGTTGCTTGAATGATAGCTTCAATAACAGTTGTTGATCAATATTGCTCGTGAACTCATACTTGGATGTAAAGTTATTTGCAGCAACTGAGGACAACATCAAAAATCTGTTCAGATCACTTTTGCTGTTCAAACATTCACTATTTCCAATATCGATCGATGATAGCAAGTTTTGATAGTTGTCAGGACTAATTACACTCTTTAGTAACTGTACTGAAGATGTCGGTGCTGAGGTTGGTGCAGGAGCAGTGACAGGTGCAACAGAGGGCACACTTGGTACATTGTTAGGAGCTGTAGATTCTCTTGATTGTACACGTTGTTGTCTCTTGAACCATGGTTCTCTCTTTAGTCGATGATTCAGAATGATATTCTCAATGTTGGCCACTTTTGTCATGAATAGTTTCAATCGCTCGATATTGATTAGTTTCGATTCTCTAGTATCTGTGATATACCCTCCCAACGAAGGCAGGCTCTGTTTGTACATATCAAAAAAGTAGTTTAACGCCTTCTCTTCTTGACCAATATCCAGTGTTGGAATAGATGGTAAAAAGTCGTTACCACACAAGAACAACATTAGAATAAAATCATCAATAACTCGTTCCAAGTTGAACAAGAAATTCTCCGACTTGAGTTGATCTCGAAGTGATGAGAAAGTTGTATATATAAAGTCACGTAGTAGACCAATATCTAGAATGTGGAATCGATGTTCAAACTCTTCTTGAGGACGTTTTTTCTTTCCCTTCTTTCGTTTGATTGACCAATGGTATCGTGCGTTATAGTCGGAGAAATTGGCAACCCAATCTCTTAAAATGTATATTCTTGGTAAATGTGTTGCCAATGCTAGCATAATCAAGTCACTATCCATACCGTACATGCAATGAGTTTCAGTTTGTACAAATTGTTCATTGGTTAGGGATTCTTTTCTTATGTAATCCATGATTTTGTGTTCTCCCTCTCCAGGTACGTTACCGTCTGAAAAAATGATACGTTCACATTTTTGCCATCTGGGATCATCTTGCACTTTTCTGCGAATCAAGTAGCTCATGTGTACAGAAAGTTTAGTCATGAAATCTGTCCCTGGTGTAACGCTTCTCGAATCAAAAACGACTTGTTCTTCTTTATCTTCGTCAATGTACGTTGGATAACGACGTTGTCTTTGTTGATCAATTTTCGCACGCGGTGCAACACCATCCAATGCGATATAGAGCGTCTTTTTGGGTGTAACTCGGTACACTATTTCTTCCAAATAGAAAAATATAGAAAGAATCATTCGATCTGTTTCGCTGTCGCCAGTATCGATTTTAGTTTGCAAGTTTTTGTTCTTAAATGTATGCACAATACCGTTCATGTCCAGATATAAATGGTCTATGGTCTTGTTTGTCTGTGGTAGTTCGGAAAGTATGGCAGGACACTGCCCAAATAGCCAAGAGAAGAAAAATGGAACTCCCATAGCTTGGTCTTCGTGTTTTCTAGTTTCAGTTTTGTTTGGTCAACTGAGAACGTGAAAGTTTGAAATGCACAAGAGTACATCCTAGGATATCAAACAAGAGAACTCAAAAGAACTAAAGTTCAACGTAGCAAGAGTGGAATATTCGTAAATGTTGCATCACACTCTAGGTAAATGGCGAAATTGAATTATTTTATCAAGTCGTACTTCTCGGTGAAGCGATCAGTTGACTTTAGTGTCTTCATTGCCTGATAGTACAAGTTGTGCACTCGTTTGAGTTCTCCTCTACGTTTCATCAAGATGATTTGTCCAATCCAAAAATCTTCACAGGTTGTTCCATGTTCTGCTGTTGCCTTTTGGTACAACTTCACTAGCCTATCAAAGTTACCCTCCCAGTCTTTTCCATAAAACTTGAGAACGTATCTATAAATTTGTTCACTATTTGGTGAAAACGCGAAAACGGTATCTATGCACTTGTTAACATCTCCATGAGCGATACTCCACTCTATGTATCGTAGTTTGACACCGTTTCCACACTCTTTCAGGGCTTTTACATAGTATTGATCGGCTTTGCACTCTGGAGTCTTTTCAACAAAATCGAGAACGACATTCCAAAACTCTGTTCTTGATTTTTCAAAATTCTCCTTTTCTTCTTCTGTTTCGAGAACAATAGAGGTGTTACGACTCGCTATCGCTTTGTCAACTACTTCTTTTGTGTGATTCAATTCAATGTTCAAAATCCAAAGTGGAACATCATTAGGGAACGCAGTGCATGCTTGTTTAACCAAGTTGTTCGCATTGATGCCAACTGCTGTCAAAATACTAATCCAGTCATGAAGCATTACAGGTGATATCAAATTTCTATCATTTGCTTCTGCGTATATTTCGTTCAATTGTTTCAAAAGTTTTTGTTTGTCCTTCTTCGATGTTGCACGATTATAACAATCTTTTGTGAATTGTGCAAAATATTGCCACATTTTTGGTGTTGGAATAGCCTATGAAGTTAATACAGAATAAGCTAACGTACCTCAGTTGCCTGTTTCAAAGCGTTGTATACTTGTGTTTCGCCAGCTCCATACGCTTGCCACCGCCAACTCAAACATTTGTAGATAACAAATTCATCATGTCTAAAGTTCTCCAACGTATCAGCCAAAATAGTGTTTTGCATTTCTGATGTCTTTGGATAGTTTGCCAATAGTTCCAGTATTGCGAATCGAAGTTGATGATTGAACCGTAGTGCTTTGGCTTGTTGTATTTCTCCATAGATGAGCTTAGGAACGTCATAATCGTATTTGATATCTTGTTCTGGCACGTCGACTGTTTCAGTGTTTTGAATGGCTAGTATCATTTCCAGTTTGAAAAACTCGTACCAAAGTGAACCGTTCTCTTTGATGAGTTTAACACCTCTTCGGAATATATTTCTAGCAGATTCTGGATTGTTGTTGAATTCTGCATGCCATTTGGCGCAAAGAATCCAAATATCAGCATTTGTTGGGTTCATTTTCACAGCACTATACATGTTAGAAATGAAAGGTATGCATACTCTTCGAACGCTTGTTCTGTTTTGTATTGGTACTGTACTGCGAAATCAATAAAGGCCTTCCATAGTTTGATTTCATTTCGATAAATAGCGAGTCCTCTCTTAAATACGAATGAAACATGATTCAAATAATCTCCAAATCGGTTAATATGCTTCAAACTCTTTTTCTTTTTTCTTGTCGATACTAATAGCAGTAGGTTCAATTCGAATTGAAGGTAACGTAGGTAAATATCAAGCTCTTTGTTTGTGCTGAGGAGTTTGTATTCGAAATCAGTTCTTGTGGAAATGATTTTTGATATTTCGTTGTCTGCCAATATTTCTATGAATTTGCATTCGTTTAGGAACGGTGCACTCTTTTCGAGTATCTCAGTGATGAAAAGACTTTGCTCTGTCTCCATTTGTTTGTGTTAAATTCACCGGTTGAGCAGAGCTTCAACAATCTTTACAATGATGACTTATGCAAAGCCTAAAAAACTGAACAATAGAGCACTATATTGATATTGTTTGGCTTCTAGAAACTTGAATTGCTAAAAGCACTCTTCAAGTTCTCAAAATTGTAATAAACCAATCAAAATGCAACAAACATCGCTTGTTTGCATTGTTTTTGCTCTGGCGATGGTACAGGCAGTGCAGGTACAATTCTCCACATTGTCAAAAGTGGATATGAATGTAACCGAGCTCAGTAAGTGTCCAGATGTCTTCTGACAGCAAAAGTTAGGGAGCAAGGATATCCATGCGAACAACATGACGTCGTAACTTCAGATGGATTCATCCTATCCGTTCAGAGAATACCACATGGACGAAAAAGTAATTCATCCCCGAAAAAAGTGGTATTTCTTCAACATGGACTGTTGGATGCCTCGAGCACGTGGGTTAATAACTTCCCAGACCAGTCGTTAGCGTTCCTACTAGCGGATCATGGCTACGATGTTTGGATGGGAAACGTGAGAGGTAACAGATACAGTATGGGTCACAAATTCTTGCACCCATCAGACAAACGATTTTGGGAATGGTCGTTAGACGAAATGGCAGCGATAGATTTACCAACAGTATGCTAATATAGTGGTACTAACTAATAATAGATGCTTACATATGCGTTGAATGTAACTGGTAGACAAACGCTGAATTATGTTGGTCATAGCCAAGGAACAGTAATAGGACTAGCATGTTTTACTTCTGATGTTTGTAACATTGATGGAGTAGGCAACATTGCTAGCAAAGTGGAAACATTCTTTGCGTTAGCGCCAGCTCCATTCGTCGGTCACGTCAGAAGTCCATTTTTCCATTTCTTAGCGAAAACGCATTTGGAAAAAGTGTTCGAGTTTTTCGGTATTCATAATTTTGCGCCGTCAACGCCGCTACTTCGGTCATTATTCCCGTACATTTGCAAAAATACATTCTTAGCAAAAGAAGTATGCATGAACGTGATATGTATAATAACTGGTTGTGATACACTACGCGATAATGTAAATATGACAAGAGTACCCGTCTACGTAGATGGACTGCCCGCAGGTACAAGTGTACAGAATATTGCCCATTGGAGTCAAGCCGTGGTCTCAGATCACTTTCAAAAATATGACTATGGGTCAAGCAGTAAGAATATGGAACATTATGGGCAAATAGAACCGCCCAGTTATAATGTGACAAACTTGAAGACAGATATGTGCGTTTACTATGGTGGAATGGACAACCTGTAATACAATCTTTTTACATTTTTAACAAGTAGTGGTGATGCTGATGACATTAACGAATGGTTACCCAAGCTACCAAGAGTACACTTGAGATCTGTCAAATATTATCCCCATTACGGACACATGGACTTTGTCTGGGGCATAAGTTGAGTATTTCTCATTTACTAACATATTCTAGGAGCCAATAGAGATATTTATGAACATATTGTAGATTATTTAAGAGATTAAAAGAATTTATTTCTTCTTTTTGCCCTTGTCATCGGCAGCTGGTTGTCCAGTCTTTCCTGTCTTTTCTCTTTCGTGTTGACTGATAATAGCTGATTGTACATCAGGTGTAACATGTCTATGGCACGCGTACTCCATAGAGTACTCTCCCTTTCCTTGAGTTGCAGATCTAAGTTCAGTAGAGTAACCAAACATTTCACCAAGTGGAACTTCTGCAGAAATAACTACAAATCCGATCAAGTTCTCACTGTTTGTGATGGTACCACGACGACGATTTAGTGATGCTAGAGCAGCACTTTGGAATTCTGATGGTACTTGAACTTCTACCTTCATGATTGGTTCTACAACTGCAGGTCTTGCTTTGTTGAATGCTTCACGGAAAGCACCAAGTGCAGCTAATTTGAAAGCCATTTCAGAGGAATCAACAGAGTGAATAGCACCATCTGTAATGGCAACGCGGATACCCCATACTGGGCAGTCTAGTAATGGACCCTTGACTACTGCTTCACGGAATCCCTTTTCACAAGCAGCAATGAAACTTGGTGTAATGGAATTTCCAATAATCAAATTGTTGAATTCGAACTTTTCTTTCTCTTCAACGTCCATTGGCTCAATGTATCCGATAACTTTGGCGTATTGACCAGCACCACCAGATTGTTTCTTGTGAGTGTAGTCAAAGTTTGCCTTTTGTGTAATGGTTTCACGATATGCAACATATGGTCTGCCAGTCTCTACTTCACAGTCAAACTCACGTTTCATACGTTCAGTGTAGATATCCAAATGCAACTCTCCCATACCATAGATGATGATTTGTGCACCTTCTGTATCAAATCCTACCTTGAAGGTTGGATCTTCACGTTGGAAACGTTGTAAAGCTTTTGCAAATACTTGATCCTTGTTCTTATCTTTGCATTTGACTGATAGTGAAATAACTGGATCTGGAACGAACATACTTTCCAATGATACACCTTGTTTTGGTTGAGTAACAAAAGTATCACCAGAAGCACATTCAACACCGAATACGGCACAAATTTCACCAGGTCCGATTTCTGTGATATCTTCCATTTCATTGGAATGCATGCGCACTAGACGAGGAATCTTGACTTTTTCTTGGTTTCTCATGTTGAATATTGTTTGACCTTTCTTCAATGAGCCTTGATAGACACGAACGTATGTTAATTGACCATATTTGCCTTCTTCTAGTTTGAATGCCAAACCAATGAATGGTTGAGTTGGATCACTGACTGTTAAAACCTTATCAGTTGTTCCGTTCTCTTCCTTGACACCATAGTTGTCAACTTGAGCAGGATTTGGTAGATAATCGACAACACCATCGAGTAGAGTTTGAATTCCGCAGTTCTTCTTGGCACTTCCTACAAATACTGGTGTGAATG